>Ga0222712_10006804_pt1 | contig 11216 bp, 14 predicted proteins | sample C33_657DmetaG_FD_165043 | JGI IMG/M metagenome (GOLD analysis project Ga0222712, IMG submission 165043) | Estuarine water microbial communities from San Francisco Bay, California, United States - C33_657D | ecosystem: Environmental > Aquatic > Marine > Unclassified | place: USA: California... | reverse complement strand
TCTCTTCTGTTTTAGTCTCTTCTGGTTTAGTCTCTTCTGGTTTAGTCTCTTCATCAGCCTCAAATACTTTCATAAATTGAGAATATTTCATTAGACTTTCTTTCTTTTCGACAGATTCAGCACTTGACTTACCAAATTGAAGATCCGGTTCTAGAACACCTCTCATTGTTGAGTTAAAGTTAACTAACTCTTGTTTCATTTTCTCCCAAAGAACTAAGTTTTCACTATTTTTAAAGTTTTTAGTAATCTCATCACTAGTTGCTTTCATAACATCATTTTTAACAGTTACTGCATATAAATTATTAATCTTCTCAGCTATAGCTTCAGGTTTTGTTAAGAAACTATCAAGATTCTCTTTATAAGTGACATCACTTGGACCCTTTGCATTAAATTTTTTCCTAACCAATGCATAAATTTTCTCGATTGGATTCTTTACTTTTTTACCACTCTCAGCTCTTTGTTCAGGTGTCATTTTTAATAAAGCATCTAATTCATTTATGGCGTCAGCATCACTCTTGAAATAAGAATATAATGACTTAATAACAGCATTGATACTTTTTGAGTTTTTAAAATCCCATTGAACAGTTCCATCTGGATTTTGTTTCATACCACCAACTTGTTGATTTGCCTCACCACCATATCTAGCATGAGCTGTATCTTCAACTTCTTCAAAGATTAAAGATTCTTTAAGAGCTTCCGCTTCGGCTTCTCTTCTAAGTCTTTCTCTAGTACCTTCACCTTCTTTTGTATTTTTACCTAGTTTCTTTTGTTCTTCTCTCCATTTAGCCACTTTTTGTTGATATATTTCATCAGCAGTGGGTTTTTTAGAAGTGCCTTTTTCAGCATCTATTTTTGCTTGATTTGCTTTAGCAACTTCTTTTTCTTCAGGTGATAAAGTACCACTTTTTTGAGTAGAGTTAGCTAAAACAGGAGCCGCGATATAGAATTTCTTCTTCATCATCTCATCATATATCTTAACAATGTTTAATACACTTTTTAAATTTTGAAGAGAAAACTCATAAAGACTTTTAGCATCTTTATCAGATTTGGTCTCTTTTTCATCAAAATCTTCTAACTTTAATCCATCAATAAATGTTTTCCAAGCTTTTAACTTTTGTAATAGTTGATTTTTATCAGGAACATTTTCTGTTTTTTCAACAAAATCAATGGCTGAGTTTGTTAAAGTTTTAATCTCAGATAAAGGTGTTTTTTTAATATGTAAATTAAGTACTGTATTTTCTAATTTATTAAGAATTGAGAATACAGCTAGAAGAGCAAATTGTTCTTTTTGGTCATCTGTTAATTCATTAACACTAGCCTCAACAGCTATATTATCAAACTCAGACTTTAATCTAGCGATAAGAGGTTGCATTCTAACAATACTAGCACCGATACCAACTTTTCTCATTATATGGTTAATAAGTCTACCAAGTAAGGAATCACCCCATTTAATTTCATTACCCAATGCTCCAGAACCGGCTTGGTTCTCAAGTATTAGTTTATTTATAGATGTGTCTATTTTATTATTATTTTCTATAATCCTTCTTTCATTAATAGATTTAAGATAATTATCTCTAGAATTTAAATATTTCATTAAAAATGATATTATTTTTCTTATATATTATTTTCCTCTCGCCATTTTTTACTATATTTGTAATAGTTAAAAATAGTTTCTAGAAATAAATAAATAGTTTTATAGAAAATATTTTGACAATCAAATAATTTTTGTTATATTTGTATAAATAAATCCACTATGAAAAATATAATCTGCATCGACTTAACAAAATACACATTAGATGAACTAAAAGAAGTATCTAAAGTTTTCAATGTTCCATTCTTCTACTTAGAAGATATGAAAGGTAATTCAGATGAAGGTGTTTACTTTGCAAAAGTGTGGTTTGACACTTTAAATCAAGAAATTGTTGGCTACTCCTCAATCTTAGATAAAGATAAATTTGTATTGACTGGTGAATACACTGTTTTGATGGCTGACACTAAACCAGTTGAATTGAAAGTTGTTTCTATCCAAGAATTAGAAATTATGTTGAACGAAGCAATTTCAAACGAAGATTATGAAACAGCAACAGAGATTCGTGATAAAATCAATAAATTGAAAGTTGCAAAGGTTTCTTAAAAAATAACGTAAATCTGAACAATATGTAAAAAACCGAGAGAAATCTCGGTTTTTATTTTTTAAATATTTTTTTTTCTGGTTAATTTTAAAATTTTCTTAAAAAATCCATGTTTTACTAAATTAACCGAAAAAAAGTAGTAATATATAAAAATGTAAACTTAAATTAATGAAATGGATTTTATAGAACTAAAGTATAACGACAAGACTTATACTACACCAAACCAGATAATCGATATTCTTAAAAAAGAAAAACTCTACTGGTTAATCGACTCAGAAACTGATAAAGCAATTATTGAAATTAAAAACAATACTCTAATATGGCACGAAGGTATTTTCATGTCTGGAGATTGGAAATATGGAATTTTCAAAAATGGAGGATTTTATGGAACCTGGGAAAATGGAATTTGGGAAGATGGATATTTTGATGGAACTTGGATAAGCGGAATTAAGGCTTAATTAAAAAATAATCAATAAAACTATGAAAAAGAAGAAGGAACTGCTTAAATCTGAACTAGATTCAGTATTTGTTAGTAAAAAACTAGTGATAAAAAAAGAAGGCAATGAATGGTTTTTTGAAATAGGTAGAGAAATGACAAATGATTTATCAGAAGCAGTGACAATAATGATGAGAGTATGTAAACCAGATGACAGTGCTTGGGATATAGAAATCAATAATACAAACATAGAAAATATAACTCCGGAGAAAAGTTTATTTTGGCTAACAGGAGGAACACAAGAATGGAGAAATTTAGAAAATTATAATAGACCTTGGTGTGATTGTTATTTAGATTTTCAAGAAGAATTTGGATTTATGATTATAAAAATAATTAAAGACTCTAAAAAACTATCAGAGATAAGAGATGGATTTATTAAATACTTGAATCTACCAATAATATATGACTTTGCAATGAGTAAAAATTTATTAAAATAATTAAGAGAAACCTATCAATTTGATAGGTTTCTTTTTTTATATATAGTTTATGGAAGAGTTTAGAGAAGTTTGTCAAAACCCTTGGTGTAAAGCAACATTTACTTACAATGAGAACGATTTTATAAAATCTGAAGGAGAACTAGTTCATCCAAGGCAATGTAAAAAGTGTAGAAGTTTTAATAAAGAAATGAGTGGTGGTGTTGAATGGAAAGACAAAACATATGAAGGTAGTAGATTTGACGGAATGCCTCATCAAATATCCTATAAAGTAACAAATTTTAAACAATGATAGCTCACTTTTTTGATATAAATAGTTTAATAACTACAAATGCTAAAATATGGGTGGTTTCTAAAATAAAACCATCAATTCCTATAATTAAGATTGACCAATCAGAGTTTAACTTAATTAAAAAAGGTGTTTATAGAAAATTTAATCAACAATTTACAATTGGTAATAAGTCATATTGGCTAAGTGATAGTATTATAAATGATGTGAAGATTAAGTGTAAGAAATTAGGAGTTGATATAACTGATTTATCATTTTCTATGCAAGAGTTTATGAATCCTAATATAATTGAAAAATTGGATTATAAAATATGGACCGAAAACTTTGAACATCTTAAAAACACAAATGATGATATCTATATAATATGTTCTAAAAATAGTAAGAAAAACTATGATGTTATAATAAAGAAGTTAGAAGAAAAACTAAAAGAATTAGGACTTGTAGTAAAAGAATATTATTACTTATCAGAGACTTTTTATAATAGAGATAAAGATGATGTGTCACAAAAGAAAGCTAAAATACTTATTCAACACTCAGTCGGTCTTAAAACTGAAATTGATAAATTCATAAATGAAGAAGTAACTCAATATGATGAGGTAAATTTATATGAAGATGAAATCAATTGTATAGAAGTTTGTAAAGGGTCTAATGAAATAATAAGATTCTTAGTTTCTAACTCACCTGATGAGGTAAAAGAATCTGTTAAATCAATTATTAAAGAAAAACAATTAGTTATAAATATAAACCAAGTAACTTTTAATAAGATTAATAAATTTATAACTACACCAGTTAAGATTGAATGGCAGAATGTGATAAAAACATTTGAAAGATTTAGATATAAAGGTTAATCCTTTTTCTTATCATTATCTCTATTCAACATTGCGTTTTTAATCATCTCGTTTAATTTTCTATTGTCAGTTATTTCACCACCATCATCAGAAACACTATCATCTCCTTCTACTGTTTTAGGAGCCTCTGGTTCAATTTCATTATAACCTAAATCTTTTCTTAATGTCTTATAGAATTTTTCTAATTCTGTTTTCTGACCAGATAAGAACTTAGCATTTTCTCTAATTTGACCAATTGTTTGATTGACAACCTCATGCATTCTAGCAGAGTTATCACCATTATCAACTTGTCTTAATTGTGATAAGAAGTTTTTTCTTGTCATCTTTGTTAAGAATATACCTTCAGCATATACTGTAGCATCTTCTTTCATTTTATTCTTAATATAAGGATGTTCTTTTAATTGTGGAACGTCACCCAAATACAAATCAACAAGTGACTCTAGTACGTCCATAGATTGTTGACTAGCAACTGTTAAGTCAGCATCATAGTCATATATTTCAATTTCACCTAAATCAGGTAAATCTTCAGGTCTTGCTAAATGTTTTGATAAATCAAACTCACCATTTTCTGATTGAATTTCATCAAACTCATCTTGTATTCTATTTCTTTCTTTATCAGTTTTTGACATAGAGAGTGGTTTTTTACAATATATATAAAAAAATATCTCCTCACCTATGGCTAAAGAGGTAATGGAAAAACAAATGGTCTTCACTACTAAATTAGTAGATGAAGCAACAGATAAGATAAATGATGGTATTGTTATTAAACGATATCAAAACCCGTGGTTAAAAAGTGAAGTAGGTCTTAGAAGACAAGGAGTTACTTTTAAGATGACTGCTGATGAACAACAAGAGTATATTAGATGTGCTGTTGATGTTCATTACTTTGTAGAAAAGTATTGTAAAGTAAAAAGAGAAGATGGATCAGTAGGTTCAATTAAACTAAGAGACTATCAGAAAGAAATACTTGATAACTTTGTAAATAGTAGATTTAATATTTTAATGGCATCTCGTCAGGTTGGTAAAACAATATCATCTGCTATTTTCATGTTACATAAAATCTTATTTGACAACGATAAGAATATAATGATTGTTGCGAATAAAGGAGATACCGCGGTAGAGATTGTTGATAAGATTAAATCAATTTATTCATTACTACCTTTCTTCTTAAAACCAGGAATTAAAACTTGGAATCAAAAATCTCTAACATTTGAGAATGGTTGTAGAATTAAAACATCAGCTAGAACAAAAACTCCAGCTATCGGTTTTACCATTGACGTACTTTACTTAGATGAGTTTGCACATATTCCATCTAATATCATCGAGCCATACTATACTGCTGCCTTTCCAACAACAGCTGCGGTACAGAACTCAAAAATTATTATTACTTCAACACCAAATGGTATGAACTTATTTCATAAGTTACTTACAGACGCAGAAAGACCTGACGGTGATCCACAGAAGAATAACTATAAAGCGATGAGAGTATATTGGTATCAAGTACCAGGTCGTTTTGTTAGTTATTTAAGACTAAATAATCATAAACTATATGAATATGGAGTAACAAAAGAGGAAATATTTGACTTATGTAGAAATAAGTGGGGAGATAAGACTAAGATAGAAATGGATTATAACTCTGATTTACAAAAAGATATAATTCACATCTATAATAATGAATTTTGTTCAGATGATGAAGTTAAATCATTAATGTTTATTGACTCAAAAGGATATGAAGTACCTGTAAGAGCCTTAGCAGAGGTAACAACTTGGAAAGAAGAAGCGATAAAAGATATTGGAGGTGAAGATGCCTTTAATCAAGAGTATGGACTAAGATTTATAAATGCGAGTAAGTCACTTTTGAATGAGGCGATAATTGATGAATTATTAAAAAGTAAGAAAAATTATATATCAGAAGAAATATTTGAATTCAACAAGTTAAAATTCAGTTATAAAGACCTAAAATGGGTTGATGATGATAATATATTTGTACCAATAAAAAGAAAAGATTATAAATTTATAATATCTGTCGATATAGCAGAAGGACTAGGACAAGATTACTCAGTGGTTAATATATTTAAGATAACAAATAAATCTAGAGAACTTATAGAATCACAAAGAGCTTCATATAAATCTATAGTTGATTTCTTTAGGTTAGAACAAGTTGGTATATTCAGAAGTAATTTAGTATCTGTTAAACAATTGTCAGAATTTTTATACATTTTAGCATTTGAATATTTAAATCCGGAAAATGTTAAGATAGTATTAGAGTTAAATAACTATGGAAATACTTTATTAGCTGAAATGCCTCATGTTTTTGATGGAAATAATGAATATGGATCTGCTATATTTGCTAGATATAAACACAGAATAGATTCAACTGAGGAGAAAGTAGGTCTTAAAGTAGGTGAGAACAAAAACTTAATGGTTAAGGACTATCAAGACTTAATGCTATCAAAAGGATTCTCAATAAATAACGAGGATACCATTAGAGAAATAACAACATTTGTTAAACACACAACAACATCTGGAAATACTAGATATGCCGCTGACGTTGGACATGACGACTGTGTTATGACTATTGTAAATACAACCTCGATTTTTCCTAAAAACGAATTTAAGGAAATGGTTGAAGAATGGGCTAATAAAAATACTGATAAAGAGTTACTAGCCTATATCAATCAATGCTTAAATAATATAGATTTTGTAGAAGGTGTTGATTATGGACAAGTTCTAAAAGTTAGAAAACAGTTCATGAATCGAAATAAAAACACTTACAAAAGTGGAGATTGGTTTGGTAGAAAGTTATGAGTTAACTTCCATAGTAACTGATAAACCAGCGGTTTTCAACTTTTCTTTCATAGTTGAAATTGTATCATAATCACCATACTTAACATCACACTTACCATTAAAGTGAACAATATGAGCACACTGTGAAGCTTGTTCCTCATCATGTTTACATATTTTCATAAGACAAGTTATAACCCAATCAAATGTGTTATAATCATCATTATGTAAATCTAAACGATATGGTTTAGATAGAATTTCTTCAACTTTTGATTCTGTTTTTTTCTTAGTAATTGTAGCCATATACTATTTATTAATTTTTAATTGTCTTTGTTGTTTTATTTTTAACATCAACAATAGTAACATCACAAGGTTGTTTCTTAGCCCAATCTTCAAATTTAACCAAATGTTCATGTCTATCATCATACATAACAAAATGTTCACATCCTGTTTTTTCAATCATTTCCTCGAAAAGTGTAGTTTTGAAAATAAAAGTATCACCACCCCAGTTCAAGTGAACTTCATCAAAAGATAAATTATGTTGATTTAAAATCTTATCAATATTTTCTCTCATTCCTGGAACTTTTCTTAATCGACCCGTAGCCATAATAAGATAAGCGTCTTCATCAGCAACCGCATCCAAATATCTTTGGTAAACCCACTCATTTTTTGGAACATAAAATACTTCAGTATCTAAAGTTTCTGCTTTACCCCACCAACCATTATATGGCCAAGATAATCCTGTAGTTTTTTCCCAATATTTTTTACCCTCAATATGGTCAGGTGTGTGACAAAGTGTGTCGTCAAAGTCAAATGAATATAGTGTTTTGCTCATATCTATTTATAATAATGTTTTACAAAAATAATCAAAAAAGTTTATAAAGTGATTATATTTTTAATATATATCCTAAAAATTTTAATAAATTATGAGATTAGACATAAAATCTATAGCACTTTTAGTTCTAACAAGTGCTTGTATTTTGTTCTTCGGAATGTGGTTCTTTAAGGGTTCTGACTATAAGGATAGAATTAAAGCTCTTGAAATTGAAAACAAAAAAATCGAATCTGTAAGAGATTCTCTAAAGTCAGTAAATGCTTCTTTAAAATTAGATTTTGATAAAAAACAATCTGAGATTGATAAAAGAGATAAAAAAATTAAATCAATAGAGTTTGAAATATTAAAAACTAAAAAAGATTTAAAAATAGCCACATCTCAAGTAGAAGCAAATAAAAGAAGTCTTAAAGAAACTAAAGATAAAATTGAAAAGTTGAAAAAAGATCCAATTAAAAGAGAAGGTGATGAATTAATAAACTCACTTAAAGAAAAATTAAATCATTAAATATGAAAAAACTACTAATAACTATGATGTTTGTACTTTCATCAGTACTTGCATTTTCACAAATTGATTATCCAAGAATAGAAACTGACTCATTGGGTCAAAAAGTTGTGGTAATGACAATTGAACAAGTTCAAAAAATTGATAATAATTTAGAAATTCTACAATTGATGGAAAGAGCTCAATTAGAGTGTGATAGTTTGAACCTATCTTATATTAGAGTAATTGACAGTCAAAATAAACAGATTTCTTTATTAGAAATTGATATTACACATCTTAAAGAACAAATAACTTCAAAAGATGAACAAATTACTAACTTACAAGTAAGATTATCTAACTCAGAAACCAATAATAAACTATGTGAGGACCAAAAATTAAATTTTGAAAAACAAGTTGGTATATTAAATGATGAGGTTAGAAAACAAAAAACTTATAAAGTAATAGGTTTTATAGCTGGAGGAGTTGGTACATTAGGAGGTATACTATTAGCAATTCTACTACATTAAAAGATAGAAAAAATGAGTTTTTTAAATTAATATATAATCTATAAAAAATATTCAAATAAAAATGAAGCATATTAGAACGTTTGAAAACTATCGTATAAAAAAGAATAGAGAAGAGATAATCAAAGAGTCTGTTCTTCAAGTAAACGATATCTATAAAGTTAAGACTATGATTGATATTCCTCAATCGTTAATCAATGCTTATGTTAAGAAGGTAAAAGATACAACTGGTAAAAACTTACGTCAATTCTTTGGTGATGTTGATATCGCAGAAGAAATTGTTAAATTTATTAATATTAACAATCTTGATGTTGAGAAAATACCAGGAAATGCTATAATGGGTGGTGCTCAAGGACAAGGTCAAGCTCAACCACAAGGACAACCTCAAGTACAAACTGAAGGTGAACAAGTTCAACCACAAGCTCAAACTCAAGAAGCTCCACAAGCTCAAGGTCAAGCTCAACCACAAGCTCAAGGTGAAGGTCAAGCTCAAGAAGCTCCACAAGGAGAATTTGAAGAACCACAGGCTCAAGGACAAGCTCAACCACAATCACAAGGAGAAGCTCAACCACAAGCACAAGGAGAAGCTCAACCACAAGCACAAGGAGAAGCTCAACCACAAGCACAAGGAGAAGGTGAAGAAGAGGAAGAAGAGGAAGAAGGAGAAGAGGAATTACCTCTTTAATCTTATAAAATATTCAAAGAATTAAAACCCATCAAGAAATTGATGGGTTTTTTATTTAATATATAATTACCACCAATGTGGTTGTTAAATTAAATCACTATACTAATTTACAACCTCTATGTAGTAAAGTAAATAGAGATATTAAAAATGATAAAATTGATTTTTATATATAGTTAATGGTTTATATCAAAAAGTTTGAGAGTTTTCATAGTGATTCTATATTAATTATTGTTGATGTACAGAAATCATTTAAGAAATTCTTTTCTGAAATGTATCTGAACGAATTAAATAAGTATTGTAAACATTTTAATACTGTCTACCAAATATTTGATAATCACGTCGATGGTAAAAATGTAGATAAAGATTATCTTTATGATGAAACTCCAGATATTCCGGTTCACAAAGATCTTTATCATTTTCCAAATCAAAAAGATCTTATTGAAAAGAGATACAACTATGATGTAGACGCTGACTTCTATAAGAAAATTTTAGATAAAGAGATTTATAATGAAATTTCTGATAAAGAAGATAAGAAACTATTAAAGAAAGGTGATATATTTCCAACTAAAGAAGGAACATATATTGTTTATGTTGGTAATAATCATAAATGGCATCATCTTAGTAAGAAACTATATGATATACTTTTAAGTTTAAAAGGTAGAATGGTTACTATAGTGGGTGGAGCTGATGGTGAGTGTTTGGAGGACATTTATACAGCTGCTATATCTTTGGGTGTTAAAATAAGTAGAGACTGGAAATATATCTACACAGCGACAAGTTGTCCTATCCAATAAATCTATTTCCTTTAGATAAATTATCCTTTGCCCATAATGGTTGGAAATTGCTATAATGGTTTAGTTTATATATTTCTTCCTCAGATTTAGCATAGCTTATTGGTATTATATGATCTAGGTGCCATAATCCATAGTTTTCCCAAGTCATGTCATCTATAAATTTTAATTCTAAATGAATTTTTAAATCTGTAAATTTACAACCAATTATTTCTTCAGATTTTTTTGACTTTTTAATACCATTTGATTTTATGTAAGATGATATCATACTTCTTATATTTGTTGATAATTTGAATATAATATCGTCTTTTTTCTTATTTTTATAGTATTTATTTTTACACTCATTACACTGAGCAGACAAACCATTTTTTCTACTTTTATCTTTTATAAATTTTTCTTTGTCTTTTATAGTCATACACTTTGTACAAACACTTTGATTATCATCACAAGATTCAAACATTCTTCTAACTGTTCTGATTTTTGAATTTGGATTAGATTTTTTTAATTTTCTTTCCTTACTTTTATTCAATAAAATATCACGATTATCTTTATAGTATCTATTGACTCTATCTATTGACTCTTTTGTATTCACACAATTTTTACATTGAGCTCTATAACCATCTTTGGAGTCTGACCTTTTTGAGAAATTAGAAATATCTTTATTTTCTTTACATTTACTACATACTTTCATATCTTATATATTAAAACATGAAAGGTTCCTTTTGCCGATTTAATCTTCTTCCTCTTCCGGCATATCAAAACAAATTCTTAAAACATCTCCGTCAAATCCAATTGAGCATTGTTCAAAATTAGAAAAAGATTGAAATCTTGGAACAATTTCTTCTTGAAGTAATTTAAATATTTTCTTAATTTTATTATTATTAGACATAATAATATCTAGGTTATTTTTTAACTTT
>Ga0222712_10006803_pt1 | contig 11217 bp, 8 predicted proteins | sample C33_657DmetaG_FD_165043 | JGI IMG/M metagenome (GOLD analysis project Ga0222712, IMG submission 165043) | Estuarine water microbial communities from San Francisco Bay, California, United States - C33_657D | ecosystem: Environmental > Aquatic > Marine > Unclassified | place: USA: California... | reverse complement strand
CGGGGTCGGGGCCGTTCTCAGGACTATGCGGCGCTTGGATCGCCATTCGCTGGTCGGCATCGACGCCTGGATGAAGCTGTGTACGAAATGAAGCGACTTTGGGCCGGTGGATTGGCAGCCGATGGCGAAAAGGTGGGACCTGATCCGTTACAGGCGGGTGGTCCGCCAATCATGGCGTCGGCGATGGGTCCGAAATCGCTTGCGCGCGCTGCGCAATGGGCGGTGGGCGTGAGTGGTTTTACTTTGCTTGGCGATTCTCGCGAAGCGGGACGATTGTTCCGTGCGACTGAAAATGCTTGGAGCAACGCTGGCCGTGCTGACAAGCCGCGTTTGGTTACGGGTTCATTCGTTGCACTTGGGGCAAATGCGGCTGCAACATTGCGTGACTTTGCAGCGACGTACTTGCATGTCTTCTCGCCCGATCTTGCGAAGTCTTTATCGGAAGCGATGACGCTTCATGAGCCTTCACGACTTATTGATTTACTTGATCAAGTTGAGGCTGAAGGCGCAGATGAATTCATTGTCGTTCCAGCAACTAGCGACCCTGCAATGATCGACAAACTTGCGGAGATCGTGGCGTCGCGTTAGCGATTGTTGTCGGGATTGCGTTGTAGATCCCAAACCATCCGTATTGCGACAATTAAGACAAGCGAAGCAAACAAAATGTTGGAAAGATCTTGCGACATCTGATCGGCGATGATTCCTCCGCCAATTGCCGAAACAATTCCAGAGACACCGACGATGCCTGCGACACGTAGGTCAACGTTGTCGGTCTTCCAATTGCGCCACGTACCCATGATGGATGTTGGAATAATCACTGCGACTGATGTCCCTTTGGCGACAACGCTGAGTTCGCTAAAGAAAACAGACATCGCCGGAACCATGACGACGCCGCCGCCGATACCAAGTAAGCCGGCCAACGTTCCGGTGACAAAACCAATAAAGACAAGGGCAATTGCCGCAAAGACCGTCAAGGCTTCACGACCATCGGCGTTCAATGGAATGAACAAACGAATGGCGGTGATGAGAAGCATGACTGCAAAGAGATAGCCCAAAACTTTTTTGGGAAGAATGTGAATCCACTTGGTGCCAACCACTGCACCAGCTAAGGCTCCGATGGCGAGCCACAACGCCATGTACCAGTCGACGTTGCCATGGGTCCAATAGGTAATGAGACCTGCGGCAGAGATTGGTAAAACTGCCCCAAGAGAAGTTCCGTTAGCAAGGCGTTGATCAAACTTGAGCAGTAAAACAAAGGCCGGCACGATCAAAATGCCGCCGCCGACGCCGAACAGTCCAGAGAGCAAGCCGGCACCAAGACCGACGGCTAAGGCGATCGCCAATCGCGATCTAGTTTCTGTCACTTGAACTGTCACATAACAGTTCTAGTCGCTGGGGTGAACGGCGTGTGGAATATCTCATTGCCTCAAATCAGGAGATGTAAAGTCCGAACGTCCGTTCTACAGAGAAAGTTATGAATCTTATGCGTCGATCTCTCACACTCGGTGTCGCTCTTGCCCTATCGGGGCTAGTTGCTTGCTCAAGCAGCGACGACTCAACGAATGTTCCTGAACCCTCGGTTGTTGAAACCGAAGCACCGTCTACTGATGCCCCGGTGACCGAAGCACCGACGACGACTTCTGCGCCGGCTCCTCTTCAGATTCTCGTGACCAATGACGACGGCATCGGTGCTGACGGAATCGATGTCATCGTGCAGGCTCTGCTGCAAATGGAAAATGTTGAGGTCACCGTCGTCGCGCCGTTAGAAAATCAAAGTGGATCCGGTGGCAAGACGACCGATGGTGCATTGACAGTGACTGACACAACGACGAAGAGTGGTTACGCCGCCAAGGCCGTAGCGGGCTTTCCCGCAGATTCCATTGTGTGGGCCATTGACCAAGGTGGTATTGACTTTGTTCCCGACCTCGTTGTTTCAGGGATCAACAACGGCCAGAACTATTCATTAGAAATTGTGACGTTGTCCGGAACTGTCGGTGCCGCACGGGCAGCAGCAAAGCGCAACATTCCGTCGGTTGCGGTGAGCCAGGGTCTCTCTGATGCACCTGATTATCCGACAGCTGCTGAAGCCCTCGTGCAATGGGTACAAGACCATCGCGACGAATTGCTTGCTCGTGCAGACGGTGACGCCGTGACCGAGTTTGCCAGTATCAATGCACCGACCTGTGATGAGGGCTTAACGATTCGTGGAGTGATTGAAGTCCCGATCGAGTCACTAGGTACTTCGGATTACAACGCGAACAATTGTGCTTCAACGGTTGTGCCCACCGGAGACGTCAGCGGATTCCAAAATGGTTATGTCACGATTACCAAGTTGCCCGTGAGCGGCGCGCCATTTACTGACTGAGCTATTTGTTGAGCACTGATGCGCCGACACGACGGCGATGGAATGTTGCATCGCCATATGCACGCATAAGTGCCCACGACTTCTTCATCCAGAGTTGAAGATCGGCTTCCCAGGTGTATCCAATTCCGCCGTGCACTTGCATTGTTGAACGACTCGCTCGATAGGCGGCTTCACTGGCGAGAGCTTTGGCCATGCTGATGTCACGAATTGCAATCGCAGCACCAGTGCTCGCACTCCATGCCGCGCGATAGGTGGGCGCTTTGGCGAATTCAACTTTGAGCAACGCATCAGACATGAGGTGCTTAACGGCTTGGAAAGAACCGATGGGCTTGCCGAATTGTTCGCGTTGACGGGCGTATTCGGCGGCAACTTCAATCATGCGCTCAGATGCACCAATGAGGTATGCGGCACTTGCGAGTGCCATCACATCTGATGCGGCCAGGCCAAAAACTTCAGCAGATGCACCCATTTCAGTTCCACCAGAAATTGTGAACAGTTGGCGGCCACCGTCAATGCCGCGTGCATCACTTGACGAGAATCCAGTGATCACAGAGTCATTTCGCAATACAAGATTGGCGACTTGGGCGTGAGCAACGTATGGGCTGTTGTCAACCCACAATGTTGCGATCTGCGAACCATCAACAAGTGAAGGTCCCCAAGACGTATTGGCGAGTGCTGGTGCGGCGACTGCCATGTGCTCAAGCACGGGGCCAGGTACTCCCGCACGACCCAATTCTTGGAACAACAAAATTGCGTCAACCAAATTGCCACCCATGCCACCAGCAGATTCGGGAACGAGCATTGACAGCACGCCCATATCGGCAAGGCGTGCCCACAACTGCGGAACGTGTCCGGTGTGGTTTTCCCAAGCTTCACGCACATGAGTGGGAGTACATTCGTTGGCGAGCAGATCTTTGAGTCCAGCGGCAAACATGCGTTGATCTTCGGTGAATGAAAATTTCATAACGTCACATTCCCTTCGGCAACTGCAACACGCGGTCGGCGATGATGTTGCGCTGAATTTCGTTGGTGCCGGCGTAGATCGGCCCACTCAGTGAGAACAAGAATCCATCGACCCAACGTTCGAAAGGTCCTTCCATTCGTTCGGCTTCGGGTCCCAGAATCTGGAGAGCAATTTCGTGGATGCGCACATCCATTTCACTCCAAAAGATTTTGTTCAAGCTGGCCTCTGCACCGATGGGACGACCTTCAAGCATTCCGGTCACTGTTTGGTAGGTGTGCAGTCGATAGCCCTCGGCTTGCATCCAGACATCGGTGACTGCATCAGAGAGCGCTGTGTCGGTGGGATCGGCATACGTGCGCCACAAATGAATGAGTCGGTTGACTGCTTCGCTGAATCGTGCGGGGCTACGCAAACTGACGCCACGTTCAAAGCCCGCGGTGGCCATTGCCACGTTCCAGCCTTTGTTTTCTTCACCCAAAGTGTTGGTGACTGGAACGCGCACATCATCAAAGAAAATCTCGGCGAAGCCAGTGTCGCCATCAAGTTGTGCAATTGGCCGCACTGTAATGCCGGGCAAATCAAGCGGACACAAAATAAATGTCAAACCACGATGGCGTTCGGCAGTTGGATCGGTGCGAAAAATTCCGAAGCACCAGTCGGCCCACACCGCGCGGCTCGCCCAAATTTTTTGGCCATTCAAAATCCAGTCATCGCCATCGCGAGTTGCCTTGCTGCGAATCCCAGCCAGGTCACTTCCGGCATTGGGCTCGCTCCACGCTTGGCCCCACACAATTTCAGATGAAGCCATCGACGGCAAGAACTTGGCTTTTTGTTCTTCGGTACCAACTTCCATGATTGTTGGACCAAGTAAGAAGATGCCGTTTTGGTTGACTCGGCCGGGTGCTCCAGCGCGGTAGTACTCTTCTTCAAAAATCAGCCACTTGATGTAGTCGGCATCACGTCCGCCGTACTCAACTGGCCACGAGACTGCTGACCAGCCTCCCTCGTACAACTTCTTTTCCCAGATGCGGTGTAAGGCAAAGCCCTCTGCGGTGTCGAAACTTGGAAGTGGTGACGTGGGCACATTGGCCTCGAGCCACGCGCGCGCCTCAGCGCGGAATGCGGACTCTTCACTGGTTTCATTGAGATCCATACGGTGACGAACCTTAGTCGGATTAACCTAAAAATCTGACGCTGTGTCAGAAATCGTTGGTGGGGCATATTTCCTGAACATGCGTCCAACTATCCTGACCTCGTGGGGGAACACAATCAGGGGGGAATCGAGTACGTCGCGGCACTTGATGGACTGCGCGCACTTGCCGTCATCACTGTCATGTGCTTTCACCTCGGCTGGTCGTTTGTGCCCGGAGGTGCTTTCGGGGTTTCGCTGTTCTTCACATTGTCGGGTTATTTGATTACCCAGGTGATGTTGGCCGATCATGCCCGTGCTGGAAAAGTTGATCTTAAGCGTTTCTGGTCGCGGCGTTTACGGCGACTTGCCCCAGGGTCGATCGTTTGTTTGATCGCGATCGCAATAGTTGCTGTATGTGGTCTGTTAGATGGCGCGCGCCTTCGGGGCGACTTGTTTGCTGCACTTGGATATTCGGCGAACTGGCGTTTCGCTACTGCTGGCACAACGTACGCACAATTGTTTGAGTCGTCACCATCGCCGGTTTTGCACTTCTGGTCTTTGGCCATTGAAGAACAGTTTTATCTCGTCTTTCCGCTGTTGATGATTGTTCTGCTGCGTTGGCGCAAAATGCTCGCTCCAGTTCTTGTTGTGTTAGCCGCAGCAAGTGTCGCGGCAATGGTGTTGACTCAATCGCGGAACTTGGCGTACTACGGAACGCATACGCGTGCCGCCGAATTATTGATTGGTGCTTTGCTGGCGTTGGCAATTCCGGTCAGCCGTCAATTGGCTGGAATATGGGCCAAGATCGTCGCGACTATGGGGATTGTTGCATTAGGCGCCTACGTCTATATCGCGACTCACGCACACACTTCAGACAATTGGTTGTACCAAGGCGGCCTAAGCGCCTTTTCATTGATCTCGTGTCTGCTTATTGTTTCGGTTTTAGTTCCTGGTCCGATCCGAAAGTTGATGTCGTCTCGGCCAATGGTCGCAGTTGGAAAGATCACCTATTCGTTGTATCTCTTTCATTGGCCAGTTTTTGTTGTTCTCAATCAAGACCGAATGGGATTTGATGGCGTTGCACTTTCGTTGGTACGAATTGGTGTCACGTTTGCTTTTGCGTGCCTTTCAGCGTGGCTGATCGAGAACCCCATACGTTTCCGCAAATTATTGCCGAAGCCAAAGTGGGCGGGTGTTGGAATGATCGGGTCAATGGCAGTGACGTTGATGGTGATCGCCGCTGTGTCACCTAGTGCTCCTGCTGCGCTTGCCGGAGTGAATGCCCCTGATGAGATGGTGCAATTTACGCAACCGAGTACTTCAATCACATCAGAAGTACCGACCCGCGAACCATTAAAGGTTTTGGTTCTTGGCAGTGAATCGATTGTTGTGTCTGACATAAAGGCTGCAATCGGTGATTCAATTCCGATTGTCATCGTGAGCGGCATTCAGCCTGGCTGCGCGATTCGGCCAAGTGCAGAAACGATTGAAGGATGTGAATCGTTCTCTTCTGTGGCACAACGACTGATTCTCCAATCAAAGCCCGATGTTGCGGTTCTTTCTGTTGGTCAAGCAGAGCGAAAATTATTGGCTGAATTACAAAGCAATGTGCAGATGACTCTTGAGAATGTCAATGAATCAGAATTGCCATTACAGATTCAGCTGAGTACAGAAATCGTCAACGATATTTTGCAACCACTTGTGACGATCCCGGTTATCGTGGTTGATTACGGCGAAACCGATGTTTTTAGCGGCCAACTAGATGATGCCGATATGCGCCTTGACCAAGCGATCACTCTGCACCAGCCGTCCCTAGAAGATTTGGCTCGGCAATTAACTCTGATCGATGACAATCTTCAAGGCGAAGATCGCCGTGAACGAGTCATGGTGATCGGTGATTCAACCTCATACGGAGTTTCCGCGGCAATCAACAACGTTGCTGGTGATCAATACAGCGTGCTTTGGGCGGGTGGACGAAATTGTCCTCTAGTTGAAGCTGAGAAAGTTCGCTGGTGGGATGGCGCAGAATTTGATATGACGAATTGCCCCACTTTGCGCCCAGAGTGGGATGATGCATTCAAATCATTTGCGCCGTCGGTTGTGGTGATGGTCTATTCGGTTCCAGAGCAAGCCGAACAAAAGTATGTCGACGATGAGAATTGGTACACGATCGAAGATCCACTCTTTGTTGAGAAGCACGATGCGGCGATGGAAGAATTGGTCGCCGCGTGTGATGAACGAGGTATAGAACTGCTTCTATTGAATAGCCCCGAGATTCACGGTGGCGCATTAGGTGGTGCGCAATTCGCGCAATTAGATCGAGTTTGGGCTTGGAATGCCCTGATGCAAACTTGGCTAACCCGATGGCCGCAGATTCATGCGGTCGACTGGGCGAGCATGGTCATGGCTGCAGAAGCGACTCCGGGATCGTTGCGCGGTGACGGAGTCCACATGTTGCAAAGTGACCTTGACGCCGTCGTCAAGGCTGGAATCATTCCACTGCTTGACTCAAACCGTTCGGTGAATCGGTGATGATCTGCGGTTGTTGGTTAGTCTGACGATGTGTCAGAAACCGCAACGAGTAACGCTTCCCAAGTTCCGGCCATCGAAGGCTGGTTCACGCTTGATCAGAATCCGCATCTGATTGGTTCACAGTGCACCGGTTGTGGGACCTATGTTTTCCCGCCACGTGAAGGTGCCTGTCCGAGCCCGTTGTGCGATAGCGATGAGTTGAAGGCGACTCCATTTTCGCGTTTCGGTACCGTCTGGAGTTATGCCGAGAATCGCTATGCGCCGCCATTGCCTTATCGTGCGGCCGAACCATTCGAGCCATATGCGTTAGTGGCGGTGCAACTTGAAAAAGAAGGCATCATTGTTTTGGGTCAGGCTCCGAAAGGAATCTTGGCAAAGGATCTGAAAGTTGGAATGCGAATGCAACTTGAAACCGATGTGTTGTATCGCGAGGACGGAGTGGACTACATGGTTTATGTGTGGGCACCGGCTGTTCAAGATGAAGTTGTCGGAGGTGCAAAATGAGCGATCGTGACTTAGTTGTACTGGGCGTCGGAATGCATCCGTGGGGTAAGTGGGGTCGTGACTTCACTGAATACGGAATGGTTGCAGCGCGTGCAGCATTGAAAGATGCCGGCATCGAATGGAAAGACGTGCAATACGTTGCCGGCGCCGATACCATCCGCAACGGATATCCCGGCTTTATTGCAGGTGCAACATTCGCCCAGAAAATGGGCTGGACTGGTGCTCGCGTTTCGTCCAGTTATGCGGCGTGTGCGAGTGGTGCGATGTCTCTTCAGACGGCACGGGCCTCGATTCTTGCGGGCTTTTGCGATGTGGCAATGGTGATTGGCGCTGACACGACGCCGAAGGGATTTTTCGCTCCAGTCGGTGGCGGCGATCGGAAGAACGACCCCGACTGGTTGCGTTTCCATCTTTTAGGTGCGACCAACCCGGCGTACTTCGCTTTATTTGCTCGCCGTCGAATGGATCTATATGGCGCGACATCTGAAGACTTTGCTCAAGTCAAAGTGAAGAACTCAATACACGGTCTCAACAATCCGTATGCGCGTTTCCGCAAAGAGAACGCAGTTGAAGATGTGTTGAATAGCCCTGTGGTGAGCGACCCGTTGCGCTTGCTCGATATTTGCGCAACATCCGATGGCGCTGCAGCGATGATTGTGACGAGTCGAGCTTTTGCCGAAAAGCATCTCGGATCATTGAAAGGTGTGCCTCGCATCAAGGCGGTCAGCACAAGTACGCCGACGTATCCGCAGACACTTCTCGAAATGCCCGACTTCGCAACCGACTCATCGGCTGTTGTCATGCCCCCAGCACGTGGATTCAAAGATTCCATTTGTTGGGATGCCTACGAAGAAGCCGGTGTGGGTCCAGAGGATCTGTCAATGGCCGAGGTGTATGACTTGTCGACTGCTCTCGAACTTGATTGGTATGAACATCTTGGCTTGTGTGCTCCTGGCGAAGCTGAAGGCTTGCTGCGATCGGGTGCGACCACAATTGGTGGACGCATTCCTGTGAACCCGAGCGGTGGCTTGTCGTGTTTTGGTGAAGCGATTCCGGCTCAGGCCATTGCCCAGGTGTGCGAGTTGGTGTGGCAGTTGCGAGGACAGGCCGAAGGTCGTCAGATTGACAATGCGAAGTTGGGCATCACTGCGAACCAAGGCCTATTTGGCCACGGCTCATCCGTCATCGTCGGCATCTAATTCCCCCACTTTGGAATATGCCTGCCGCTAGGCGGCAACCAAACTCCAAAGTGGCGATTTATTGCCGCTTGGGGGAGGGGAAGTAGGGTGGGGGTATGAGTACTCCGAACGCCTACATCATTGACGCTGTCCGCACCCCTGTTGGTCGCCGTGGTGGCGGACTTTCCCAAGTTCACCCCGCCGATATCGGTGCTCACAGCATCAAATCCCTCATCGAGCGCACCGGTGTTGACCCCAACGCTGTGGACGACGTCATCTTCGGCAACGTTGACTCGGTTGGACCGCAGTCTGGCTGTATCGCTCGTACCTGCTGGCTCACCGCCGGACTTCCTGAGCACGTCCCAGGCGTCACCATTGACCGCCAATGTGGTTCGGCTCAGCAATCGGTGCATTTCGCGGCTCAGGCAGTCATGAGCGGCACCATGGACCTCGTCGTCGCTGGCGGCGTGCAGAACATGAGCATGATTCCGATTTCATCAGCCATGACCGCCGGTCAAGCACTTGGCTTTGACGATCCTTTCACCGGATCGCCAGGTTGGACCACGCGTTACGGCAACGGAGAAGTCAGCCAGTTCGTCGGCGCAGAAATGATGGTCGAAAAGTGGAACCTCTCACGCGACGAAATGGAAGCGTTCGCAGTTGAGTCTCACGTGCGTGCCATCAAGGCTCGCGCCGAGGGTCGCTTTGAAGCTGAAATCTCACCTCTTAATGGTGTGCAGCACGATGAGGGCCCGCGCGAACCCAACTGGGAAAAGATTCGCTCACTGCAGACATTGACACCTGGCGGACGTTTGACGGCAGCTTGTGCAAGTCAGATCTCTGATGGTTCGGCCGCAATCTTGATCGCTAACGATCTGGCTGTGAAGACTCATGGTCTCAAGCCGCGCGCACGTATTCATCACATGAGTGTTTTGGCTGACGACCCGATCATGATGTTGTCGGCTCCTATTGCTGCGACTAAGCGCGCATTGCAAAAAGCTGGCATGACAATTGACGACATCGACTTGGTTGAAATCAACGAAGCGTTTGCACCCGTCGTCATGGCATGGATGCGCGAACTCGGAGCCGATCACGCAAAGGTGAACGTGAATGGTGGAGCTATTGCTCTCGGTCACCCACTTGGCGCAACGGGCGCACGCTTGATGACGACTCTCTTGAACGAACTTGAGCGCACTGGCGGACGATTCGGTTTGCAGACAATGTGTGAAGGCGGCGGACAAGCCAACGTCACGATTATCGAACGCCTCTAATCACTTCGTTCTCAGAGGTATTGAACGCCTCTGATCAGCTGTCGAAGCCCAGTCCTAGGCGATCGAGCGAACGCAACCACAGATTTCGTTTGCCCGTTTTATCTTCGTGATTCAAACTCCATCGAGTTGCCTGAATGCCCATGAACTTGAAAGGTTCTGGTGGGAAAGGCAAAGGCTTGCTGCGCACAAAATTTGTTTCGGTTGCTTTTGATCGACGCCCATCAATGAGATCGAGCATGACCTCGGCACCGAAACGTGAAGACGCAACGCCGAGTCCGGTGTAACCAACTGCGTATGCAACGCGACCATTCATGGCCTGTCCCCAGAATACGCAGTAGCGCGAACAGGTGTCGATCGCGCCACCCCACATGTGCGAGAACTTCACATCTTCAAGCTGCGGGAAGGTCTTGAAGAAATGCGTGCTGAGCCTGGCCCAACTTTCTGGTCGACTCTCGAGTTCTGATGACACCTTGCCGCCAAAGAAATAGATCGCGTCATAACCGCCCCACAAAATACGGTTGTCTTCAGTGAGTCGGTAGTAATGGAACTGATTCGGGATGTCAGATAGACCCTGACGGTTATTCCAGCCAATACTGGCTAGTTGTGAGGGCGTGAGCGGTTCTGTCACCATGCAGTAGTCGTACACCGGCACGATGTAATTGTTGATTCGTTTCAACAATGGCTTAAAGGCGTTGGTTGCTAGTGCAACTTTGCCGGCACGCACGCGACCGAGCGGAGTTGTCACCAACACGCCCACACCATCGCGTTCAATTGAAGTTGCTTTGCTGTCTTCGTAAATTCGAACACCAAGGTATTCGGCGGCTGCTTTGAGTCCCCAACACAAACGCGCTGGGTCAACAATTGCGGCACGATCATGAACCCATAAGCCACCTGAGTAGGTAGGGGAGTTCACTTGTTTTTGCATTTGTTCTCGATCGAGCCAGGTGACTTTTTGTCCAAGAGATTTCAGTTGCAGATAGTCATCACGAAGTTCGTCGAGGTAACTGGGTGGCTGAGTGATTGATGCAACTTCAATCACGCCATTACGCTCGAAATCGCAATCGATGCTGTAGCGCTTAATGGCTGCTTCGATTTCGTTGAGATTGGCGATACCAAGTTCTTCAAGAAGAGCGATCTCCTTAGGGAAACGTTCTTGTCCGTTTGCGATGCCATGTGTGAGAGAGGCATCCATGAACCCGCCGTTTCGGCCACTTGCCGCCGAACCAATTTCGTGGGCGTCAATGAGAACGACATCGCGAGATGGGTCGCGT
>Ga0222712_10006800_pt1 | contig 11219 bp, 6 predicted proteins | sample C33_657DmetaG_FD_165043 | JGI IMG/M metagenome (GOLD analysis project Ga0222712, IMG submission 165043) | Estuarine water microbial communities from San Francisco Bay, California, United States - C33_657D | ecosystem: Environmental > Aquatic > Marine > Unclassified | place: USA: California... | reverse complement strand
ATCACCAAAAAACAATTTAATATGGCTAAAGAAATTTCTGGCTATGTAAAGTTGCAGGTTAAAGGCGGACAGGCCAATCCTGCACCTCCTGTTGGTCCCGCACTCGGTTCCAAAGGTGTTAACATCATGGAGTTCTGCAAGCAGTTCAATGCAAGGACCCAAGACAAAATCGGCAAGGTTTTGCCTGCATTGATTACTGTTTACACAGACAAATCATTCGACTTTGTTATCAAAACCCCTCCTGCTCCTGTACAGTTGCTTGAGGCGTGCAAGCTTCAAAGTGGTTCCAAAGAGCCTAACCGTCAAAAGGTTGGTAAGGTGACATGGGCACAGGTAGAAGCCATTGCAAAAGACAAAATGCCCGATCTCAACTGCAATACGCTCGACAGTGCCATGAAAATGGTAGCTGGGACTGCGCGCAGCATGGGCATTACCGTTGATGGCCAAGCCCCATGGGAAAATTAATTGTCCACACCTTAAATCTTCATTGAGATGGGAATCACAAAAAAAAGAAAAGCTATTGCAGGCAAAGTGGATGATAAAAGGATTTATTCACTTGCTGAAGCAACAGGACTCGTTAAAGAAATCAATTGTACAAAATTTGATAGTTCAGTAGACCTTCATGTGAGATTGGGTGTAGATCCAAAGAAAGCCGATCAGGCTGTTCGTGGAACAGTAACCCTCCCGCATGGAACAGGCAAAACCAAAAAGGTTCTTGTACTTTGTACACCAGACAAGGAAGCTGAAGCCAATGCCGCAGGCGCTGACCATGTGGGATTGGATGAGTTTATCCAAAAAATTGAAAGCGGATGGACCGATATCGATGTTATCATTGCAACACCTGCTGTAATGCCAAAAATTGGTAAGCTTGGTAAGGTGCTTGGTCCGCGCAACCTGATGCCTAATCCCAAAACCGGAACCGTTACAAACGACGTTGCCAATGCAATCAAGGATGTGAAGGCTGGTAAGGTGGCTTTCAAGGTTGACAAAGCCGGTATTGTTCATGCATCAATTGGTCGTATCAGTTTCTCTCCTGAGAAATTGGCTGCCAACAGCTTGGAATTCCTCAATGCCATCATGAAGGCAAAGCCTTCTACCGCAAAAGGAACCTACATGAAAAGTGTATTCATGGCCAGCACCATGAGCCCTGCCATAGCTGTAGACACCAAAGCCATTGTGCACTGATCACTGATTACATTTTAAATCAAAAAAAGCTTAACAATGACTAAGCAAGAAAAGAACGGAGTAATTGAAGTACTGAAGGGAAAATTCGGTCAGTACAACAATTTCTATATCACCAACACTGAATCACTCAGTGTTGAGCAAATTACCAAGTTAAGGGGAATTTGTTTCAACAAAAATGTTGAAATGAAAGTTGCCAAAAATACTTTGATCCGCAAAGCCTTGGAAGCCTTGGATGCCGAAAAGTATGCTGGCGTAATGGATGCACTCAACAATGTTACGGCATTGATGTTTTCCGAAAACCCCAAGGAACCAGCCCTTATCCTCAGTTCTTTCCGCAAGGAAGGAAATGTGGAGAAGCCCGTACTGAAAGCAGCTTTCATCAATGGTGATGTATACACTGGAGACAATACCTTGAAGGCGCTTACACAAATCAAAACCAAGAATGAACTCATCGGTGAGGTTATTGGATTGCTCCAATCTCCCGCCAAGCGTGTTCTTGCTGGTTTGTTGCAGCACCACGAAAAGCAAGCAGCGGCTGCAGCCGAGTAGTATTCAATCGCATTATTCCCAACGCCACTGAGGTTAAAATGTGGCATTTTTATAACCATCCGCTGGAGCAATGGCTTTGAAAGCGGTTTAAAACTAAAACAATGGCAGACGTAAAAGCATTAGCAGAACAACTGGTTTCCCTGACAGTTAAAGAAGTACAGGAACTCGCAGATGTATTGAAAGCAGATTATGGTATCGAACCAGCTGCAGCAGCAGTAGTGGTATCAGCAGGTGACGGCGGTGGCGCTGCAGCTGCAGAAGAGAAAACATCTTTCGATGTTATCCTGGTATCTGGCGGTGCAAGCAAGCTTGCAGTAGTCAAAATCGTTAAGGACCTTAGCGGCCTCGGATTGAAAGAAGCAAAAGACCTTGTTGACGGTGCTCCAAAGCCTGTTAAAGAAGGTGTTTCCAAAGCTGAAGCTGATGATATCGCTGCCAAGCTTAAAGAAGCAGGTGCAGAGGTTGAAGTTAAATAATGCTTCGCTCAACCCTTGGTTGAACCGAAAGTTCATTTCAAAAAAAAGCCGGATTCGTTCCGGCTTTTTTTATTCCACAACTTTGTCAGGTTTTTTGCATTAACCCCCTGAATTTCATGATCATCCAGCCTAAACTCTTGTATCTGGACCCTAATAAATTTTTCCGTTTCGCCTATTAATACTAACTTCGCAATCCCTCAAATTGGGCGCAGTACAATTTCAATTCCCGTTGCAGATGTAATTGCTTGTTAATCAGCAATTTATAATTAAAGTAACAGGAGGTGGAGTTCCAATTGTATTGACGATACACAACACTTTAAAAAGCACATCATTCTATGTCTTCAGCAAAAGTGGCTTCAAACAGGGTGCATTTCGGTAAGGTAAAGCACCTGGCGGAAACGCCCGATCTCTTAGAGATTCAGATCCAGTCTTTCAAGGATTATTTTCAGCTTGAGACCACGCCTGATAAGCGTAACAACGAAGGTCTTTTCAAGGTTTTCAAGGAGAACTTCCCCATCAATGATACAAGGAATATCTTCATGTTGGAATTCCTTGATTATTTCATCGATCCACCCCGTTATACCATCGAGGAATGTATGGAGCGTGGGTTGACGTATGCCGTTCCTCTCAAGGCAAAACTTCGCCTGAGCTGTAACGATGAGGAGCATGTTGATTTTCAAACCATCGTTCAGGATGTATTCCTTGGAAACATCCCATACATGACCCCACGCGGTACTTTTGTCATCAATGGAGCGGAAAGGGTTGTGGTTTCACAGCTTCACCGTTCACCTGGTGTATTCTTTGGACAATCGCTTCATCCAAACGGAACAAAAATATATTCTGCCCGTGTTATCCCATTCAAGGGAGCATGGATGGAATTTGCAACTGACATCAACAATGTCATGTATGCATACATCGACCGCAAAAAGAAGTTCCCTGTAACCACCTTGCTGCGCTCAATTGGTTTTGAAACAGACAAGGACATCCTTGAACTTTTTGGCATGGCTGATGAAGTCAAAGCCGATAAGAAATCACTGGCTGGCCAAGTTGGAAAACGCCTTGCTGCAAGGGTGCTCAAGACATGGGTGGAGGATTTCGTGGATGAGGATTCTGGTGAAGTTGTTTCCCTCGAAAGAAATGAAGTAGTTCTTGAGCGTGACAAGGTTTTGAACGAAAACGACATTGAAACCATCCTTGAGACGGGTGTCAAAAGTGTCTTTATACAAAAGGAAGAAGTGAGTGGTGATTATGCCATCATCTACAATACCCTCAATAAAGATACTTCCAACTCAGAACTTGAGGCCGTTCAGCACATTTACAAGCAGTTGCGTGGAGCAGATGCCCCAGACAACGAAACCGCCCGTGGCATCATTGACAAATTGTTCTTCAGTGACAAGCGTTATGACCTCGGGGAAGTTGGTCGTTACAAGATCAATAAGAAACTCAACCTTAACTATGCTTTGGGGCAAAAGACCCTCAGCAAAGAGGATATCATTGAAATCATCAAGTACCTTGTTCGTCTTACCAATGGTAAGGCCGAGATTGATGATATTGATCACTTGAGCAACAGGCGCGTACGTACAGTTGGCGAACAATTGTATGCACAGTTCGGTGTTGGTCTTGCAAGGATGGCCAGGACGATACGTGAGAGAATGAACGTGCGTGACAATGAAGTATTTACACCCGTGGACCTCATCAATGCACGAACGCTTTCTTCTGTCATCAATTCTTTCTTTGGTACATCTCAACTCTCCCAGTTCCTGGATCAAACAAACCCCTTGAGTGAGATCACGCACAAGCGTCGTATCTCCGCACTCGGACCCGGTGGTTTGAGCAGGGAGCGTGCAGGATTTGAGGTGCGTGACGTACACTATTCACATTATGGCCGTCTCTGTACCATTGAGACTCCTGAAGGACCAAACATTGGTTTGATCTCAACGCTCTGCGTTCATGCGAAGATCAACGAAATGGGCTTCATCGAAACACCTTACCGCAAGGTGAACAATGGCAAGGTTGAAGTGAAAAAACTCACTTACCTCAGTGCTGAAGAAGAAGATACTGCAAAGATTGCACAGGCAAACGTGCCTTTGAATGACAAGAGCGAATTTGCTGAAAACAAGGTCAAGGCCAGGCAGACAGGTGACTTCCCAATTCTCGAGCCCAACGAAGTTGAGTTCATGGACGTTGCTCCCAACCAAATTGTTGGTCTTTCTGCTTCCCTGATTCCGTTCCTGGAGCATGATGATGCCAACCGTGCACTCATGGGATCAAACATGCAACGCCAGGCCGTTCCATTGATCAAGCCCCAGGCTCCGATTGTTGGTACCGGTTTGGAAGGAAAAGCAGCACGTGATGCAAGGATTCAGCTTCACGCTGAAGGTGATGGTGTTGTTGAGTTCGTGGATGCCAACGAGATTCATGTGCGCTATGAGCGTGACGAGGCACAAAAGCTTGTCAGCTTTGAAGACGATATGCTTGTTTACAGGCTTACCAAGTTCATCAAAACCAACCAGGAAACTTCTATCACCCTGCGTCCGGCAGTTGCCAAAGGCCAGCGTGTGAAAAAAGGTGATTTCCTTACTGAAGGATATGCGGTGAAGAATGGTGAGCTCGCCCTCGGTCGCAACCTTAAGGTCGCATTCATGCCTTGGAAAGGGTATAACTTCGAGGATGCCATTGTTATCAATGAAAAAGTGGTCAGTGAAGATCTTTTCACATCCATTCATATTTCAGAATTCGAGCTTGAAGTAAGGGATACCAAACTTGGCGAAGAGGAATTGACTCCAGATATTCCCAATGTTTCTGAAGAGGCTACCAAGGACCTTGACCAGTATGGTATCATCCGTATTGGTGCACAGGTGAAGGAAGGCGATATCCTCATCGGTAAGATCACTCCGAAAGGGGAAAGTGATCCAACGCCTGAAGAGAAATTGCTGCGTGCCATCTTCGGCGACAAAGCAGGGGATGCAAAGGATGCATCACTCAAAGCTCCAAGCGGAACTGAAGGTGTCGTGATCGGAAAGAAACTTTTCCAACGTGCCAAGAAGGACAAGAACTCCAAGGCCAAAGAAAAAGCGGCCATCGAAAAGCTCGAGGCGGTTCATGTCCAAAACGAAAAGGATATCCTTGAACTCCTTGTCAGCAAATTGCAGACACTTTTGAAGGACAAGAATTCATCTGGAGTTTCCAACAATTTCGGTGAAGTCATCATCAGCAAAGGGTCCAAGTTCAATCCTAAAACCCTTGCTACCATTGATTACCAGAACATCAATCCTTTGGGTTGGACCGGTGACGAGAAAATTGATGATGCAATCAATACGCTCCTTCACAACTACAATATCAGGTACAACGAAGAACTCGGACGTTACAAGCGTGAGAAATTCAACATCTCCATTGGTGATGAACTTCCTGCCGGTGTATTGAAACTTGCGAAGGTTTACCTTGCTGTCAAGCGCAAGCTTAAGGTGGGTGATAAAATGGCGGGTCGTCACGGTAACAAAGGTATCGTTGCCAAGATTGTAAGGGCTGAAGACATGCCATTCCTGGAAGATGGAACGCCGGTTGATATCGTTTTGAATCCATTGGGTGTACCATCAAGGATGAACCTGGGTCAGATTTACGAAACCATTCTTGGATGGGCTGGTGAGAAATTGGGAATGAGGTTCTCCACTCCAATTTTTGACGGTGCAACCGTTGATGAAATCGCTGGATTGATTGACCAGGCTGGCTTGCCAAGCTTTGGACATACACATCTTTATGATGGAGAAACAGGAGAGCGCTTCCACCAAAAAGCAACCGTTGGTATCATCTATATGTTGAAACTGCACCACATGGTCGATGATAAGATGCACGCGCGTTCTATCGGGCCATACTCTCTCATCACACAGCAGCCGCTGGGTGGTAAGGCGCAGTTTGGTGGTCAACGTTTCGGTGAAATGGAAGTTTGGGCATTGGAAGCTTATGGAGCCTCCAACATCCTTCAAGAGCTTCTTACCCTCAAATCTGATGACATCATCGGAAGGGCCAAGACCTACGAAGCCATCGTCAAGGGTGACAATGTACCGAAGCCAGGTATTCCGGAATCATTCAATGTACTTGTACATGAACTTAGAGGGCTTGGACTTGACATGAAGTTTGACAACTAAAGCCGTAACCAAACCATAACTTCAAAGCCATCCGCAAGGATGGCTTTTTTTATTCGATCAAATTTCTTCGGGTAAGGTGCAAGCAATGCATGGAAATAAAAAAGTCCCCCCAATGGGAGGACTTTTCAAAATATGGTTCAGAAAACCCTATGAAAAAAACGTGCTGATCCAATATACCAGCCCCGCCAGCAATGCACTTACAGGAATGGTAAGGATCCAGGCCACCAGGAGAGAGGATGTGACCCCCCATCTTACAGCACTGAGGCGTTTGGTTGCGCCTACACCGATGATAGAGCCCGTGATGGTATGTGTTGTTGAAACAGGGATGCCCATTTGTCCGGTAAAGAAAAGGGTGAACGCTCCTGCGGTTTCTGCCGCCACGCCCTCCAGAGGGGTTACCTTGGTGATCTTGGTGCCCATGGTTTTGACAATTTTCCAACCGCCGCTCATGGTACCCAAGCCAATGGCCACATAGCATGAGATGGGAACCCAAGCTGGCAATTGTCCGAAATCCTGGATGCTGCCACTGGCAATCAAAGCCGCTCCAATGATTCCCATGACCTTTTGTGCATCATTTCCACCATGGCCTATGCTGAATGCGGCAGAGCTGAACAACTGCAGTTTTTTGAACATGTTGCCGACAGAGTAAGCAGTAGGTGTTTTGATTTTTTCAACGTAAAGATAAACCAACATGAAGAGCAATGATGTGAAAATAATACCCCATACGATGGTATGGTTTTCTGATTTTTCAATATCCTTTTTGAAAGATTTTTGGATGTTGAATTTTTCAATTTTGCTCCTTACCTTTTTTGTATTGGAAGGATCGATGGGGTAGAGGTTGTTCATCGCAACGATGGCACTGTCCAAGCTGATTTCCTTTTTCAGGAATTGCTTTACCGGCACCTTGTATTTCTCGGTTTCCACTTTTGCAATGTCGTACTCTTTTTTCTTCTCGGCATTGTCTGCAGACAATGCTTCGAGAATGAGAAAATTGTTTGCATTGCGGGCTTCATCTTTCAATTTGCTGACCTCAATATCACTCAAAAGGCCTTCATTGTATGCGAATGAAGCGATGGAGTCAGCGCCTATTTTGTCAAATTCTGCCATCACAGGTACAATTTTATCATATACCTCTTTTGCACCCTTGAGTTTTTTTTCAGCGGTTGCAAGTTCCTCTTTGGCTTTGGCGTCGTTGTTGTCCTGCTCAAGCAAGGCCTGTGCTTTTGCAACATCAAGCTTGTATTTGTCTAGCTTGATGAACTTCTCCAAGCCTTGGTTCATCTTGTTTTCTTCAAACTGATCAAACAACAAGACAGTAAACGCAGTAACCAACACAATGATTCCCATCCTCAACCACATGTTTCTGGCAATGGTAACAATCGTGATGAAAATGGAAATGGCCATTCCAATCAACGGTGCAAAAAATATGAACAATACGGTTTTGATGATGGTGTCATTTTCAACCACCTTGGACCAGGAAACCGATATTCCTTTTGTCATCATGGCATGGGCAATGGCTGCACCGGCAAATCCCCCAATCAAGGTGTGTGAAGAAGATGAGGGGATGCCATACCACCAGGTAAGTAGGTTCCAAAAGATCGCAGCGATCAAGCCAGACAGAATTACATGGAGTGTGATAAACTCTTTGTTGACGGTCTTGCTGATGGTATTGGCAACAGCATGGTCCTGAAAAATGAAATAGGCAACCACATTGAAAAAAGCAGCCCATACAACGGCTTGAAACGGGGTAAGCACTTTTGTGGAAACAACGGTTGCTATTGAGTTTGCTGCATCGTGGAACCCGTTGATGTAATCAAAAACCAGGGCAAGAACGATAATAACAATCAGAAGGGTCATGAGCAGTTTTTTTGTAAGCTGACAGCTGTCTTATGCGTACTTGATGATAATGGATTCTATCACATTGGCAGCGTCTTCGCATTTGTCGGTAGCAATTTCCAAAACTTGGTAAATTTCCCTTTTTTTGATTACCTCTTTGAAGTCGTTTTCATTGTTGAAAAGATTGTCAATGCTCATATCAAATACATCATCCGCTTGGTTTTCAATGCTGTTGATCTTTACAATGGCTTCCGTCATTTCCCTTAGATTTTTCATGTCTCTTAAGCCGCGCACTGCTTTCTTTATCTCGACGCATCCCTGCAGCACATGGTCTGCCAACTTATGAATGCCCAGGTCATTTGGATTGATTTTGTAAAAGTTGATTTTTTTCGCTGAAGCATAAATGTAGTCAGCAATGTCATCCAATGCCGTAGCCAATGCATGGATGTCTTCCCTGTCCAAAGGGGTGATGAAATTTCTTCCCAATTCAGTGAATACATTGTGGGTAAAATCATCATTCTTGTGCTCCAGATTTTCAATGATTGCAGAGATTTCTGCCCTTTTGTCTTCATTCGATTCGTTAACCATGAGTTGGAGCTGTGTAGCCATTTTACCCACTACGTCAGCCATGTTTTCAAAAAGAGTGAAGAAGACTTTGTCCTTGGGTAGGAACATCTTGAAGAATGTATTTATTGCCATTGAAACGGTTTTAATATTTTAAGTAATGCAATATTAAACAATCCTTTAACAACGGGTGCTTGCTTTTTAATTCACTGAGATTACCAAATTGTTAAGAAATTTGACAGGAAACAACACTTTTTTTCTTGGTATGCTTCTTGTTTTCCTATCCCATGGATTTACTGGGTGCAGTGCCTTGCTATGGAATGAATCAACGGCTCATATGACTGTATTTGATATGTAACTTATACACATAACTACAATGGCCATCGTTTCTAAACCTTTGAATGCTTGTAGAATTTATGAGTTGAGCTTTGAAATCTACACCAGCCTGTTTAAATTGCCCCTGAGTACCCATGGCACAGAAACACTTCTTCTGCATCGTTTTTTTTATCCTTTTGGTGTTGCAGGCAGATGCCCAAAATGCATTGGTCCAAACCATTAAAGGTTCTGTTTCTGATCGTTACATCAAAACACCATTGTCTGGAGCAACGGTTGAGTGGGATGGGACTGTAAAGAAGGTAGTGCTGTCTGATGCGCTGGGTAATTTTAACCTGACAGGAATTCCTGTTGGCCGTCAAAGCATCCGAATCAGTCATGTTGGATACAAGCCGGTTGTCCTGAACAACCTGCAGGTCGAATCTGGCAAAGAGCTTGTTCTGGTTGTTGAGATGGAAGACGACTTGAATACGGAGAAGGAAATTATCGTCAAATCCAAAACCAACAAAGGACGTGCCATCAATGATATGGCGATGGTGAGCGGTAGGATGTTCAGCGTTGAGGAGACCAGAAGGTTTGCCGCTGGTTTGAACGACCCATCCCGCATGGCCACTGCCTTTGCGGGAGTTAGCGCAGCTAGTGGAGATGGAAACGCGCTTGTGATCCGGGGCAATGCACCCAATGGATTGTTGTGGAGGATGGAAGGCATCGACATTCCAAACCCCAATCATTTCGCACGGGTGGGTACATCCGGTGGTGCCATATCAATATTGAGCGCACAGTTGCTTGCCAATTCTGATTTTATTTCTGGTGCTTTTCCCGCAGAGTACGGCAATGCCGTTTCAGGGGTATTTGATATCAAACTCAGGAAAGGAAACAAAGACAAAAGGGAAACAACTTTCTCTTTGAGTACCATTGGCATCGACTTTGCAACAGAGGGATATTTCAAAAAGGGATATGGGGGTTCCTATTTGATCAATTACCGGTATGGGTTTCTAACCCTGATGCAAAAATTGGGTTTCAAGATTGCCGATGCTGCCACTTCATTTCAGGACCTTTCCTTCAACATTCATTTGCCTTCCAAAAAATGGGGTAGTTTTTCTGTTTTTGGGTTTGGGGGATTGAGTGAACAAAATGATGCGTTGGCCAAGGACTCAATGACATGGTTGAGAGATGCTTCAACGCGAAGGGGTTCATTGGATGCTGCAAATACAGGTGTAGCAGGTATTTCACACCAATTGGGGATTGGAAAAAAAACCTTTTTGAAAACAATTTGGAGTGTCAATGGCTTTTCTTACCGGGAAGAGGACAAACGTTTGGACAAGTTCAGCGGTCCGGTAATATTTTCAAGGAAAAACAGTTTTGCCGAATGGAATGCTGTCTTGTCATCAGTGATAACACACAAGTTCAGTAAGCACCATTTGATCAAGGCAGGAATGTATACAACTGGAAAATCATTCAGTTTGCAACAAAGGGAAGCGGTGAGCAACGTATTGCGGGACAAGTTGAGGGCCAATGGTGAAACCCGCCTGACCAATGGCTTCGCACAATGGAAATGGGATCCCAACAGCCGCTTAACATTTCAAATGGGAATGCATGCCCAAGCATTGGGTCTGAACAGGAAATCATCACTTGAACCAAGGGCTGGGTTGCGTTACATGGTTTTTAAGGGACAATTTCTCTCCTTTGGAACCGGGCTGCATACCCAGGTTCAACCATTGGGAAATTATTTTGCACGGATTCGGGTGGGAAATGATACTTTAACACCAAATAAAAATCTTGGCTTCAGCCGTGCCATCCATTATGTATTGGGATATTCCATCCAGTTGGCTCCCAATTGGAACCTAAAGACGGAAGCCTATTACCAGTGGTTGTACAGAATCCCTGTGCAGGCCAGTAAAATAAGCAGTTACAGTGTGATCAATCTCGAAGACGATTATGCCATTGAAATATTGGCCAACCGTGGGAAGGGACAGAATTTTGGTATTGAATTCACCTTGGACCGGTATTGGAATGATCAATTTTATCTGTTGAGTACTTTGAGCCTGTACAAATCAACCTATCTGCCTTCCGATGGAATTTGGCGCAGCACCCGATACAATTCGAACAGCTCATTCACCTTTCTGTTGGG
>Ga0222712_10006799_pt1 | contig 11219 bp, 8 predicted proteins | sample C33_657DmetaG_FD_165043 | JGI IMG/M metagenome (GOLD analysis project Ga0222712, IMG submission 165043) | Estuarine water microbial communities from San Francisco Bay, California, United States - C33_657D | ecosystem: Environmental > Aquatic > Marine > Unclassified | place: USA: California... | reverse complement strand
TCAACGATGCAAAAAACAACGTGAAAAAAGAATTAGAAGAAGGTATCAAAGAAAAAGATACACAAGCTTAATTTTTATTTCACTTATTCTGACAAACAAACAACCTTAGCCTTTGTTTCGGTTCACAACAATCAAAGACTATCATAACAATTTACAGAGCGGCCAAACCACAGTTGTGGAGGCCGTTCGTTTTTTTGTGGAAGCAGCTACAAGCGGTGCTTCATTAAATGCATGGCTTAGCATATACAAAGACGAAGCATTAGCAGCAGCAAAAAAACTAGACGAACATATTCAGGCCGGACAGCCATTACTACCTTTACATGGTGTGGTAGTGGGTTTAAAAGACGTGATTGCCTATAAGAATCATCCCTTGTCAGCGGCTTCTAAAATCTTAGAAAATTTCCATTCCATTTTTGACGCTACTGTTGTACAAAAATTACAAGCAGCAGGCGCTATTATTTTAGGTCGTCAAAATTGTGACGAGTTTGCCATGGGGAGTAGCAACGAAAACTCGGCGTATGGTCCCGTAAAAAATGGTATCGACCCTACGCGTGTGCCGGGAGGTTCATCGGGCGGATCGGCAGTTGCTGTTCAAATGAATCACTGCATGATAAGCCTCGGTTCCGATACTGGAGGCTCTGTAAGACAGCCCGCTGATTTTTGTGGTGTTGTGGGACTTAAACCTTCTTATGGAAGAATTTCACGTTACGGACTTGTCGCATACGCATCTTCATTTGATCAAATTGGCATTTTTGCAAAATCGGTAGCCGATGCCGCGTTAGTCCTTGAAATTATTGCAGGCCAAGATGCATTTGATAGTACTGTTTCAGAACAACCGGTTCCAGCATATAGTACGTTGTTAAATGACCAACCTTCAAAAAAACGCATCGCTTATTTTAAAGAAGCGCTTGAGCATCCAAGTTTGGATTCTGAAATTAAGGCAGCAATTTATACTTCCATAGCACAATTACAAAAAGCAGGCTATACCGTAGATGCGGTTTCATTTGATATGCTTGATTTAGTAGTTCCTACTTATTATGTGTTAACCACCGCCGAAGCGTCTAGTAATTTATCGCGCTATGACGGGGTAAAATTTGGACACCGCTCTAGTGCTCAAAATAATGATCTTACAGCACTTTATAAAAATGCAAGAAGTGAAGGTTTTGGTAAAGAGGTAAAGCGAAGAATCATGTTGGGCACTTTTGTTTTAAGCGCCGGTTATTTTGATGCCTATTTTACAAAAGCGCAACAAATTAGAAAGCTATTGGTAGACGGTGCTACACAGTTATTTAACAACTACGACGCTGTAATATTACCTACCGTACCTAGTCCTGCATTTTTAATTGGGGATCATACCAAAGATTCGGTTGCTATGTTTTTAGCAGATATTTATACCGTATATGCAAACCTAGTGGGTATACCAGCTATTTCAATTCCTTTGTATCAGCATTCTTCGGGGCTTCCTTTTGGCCTGCAAATAATGTGTGCGCCATTTGATGAGTATACACTATTTCAACTTTCAACGGATATTCAAAAATTACATGAATAAATTTTTTCGTTTATTGTTATTTGTTCTAGGGATGTTGGTGCATGATATTGCATCCGCAAACATAGCTATAGCAGATACCATCATTGACGATAAAAAACCTTTCGCTAATTTATTTTTGTACAATAAAGTAGCATCCAATAAACCCTATCAAGCACAAATTAATCCACGTGCTATTTCTTTTGTAGAAGAATACATTAAAAAGCAGGGCAAGTCACTCGAAAAAATGAAAGTATGGGGTAAACCCTATTTTGATTTGTACGATCAAATACTTTTTAATTACGGCATACCTAAAGAAATGAAATACCTCAGTGTTATTGAAAGTCATTTAGGAGCAGGTGGTATTTCTTGGGCCGGTGCGGTGGGCCCGTGGCAGCTCATGCCAGGCGTTGCCAAAGAATATGGATTGCAAGTGGGCGGATACTGGGATCAACGCACCGATTATTTTAAAAGTACGCACGTGGCAGCAAGGATCATGAAAAAGCTTTATGCAGAATTTGATGACTGGTTACTTGTAGTAGCTTCTTACAATTGCGGGAATGGATGTGTCCGGTCAGCAATTAGAAGAGCAAAAAGCAAAGACTTTTGGCAACTACAATATTTTTTACCCGAAGAAACGCGTAATCATGTCAAAAAATTTATTGCCACTCATTTAATATTTGAAGGCGCAGGAGGATTTACGACCATGACAGCTGCAGAAGTAGCGCAGGCAAAAACGCAAATTAAAAATACACCCCTTACACTTTCTGCCGCCGAACTTGCAGGATCTGCTCTAATAGAAGTTTCTGGGCGGTTCAACTCATTGGTGGTGGCCAATGAATTACAAATAAATATTCAGCAGTTTAATGCATGGAATCCTGGTTTTGATAAAGCCTTAGCAGCAGGCGAAAAATATGCCATGCGCATTTCAAAAGATAAAGAAGCTGTTTTTTTAGCTAAAAAAAATCAATTGCTACTAGCGTCTGTGAGAGCCATTATTGAAGGCGTTCATCAATAGTATTGTGCGTACTTAAAAGTACTTTTTCGATGGCGGATGCTTTGAGCAAACACTCTTCATATTCTTTTTCTGGATCCGAATAAATGGTGATACCGCCTCCAACCTGGTAATTGGCTTTTCCATTTTGGCTATTGAAAAAAATACTTCTTATAACCACGTTAAAATCAAAATCGCCGGCTGGATTCATATAACCAACAGTACCGGAGTACAAGCCTCGTTTTGTTGGCTCTAAAAGGTCAATCGTTTCCATGACACTCTTTTTAGGAGCACCGGTCATGCTGCCCATTGGAAAAGTAGCTTCAAGTATTTCGGAAAATGATATATTGTCATTGATTTTGCCGGTAATGGTAGAAATCATTTGATGGACCTGTGGGTAACTATATATGCCAAAGAGTTCTGATACCTCAACTGAGCCTTGTTTACAAATTCTACTCAAATCGTTTCTTACAAGATCTACCACCATTACGTTTTCACTTTTGTCTTTACTACTGTTTTGAAGTGTCTCTAATTGTAGTTTATCATCCGCATCGTTTTCTAGATTACGTTTGATCGTTCCTTTGATGGGCTGTGAAATAAGTTGATCACCTTTTTTTTGTAGAAATCTTTCGGGACTTGCACATAAAAGGTAATGATGGGCATTTTTATAAAAGCAAGCAAAAGGGGTAGGCGATAAAGCCGTTAGTGCTTTGTATAAATTAACTGGATGTGCATTTGTAAGAGCAGCCTCAAAACCTTGACAATAATTTATTTCATAAAAATCACCGCGCCTAATAAGGCCTAAAATTTTATCGATGTTTGCCAAATAAGCCGCTTTGTCAACGAGTGGAGTAATACTTGCCTTTATAGCCTGTGTTTGGCTGATGCCTGAAAAATCTAAACCATGTATTTGATCAAAAATTACTTGAGCGTTGTCGTGTATGCTTTCAATGGTAACCTTATTATCTTGTAATTCAATAATAACGGCTGGTGTATATAAGAAAGCCAATGGGAAGCCAGTATGATTTGTTTTATTGTTTGGCTTTGTAATGCTTTGGTATTCGTAATTGAAGTGCGCAAACATCCAATTTTCCTTTTGCGCTTCCATGTAAGCATTTAGTGCAATAGGATCTACTTGTTCTAGTGAAATATAGGAAGTAGGATGAACTGCTGCAATACAATCCAGGGCAGCATAGGGCGACGCATAAGCATGGTTATCTAAAAAAGTGCAAACCTCAAACTGGTTGATCCAGTGTAAGATTTGCACTTTAAATGATGTAGGGTTATCTATTAAAAAAACCTGCTTACTTTTTTTCACGTAGGGTTACAGATGATTAAAAATCATCATCATCGTCATCAAATCCACTGTTCTTATCATCAAAGAGGTCAAATTCATTGAAGTCCTCGTCTAATTTAAAGTCGTCTTCATCAGAAGCAGCACCTTTCTTTTTTGGTCCAGCAGGCTTTTTGGTTTTACTTTTTGGTAAATCAAATTCTGCAAAATCTGGATCCCAACTGTCGTCTTCTTCAGACGCATTCCAGTCATCATTTTCTTCTTCCTCATCAAAATCATCATCGTCGTCATCAACTGATTTTTTGGATGTGGATTTAGTACTAGATTTTTTAGGCGTTGATGTTTCATCATCATCGTCATCAAAATCTTCATCGTCTTCTAATTGCTTTTTGCTTTTAGAAGAAGCTTTCGGAGCAACATTTTTTGTTGCTGTTTTAGGGGCTGAGGACTTTTGATCCTTATCAGATTTCGCTGCCATATTTCTAATAAGATTTACTGCGTAAAATTTCAACGCAAATTCCTTTTAACCAAATAAAATTGCAAAAAAATTTAAAATATTTTTTCTCCTAAATTTTTACTATTTGTTCGCGGCCAGGTCCGTTGGATACATAGGTAACAGGTGCACCAATATAATTATTGATGAAGTCTACGTATGTATTCATGGTGGCTGGGAGTTCAGATGCCAGTTTTAATTGCGTGGTATCCATATTCCAACCTTTAAAACTTTGTAAAACAGGGTCAATTTGGATATTTGACATCTGGAAAGGTACTTCTTTGGTAGTAGCGCCGTCTATACCGTATGCGGTACATACTTGTAGTTCTTCAAAGGCGTCTAAAACGTCGGCTTTTGTCATTACTACTTGGGTTACACCATTAATCATACAAGCGTATTTTAGGGCTACTAAATCGATCCAGCCGCATCTGCGCGGACGTCCGGTTGTAGCACCAAATTCACTTCCAATTTTTCTAATTTCTTCACCTACGCTGTCGTGTAATTCGGTAGGGAATGGACCACCACCTACTCTAGTGCAATACGCTTTGGTTACACCAAACACTTCATTGATTTGTTTAGGAGAAACACCAAGACCTGTACAAACGCCTGCAGAAATAGTATTAGAAGAGGTGACAAATGGGAACGTACCAAAATCGATATCTAGCATGCTTCCTTGTGCGCCTTCTGCTAAAACTTTTTTACCTGCTTTTATTTGATCATTGATGTAATATTCACAGTTTATTACATTGAGTGTTTTTAAAAACTCAAGCGCTTCAAAAAACTCTTCTTCCCAGGCCGAAATATCTTCAATGAAATGAAAATTGTCTAATAATTTCTGGTGCTTTAAACGGAGTTTAATGTACTGCGTGGTAAAGCGTTTGTCTAGTAAATCACCTACTCTTAAAGCGTTACGGCCTGTTTTATCCATGTAGGCTGGTCCAATACCTTTAAGGGTAGAACCAATTTTACTTTCACCTTTAGAAAGTTCAGATGCTTTATCAAGTGCACGGTGCGTTGGAACAATGATATTGGTGCGTGCAGAAATAAATAAATTTTTGCGCACGTCAATTCCAAATGCTGCTACTGCATCACATTCTCTTTTTAATGTTACTGGATCTAGTACCACACCACCGCCAATAATATTGATTTTATTTTGGTGGAAGATACCAGAAGGTATTTGGTGAAGTACCATTTTTTTGCCTTCTACATATAAAGTGTGTCCAGCATTGGGTCCGCCCTGAAAGCGCGCAACAATATCATAATTGGGTGCAAAATAATCTACTATTTTACCTTTTCCTTCGTCACCCCATTGTAACCCTAATAATACGTCAACCATAATTTCAAATTTGAGGAACAAAAATAAGTCTTGGAAGTCCTACTAACAATTAATTTTCTGCTTCTGCGTCAAACCGGTCTACGGTTTGGATTCCATGAAGGGCTTTTAGCCTAGTAACAAGTACTTCTAGCTCTTCTTTGTCGTGTACAAATATTTTTATGGTACCCTCAAAAAGGCCTTCTTTGGATTCAATGGTTAGGCCGGCAATATTGATGCGTAAATCACCGCTAATAATATTGGTAATTTTATTAATAACCCCTACATCGTCGAGTCCTATAATTTTAAGACCCGTTAAAAACGATATTTCTTTGTTTTTAGCCCACTTGGTTTTAACAACCCGGTGTCCGTAATTGGCTAATAATTGAGTAGCATTGGGGCAGTTGGTTCGGTGTATAATAAGGCCCTTTCCGGTACTTACAAAGCCGAATACGTCATCACCTGGTATTGGATTGCAACACCTGCCAAGGGCATACTTGATTTTGTCGCTACTTTCTCCAAAAATAATCAGTTCCGATTCTTTTTTCGAGTAGATTTTACCAGCTCCGGGTTCGGTACCGGTCTCGATTAAACTTGGTTTTGGTTTTGGAAGTTCAATTTTATCACCATGAACCGTAAAGTCTTTAAGTTCTTTTAGGTCAATAGATTTGGTGGCAATTTTATAATGTAAATCGAGACCTGAGGGCAACTTGTAAAAATGAACGAGTTCGTCTATATTATGCTGGCTGTATGCCGCACCCATACTCTCTAATTTGCGTTGAAGCACATATTTTCCGTCTTCTGCAATGGTTCTTTTTTCTTCCCTTAACGCATCTTTAATTTTATTTTTTGCTTTCGCCGTTACCACAAAACCCAGCCAATCTTCCGAAGGTTTTTGTTTGTTACTCGTAATAATTTCTATCTGATCGCCACTGCGCAGCAGATGGCTTAATGGCACTAATTTATGTTGCACTTTGGCACCAATACATTTCGATCCTACTGCAGAGTGAATGGCAAATGCAAAGTCTAGTGCGGTACTTCCAGTGGGTAACATTTTTACTTCACCCTTTGGCGTATACACGTAAATTTCTTCCGCTAAAAAAGAAGTTTTAAAATCTTGTAAAAAATCGAGGCCAGCTCCATCTTGTGTATTTAACACTTCTCTAATTTGTCCAAACCATTTATCAAAACGGTCTTCACTATCGTTTCCTTCTTTGTATTTAAAATGCGCGGCTAACCCTTTTTCTGCAATTTCGTTCATACGTTTAGAACGAATTTGAACCTCTACCCATTTACCTTGTGGTCCCATCACAGTTGTGTGTAAAGCCTCGTATCCATTGCTTTTGGGGTTACTTAACCAGTCTCTTAAACGCTCTGTAGATGGCATGTATTCATCTGTAATGGTAGAGTATACTTTCCAACAATCTTCTTTTTCTTTTTCGGGTGCCGAGTCTAAAATAATTCGGATGGCAAAAAGGTCATACACTTCTTCAAAAGCAACACCCTTCTTTTTTATTTTATTCCAAATCGAGTGAATACTTTTTGGTCGTCCATAAATTTCAAACTCAAAACCACTATTCGTTAATTTCTCTTTAATTGGTTTTACAAACTCATTGATATAACGGGTACGTTCTCTTTTTGTTTCTGCTAATTTTTTTGCAATGTCTTTGTATCCCTCAGGCTCCATGTATTTCATAGATAAATCCTCGAGCTCTGTTTTAACATTGTAAAGACCCATCCTGTGTGCAAGTGGTGCGTAAACCCAAATGGTTTCGGAAGCAATTTTTAATTGCTTTTCTTTTTTCATAAAATCCAGCGTACGCATATTGTGTAAGCGATCTGCTAGTTTTATAAGAATCACGCGAGGATCATCGGTGAGGGTTAATAAAATCTTTTTAAAATTTTCTGCTTGCTGCGAAGTGTTGGTGTCCATTACCGTAGAAATTTTGGTAAGGCCATCTACAATTTTTGCAATTTCGGTACCAAATTCACGCTGCACGTCTTCGAGCGAGATATCAGTGTCTTCTACGGTGTCGTGTAATAGTGCGCAAATGGTACTTCTTACACCAAGACCAATTTCTTCTACACAAATCATGGCAACCGCAATGGGATGCAAAATATAGGGCTCGCCACTTTTGCGACGCATGGTTTTGTGCGCATCTGCGGCCATCTCAAAAGCTTGTCTTACAAGTTCTTTATCGCCTTTTTTTAATTTTGGCCTGAGGCTTCGAGAAAGTGCACGGTAATGCCTAACGATTTCGTTTTTCTCTTGCTCGGCATTTAAATGATATTTTGGAAGTGCAAGTTCGGCACTCATTTGCGGGTCCTGATCCATATCTTTTACGAATATACGAATTAGCCCGCTTTTTTTGTGCTTACATTTGCATTTCACTATGAGCACGTCGGCACCTAAAAAAGTTTTTAGTTTTTCATTATTGGTTCGGGTTTTCAAATTTGTAAGACCCTACCGCGCTATTTTTTATGGTAGCGTTTTGCTGGCTATCGTGATGGCTATTTTTGCGCCCATTCGTCCTTATTTAATTCAGTTAACAGTGGATATGGCCACCGGAAAAACAGTTCATATTCCGGGTTGGCTCAAACTTTTTATTGCCGAGCAACATCTATCAGACGCCTCTACATTTATCATAGCAGTTACCCTTTTTCAAGTGGTGTTTTTATTTGTTGAAACGGCCATTCGGTTTTTATTTTCATTTATCACAGCAGCCCTAGGACAGCGTGTAGTAAAGGATCTCCGCATTGCAGTGTATGAAAAAATTGTAGGCCTTCATTTACGTCAATTTGATACAACGCCTATTGGAACCCTCACCACGAGAACCATTGATGATATTGAAAGAATCAATGATATTTTTTCGGACGGGCTCATTCCAATCATTGCAGATTTACTTACGATTGTGTTTACACTCGGCACTATGTTTTGGATTAATTGGCAATTGACGCTGGTGAGTTTGGCGCCATTCCCCATCATGATTATTGCTACTTATTTTTTTAAGGAAAGTGTCAATAAAAGTTTTGTTGAAGTGCGTAATGCGGTGGCTAGTTTAAACGCATTTATCCAAGAACATTTGTCGGGTATGGCGGTCGTACAAGCTTTTGCTGCAGAGGGTAGAGAACTGACCAAGTTTAAAAAAATTAATGCCGAACACCGCCTCGCAAATATCAAGGCCATTTTTGCGTATTCTGTGTTTTTTCCAATTGTTGAAGTGGTACTAGCCATAAGCACCGGTTTATTGGTATGGTTTATTGCAGGCAATGCACTAGACGCCGGACTACTCATGTCTTTTATACTTTATTTAAATCAATTGTTTAGGCCACTCAGGGTCATTGCCGACAAGTTTAATGTATTACAAATGGGTATGGTGGCGGCCGAAAGGGTGTTTAAAGTGATGGATAACCCAGATCAAATGCCGCCGGACAGCGCTGATAGTTTAGACGCCGGCATTTTAAAGGGTAATATAGATTTCAAAGACGTTTGGTTTGCTTACAAAGAGGAGCAGTATGTTTTAAAAGGTATCAATTTTTCTATAGGACCTGGACAAACCGTAGCCCTTGTTGGCCATACAGGAAGCGGAAAAACCTCCATTATCAGCCTGCTCAACCGTCTTTACACCATCAATAAGGGTGATTTGCTCCTGGACCAAAAGCCAGTTTCTGCCTACACCCTAGAAAGCCTAAGACGTAATATAGGCGTGGTTTTACAGGATGTTTTCCTTTTTTCTGGCTCTATTTTAGATAATATCACCCTTCGAAACCCCAATATTTCAGAGGCTGAAGTCATAAACGCCGCTAAGCTGATGGGATTACATGATTTTATCATGCAACTTCCAGGCGGTTACCATTATCATGTGATGGAACGGGGTGCAACCTTAAGTTTAGGACAGCGTCAACTTATTTCATTTATTAGAGCGCTACTCTATAATCCTGCAATTTTGGTGCTGGATGAAGCCACTTCTTCGGTGGATTCAGAAACAGAAATACTCATCGAAAAAGCCACCGAAACCCTCATAACTGGCAGAACATCAATTGTTATTGCACACCGCCTGTCCACCATTCGTAAGGCCAATCTAATCATTGTGCTTGACAAAGGGGAGGTAAAAGAGACCGGAAACCATGAATCACTGCTTCAAAAGAACGGTTTTTATGCCCGTTTATACGAAATGCAGTTTGAAACAAAAAACACCCATTCTGTGTAGGTTTTGGGTCAAAAAAAGCCCCTTTTTTCTTCAATTTTAGTTGCTTTCTTTTACTGATTTCATGGGTATAATCCTTATCTTTGCCGCAAATTTCGAGAAAGGTATGACGTTTAGAAGCATTAAATCTTTACTGGTAAAGACTTTCAGCGTTTTTTCGTTGCTATTAGCGACTGAGGCATTTGCTGGGGAAAATCATACACCAGCACCTGCAGGAGCTGGCGTAGAAGCTACAGCTACAACAGAGGCACATGGTGCTAAAAAAGAAGGTGATTTTAATGTTACCGAAACCATTTTAGAGCATATCAAAGATGATCATAGCTGGCATTTATGGGGTCACACATCTATTCACTTACCTGTTATCTTAAAAACGTCTAAAGGCTTCGAGGTTTTTTCTTCTGAAAAATTAGTAGACGAGCACCACGAACCAGCTATATACAAAGGCAATTTTGACTATAAATTAGTTGAAGGAAAAACAAAAATTGTTGATGCGAACGGAAACGTTGATGAAGAAGCAAGCAAACAATTATGGGATTTTTCTATCACTAAAAACGTAGCAAGTTTATTTGTTTCTGTTTTTATTTTACTCGTGGTATTGTTAAGTGCTGCTGCTGGGTATAAAAAAACAGGTGTAAAATCTGCACCTAAAGGACTTCAATCTTTTATGGAGCCTATTATTTTATTTGTAAGAGACGAAGTGGCTATTCCAAATATTGGTGCAAAAAAAGCGGGCAAATACATGCCGTTTTTATTAACCATTTTCTTTTTGATTTTAATCAATAACTTTTTAGGTCTTATTCCATTTTTTCCAGGTGGAGCCAACGTGAGCGGTAATATCGCATTTACCATGACACTTGCTGTATTTGTGTTTATCGTGGTTAACGTAAGCGCTAATAAAAGTTACTGGGAACACATTTTTTGGATGCCAGGTATGCATTGGAGCATGAAATTATTTTTAGCACCCATCGAGTTGATTGGTGTATTTACAAAGCCTATTTCTTTAATGATTCGTTTGTTTGCGAACATTACAGCAGGCCACATTCTAGTATTAAGTTTGATTTGTTTGATCTTCATATTCAAAACGGTTTTTGCTTCTGCAATTGCTGTTCCTTTCGCGGTATTTATTGGTTTGATCGAGTTGTTGGTTGCATTTTTGCAAGCCTTCATCTTTACCATGCTTGCTGCGATGTACATTGGAATGGCTACAGAGGAGCATCACCACGACGCACATGGAGAAGCAGCTCATCACTAAAATATTTTAATAACTTTTTTTCAATAACAATTAAAACGTAACAAAATGGTAGTAGGAAGTGTTGCCGCAATTGGCGCTGGTTTAGCTGCTATCGGTGCTGGTATCGGTATCGGTCAGATTGGTAAAGGTGCAGTAGAAGGT
>Ga0222712_10006798_pt1 | contig 11222 bp, 7 predicted proteins | sample C33_657DmetaG_FD_165043 | JGI IMG/M metagenome (GOLD analysis project Ga0222712, IMG submission 165043) | Estuarine water microbial communities from San Francisco Bay, California, United States - C33_657D | ecosystem: Environmental > Aquatic > Marine > Unclassified | place: USA: California... | reverse complement strand
TTTTAAACCACTTGTATCGAATTGAATAAGTCAACTAAATTGGAATAGATTAAACTTGTTGAGACTCTGATAAGATTGAAATTTAATTGTAGCCGTATCGACTCGACCTTTGGGGACCACCAGAATCAACCTCAAAAGGGTGGATTCTTTTATTTCACGGGAGTGGTAGCACGGGAGGGTTTTCAGATGAAATGTAGGTTTGTTTAAATTTAAACGAAGTCAGGAAATAGTTCGAATGATCAAATTATTACTGACTATTTGTACTGTACATTTATTGATTCTTAGTAATGAGCAACTATCTACAAATTTTTCTCTATCCACTCAGTAGGAGTCAATTTATGATTAAAAAAAGGTGTATTGGATTAAAATAAATAAAGGATCATTAATTTGCTGAAAATTAAGGATTTGAATAGATTTTTGATCAGATAATACGTATCAGCGTTTAATGTAATTTTTAATTCCCTCGCTGAAAAATATGCCTGAATCACCCGTTGCCCGCTGATAGATTAAATATACATCCAACCAGGGTTGGGCCATCACAAACCGTTTAGTTTGCTCTACACCCATCACCACGAAAGCTGTTGCGTAGGCATCAGCAGTGGCAGCATCCGGTGCAAACACAGTAACACTCAGTAGCGAGTCCTGCTCTGAGAATCCGGTCTTAGGATTAATGATATGGTTATAAGTTCGTCCGCCTTGTTGATAGTGGTTCCGGTAGTTACCCGATGTAGCCATCGCCCGGTCAACTAAACCCACCGTGGCCTGCAACTCACCGGGACGTAGTGGATTCTCGATACCTAGCGTCCACGCTTGCTCTTCCCCTTTCTTGCCTCGGCAACGAACCTCCCCCCCAATCTCAACCAAGTAGTTCTGAATAGACAACGCATCAAGATAAGCAGTCAGTACATCAACCGTGTAGCCCTGCGCAATTCCATCGAAGTCGAGCCGAATATTATCCTTACTTTTTCGCGCGGATACAGAATCGAAGTCAATGTAGCGAAAGCCAACGAATTGTAATAATGAATCAATATTTTCGGGTGGGGCCGTCGGTTGCCGTTTGCGCCGACGAAAGACCTCGACTAAAGGGGCCACTGTCGGATCGAAAGCACCATCGGTAGCGTCATAAACGGCTTTCGAGCGGTACAAAACCGGGTAAAAATAGGGCAACCTGAATTGGAACCTTTGTGATTGGCCGAGCGCGGCCCGATTGAACTCAGAGATTTCGGAATCGGGCCGGTACGTAGACAGGCATTGGTCGATGGTGGTCAGAATAGAGTCTATCTGCCGTTTCAACTGTCGTTGTTTTCCATCCCGATATTTAATGTGGTACGTTGTTCCCTGCGTGTTTCCTTCGAATGAGATAATCGGCATGTTCGCCCGAACTGGATTATCTGGGGCTTTGGAAAAGCCTGAAAAGAACATTATGCTCATCAGAACAGCGGTTATTTTCATAGCTTGATATTATTTTTTTGCCGGTACTCGGTCAATCGTTTTTGCACGAGTTCGTCCCGCACAGGTATTTGTTCCAGGTATGCGAAGGCTTTGCGACCGAGGAAATTATTCGATTGAAGTAAAAGTTCGGACACCAGCCGGCTAGTTTGGTCGTCGGTTAGATGATGTCTTCGGAAAACATCCAGAAGAAGGGCGATAAGGTCGCCATTCAGAATCTTAAGCGAATTTACTAGAAATCCTTTCGCCTGCACGTCGAGTTGGGGGACTTCTGTAAACTTTTGCAGAATCAGCTTTCGGATGGCGTAGCCGGTTGTGTTTAGTTTTTGTGCGAGGTCAACTTGCCAGATTTTTCCCGGTACTTCGGGTGCGAGTGCGTAAATAGCCCGCTCGGCTAGGTTATAGTTGGCTTCATTGATAAAGGTTAGTATTTTTCGTTCCAGTTCAGCCGTGGGTGACACAATTCTCCGGGACTGATTCAGCCCCCAAAGTTTGTCTGTACCATCGTGGCTATCCAACAAAATCAGCAGAAAATCGGGGGATAGCTCCCTAATAGTGAGCTGTCGAACAGTTTCTTGAGTCTTACCATACAGCACGTGCCACATTTTGTAGGTTGTGTACGCAGCCCCCTCAACCACGTATTCTAAGACGTTTTTGGCTGTTGCCGACGAAACGCCATCTACTTTACTTTGCTCGCTCGTCAACTTCACCGTTGGGGCCAGTTCAGAATAGGCCATCGTACTGAGCGGAGAAAAGGGATTACCCAGCAAGCTATCCAGCCGTTGGTATTCAGCGGGAGTGAAAGGCTTATGCTCGCCTTTACTTAAAAACTCGCCTTGGGGCATTTCAAACCCCATATAACGGCCCGTCGGGTTCCAAAAAAGAGTTGTATTCAAGAGTCGGCATAAATTATCGAAGCAAACACTCGTTTTTATTTTCCTATAATAAGCAGTCGGATAGCCTTCCTTTGACACAATCTGGAATAGGGTATCGTTAACGATCGAATCTTGGACAGCTATCAGATGTGCCCGAACAGTGTCGAGCGGCAGACGTATTGACGCTATAGAGCCGTAGCGAATTTGCCCGAAACCGCCGTGGCCGGCCAGTACCCACCATCCGACAAGCAAAGATTTTCCGATCAGAAGAGTCAGTCTTCTCCGTAGTCTCATGGATGTCTGAACGGTAAGGAAAACCATTATCCTTTCGTCTGGTTACCTGGAACAATAGCCCCGTGTTCTTCCAATAAACGTCTCAGGTCGGTCATAGAGACCTCTAACGGAGTCTTTTTTTGGGTAAACGCCAGCGCGGCAGCCGCACCCACCGCCTGACCCATACCCATACAAGAGGCTTGCACCCGAAGTGCTGAGTTGGCCAAACGGTCGCTACTTACGCAGCGGCCTGCTACTAAAAAATTGCGACTGTTTTTTGGGATCAATGCTCGAATGGGCACAGTGGCAACAACACCTTCTTTTAAATGGTCGGGAACAACACCGTTTTCATCGTGCACATCTATTGGATAATAGGAATAAGAAACTGCATCGTCAAACATTTTCCCCGTCACATAATCATTGTGTGTGATTTTATAATGACCGTCAATACGGTAGGTTTCGCGCACGGCGGTTTCATTTTGCATATCAACAATCTTGGTTTTTTCCAGACCAGGTAATGTTCGCAGAAAACGTAATGTTTGTAGCAACGATGTCCGTCCTTTGATGTTAGCAATCGTGTGCGATTCGGAGGTAGTAGAATCTGCGCCCATCACATGCGATATGTTATCGCCTTTGCTTCTTAATAAGCCAATAATATTGTTACGAAAATCTGCTTTAACCAACTCTCCTTTTTGTAGAGCCTCTTGGTAACGCGCATTAATCATCTTTAAGTCGAGCGAATTGAAATCATATCCGCTTAACTCAAACGTCAGTGTGCCGGGTTGTATCTCGGCTTCACGCAGGAGGGTAAAGCCTGCAATTGAAGCAGCGTAGGCGTTACCCGTACAGTCAATGAGCTGATTGCAAATAATTTCTGTCATCGTTCCTTTACCCATTGTTTGAACTACCCAATTGTTATTTTGAAAGGTGATTTGGGTAGGGGTTTCGTAGAATCGAATTTGAACCCCCGCCTCGATACATTTTTCTTCAATGAGCAAAGCATATAATTGACCGTTTAATCGAACCTGGTGGCGTGGGTGATTTTTACCATGCGGAATAGAAAAGTTAGGTAAAGTATCGTCGTTTAAGGCCACAGCCGCTTGAACCAGTTCCCAGCCAATACCGCTTATTACTTGTTTCCCCCAAGCAAAAAATATACCCGGATAAGCTATCCCGCCCGTTGTGGTGGTTCCGCCTAGTTGGCTTCCGTTTTCTACAAGAATTGTTTTTATTCCTGCTCTACCCGCTTGAATGGCAGCAATCACTCCTGCCGTTCCTCCTCCAATGACCAAAATATCGGTTTTGAGCGTTTGTTTTTTGATTGTATAGGGTTTTCCCACTATTTCTCCTTTGGAAAAGGCAGTTATTCCCAACGACATGGCACCAATGGAGGCGAGCGCGGCTCTTCTTTCTATTTTTTCCATATTCTTGTTTTGGTAAAAATTAATAACCTAGATTCTGATCTTTTGCAGGATCTAATGCTTTATTAAAATTCAATTCTGATACTGGAATAGGCCATAAAAGATGTTTTTCAACCACGGAAATACCTTTTGATTCTTGAATTATAGCTTTCAGTTTTCCAGTTCGCTTGAGGTCAAGCCAACGTTTTCCTAAGTAAATAAACTCGTAGCCCCGTTCTCTGATGACCAAATCTAGAAACGAATCGGCATTGTAATTGGAAAGCACAAAATCAACCGGAGAAACAGATGTTGGATTTCTGCCATATCCTCGGCGACGTACTTGATTAATTGCTTCTATCGCTTGTGGAGTGGGGCCATTATTTACCCTAGAAGCGGCTTCAGCATAAATCAGTAACACATCAGCATAGGCATAAACGGGGTCGTCGTTACCTGCTCCCAATTGTTCAACTGCCTTTTGGTCTGCAAACTTGGAGCTAATGAGCGTATTGGGGCCAAGACCAATATTTACTTTTTCCCACAAGGCTTTTCTGATGTCGTTATCATCCCAAGTCCTATAAAATGATTCAGTGTTTTGGCCATAGACTACATAGGCACCACCAAAGTTAAATAGGTTGGTACTTGGGTGATTGGTAATCCACAGCATGTAGTTTCCTTGGCCTAACTGGCGCGAATATTTGAAGTAAAAAATCTCCTCAGTAGTTGAAACCAACTCAGGTCCAAAGACTTTTGTCTGAAAATCTGCTTTGGTAGCTACAGGTACAAGCGAAAATTTATTGCTTTTGATGATCTCATCGGCCTTATCTCGGGCTTCTGCATATTTGGCTAATTGTAAATATACATCAGCCAATAAAGCTTTTGCAGCCCATTTGGATGGTCTTCCTACCTGTGACGGTTTGTCAAGCAACGCATTTTCGGCTTCTTTTAAGTCAGAAACAATTAAATTATAAACTTCATCAACCGTGCTTTTTTTCAGGTCTTTTTCTGTCATATTAGCTTCTGTGCGAAGCGGAACACCCGCCCAGTTTCTGACCAGTTGAAAATAGTTGAAAGCCCGCATAAACTTGGCCTCCGCTATGTATTTGCTAATGTCATCCTTAGAGATTGATTTTCCCTTGGGTGCATTCTGAATGACTAAGTTGGCATTACGAATACTTAGATAAAATACGTTCCATAAGCTCGCTACCCGACTGATATTGGCGTCGTTAAGCCCCTTATACTCAGAAAGAGGTGCCCAACTGCCACGCCCATATGTGAAGTCGGCTTGACATTCTAATGAAGTTTGATAAGTGGTAAAGTTACCACCACGCAATGGTACAAATATCGCATTGACTGCGGATTCTACTTCGGAAGCGGTATTAAAGAAATTTTCTACCACCATAAATTTGGGTTCTTCAACCAGCAGTTTTTCACACGAAGTGAATAACATTATAAATGCAGCCCCGAGCGTACTCCAATTCACAATTTTGAAGCAGGTACGTAAAAAAGAGAATGATTTTTCCATTGTAATGTTTTTTATAATATGGGAAATTGTTATCAATGTGTATCAAAATTTAAAAGCTCGTTCTGAGACCAGCTGTAAACGACTTGGCCGTGGGATAGCTATTGTGGTCAATTCCTTGGGAGGTAGAGTTTGCACCACCTTTTGAATTAACTTCTGGGTCCCACCACGAGTACTTGGTCACGGTCAGTAAATTTTGTCCGCTAACGTACAACTGTACACTGTTTATCCATTTAATTCCCCATTTAACAACAGGCAAATTGTAGGCCAATTGAATATTTCGCAGTCGTAAGTAAGAACCATCTTCGATGAATCGGTTTGAAACGCGCGAATTCGTATTACGGCTGATCTTCGGGTATTTGGCATTGATATTGGTGGGTGTCCAATGGTTTGTCAGTACTTCTTTGGGCATATTTACACCAAAGCCAATGTCAATGGTATTATTTATAGCACTGGCATTAAACAAATCATTGCCCTGAACTCCTTGAATAAACACCGACAAGTCAAAGTTTTTGTAAGACATAATTGAATTAATACCGTAAATAAAGTCGGGATTAGGGTTTCCAATATAGGTTTTGTCATTTTGGTTAATTGTACCATTACCATCCAGATCTTGGAATTTAATCTTTCCTTCTTGGGTGTAACCATCTTCTAAATAGCCCCAAAACATACCAATCGGCTGTCCTTCGCGCAAGATATTAGTTACATCATTGATGACTATTATTCCGCCGACGTTGCCGCCCAAAATATCAGCACCTCCGGTGAGTTTCACTACTTTATTACGATTAAAAGATACATTGGCATTGAGGTCCCATTTGAATGCCCCTGTGAAAATGTGGCCGTCTATGCCCAATTCGATGCCATTATTTTGTACTTCACCAATATTTTGAATGGTAGAAGTAAAGCCCAAAGAGGCCGGAAGCACAACGTTATTGAGCAAATCACGAGTGTTTTTGATATAATAATCAGCCGTAAATAGCAATCTGTTGTTCAAAATTGCAAAGTCAATACCAATATCTTTTTGCTCGGTCGTTTCCCATTTCAAATTTCCTGGTAATCGTGTGCCTGGCGCAAATGCGGTATATAAGGCATCATTAAAAACTGTTCGGTTAGTCGAAAGTTGATTGAGGGTTGCATATGGGCTAATCGCCTGGCTGCCCGTAAAGCCCCAACTGGCCCGTAATTTTAGATCGGATATGAATTTACTGTTTTTCATAAATCCTTCATTAGCAATTCGCCAAGCCAGTGCGGCCGAAGGGAAATAGCTCCATTTGTTTCCATCACTGTATCTGGAAGAACCATCTCGTCTGACGCTGATTGTGGCCAAATACTTATCTTTGAGGCCATAATTTACTCGAGCTAAATACGATAATAAAACCGACTTAGAATAGCTAGAACTAGGAATACCCGGCGTGGTGGCAGAGCTAAGTCCAGAAGTTTCGGTAACATCGCTCAAAAAACCATTGCCACTGCCCGAAAGCGACGTGCTAACAAAATCTTGGAAGGTAAAACCACCTAAGGCAGAAATGCTGTGGATTTTTTTAAATGTTTTATCAAAACTAATGGTATTCTCGTTCAATAAACTTATGAATTGACTGGTACTTACACTGGCTCTGCCTATTGAAAGGAAGTAGTTTCTGGTGGTGTAGTTATCTGTACGGTCGTCGGCGTTTTCAACGCCTCCTGAAATTTTAACGGTTATTTCTCGAATTGGTTTATAAATAAGAGCAGCATTGGTTAGCACCCGATTGGCGTTGATTACATTGGTTTGCTCATTGATAAAATTGAGGGGATTAACCAAGTCGGTAGCTACAAACGGATAAGCAATGGCTAAAACTCGGTATGTGCCGTCTGCGTTATATGGATCAAAGGTAGGAGGAGCTGAAATAGCAGCTGAAATCATTGAACTTCCTCTTGAATTGCCTTCGCTGTCTTTTCTGCCTGTAATGAGTTTGGTTATTGTATTTGATAAATTAACACTGAATTTTTCACTGACTTTGTGATTGATATTGGTTCGCAATGAATATCGATTATAGTCACTGCCCTTCACTATACCATCCTGTCCAAAGAAGCTGCCCGATATTGAAAACTGCGTTTTTTCGTTTCCTCCGCTTATGTTAAGCGAGGTCGTTTTCATAGGAGCGCTTTGAAAAACTAAGTTTTGCCAATCGAAGCCTTCACCAAAAGCATCTACCTGCGCCTGACTAAAAAAAGGAATTAATTTATCATTGACTGCTTGCAAGTTATTAAATGTCGCGTATTCTTGGGCGTTCATCAGAACCAGTTTCTTGCGTAAAGTTTGAGTGCTGAAACTGGTTTCAAAGTCCACTTTTGTCTTGCCAGATTTTCCCTGTTTAGTGGTAATCAAAACCACCCCGTTTGCACCTCTTGAACCATAAATGGCTGTTGCAGAGGCATCTTTTAGAATTTCTATGCTCTCAATGTCGGCATTGTTGAGCATCGTTGGATTGCTCCCAGAAATTGGAAATCCATCTACAACATAAAGCGGCTCATTGCTACCTTGTATGGAGTTGGTGCCTCTGATACGTACACTTACCCCAGCGCCAGGTGCGCCATTATTTTGAGTAACTTGCACACCGGCAGCGCGCCCAGATAGTGCTTGCAATACGTTAGCGGCCGGAAAGACATTCAATTCTTTAGATTTTACTTGACTCACCGACCCTGTCAAATCACTTCGTTTGACTATCCCGTAGCCTACCACTACCACTTCGCTCAACGACTTATTGTCCACTTTTAAAGACACATTGAGGCTGGTGCGGTTTCCCACCAAAATCTCTTGCCTCTCATAGCCCACGTAGCTAAATACCAAAACAGCCTTATCATCTGTCACTGCAATTGAATATTCTCCTTTTGCATTAGAAGTGATTCCCCGACTTGTGCCTTTTACCATGACACTTACGCCAGGAAGTTTTTCTCCATTTTCATCTATAATTGTACCTTTAATCGTATTATCTATAGAAACATTATTTTCAACCACTGGATCGTTAACTGAATTAATGACAATAGGTGTTGGTATAATTGTGCCCACTTCCTGATTACTTCGAAGAATAATTCGATTTTCTTTTACTAAATACTCGACGGAAAGTGGTAATAGCAACTCATTCAATACTTGATCAAGTCTTTTTTTATTCACATTAATAGTGACCACTTGTGACGTATTAATATTACTTGAACTGTATACAAATCTAACGTTGACTTGTTTTTCAATCGTTGATAGCACTTTTTTTATCTCTGCTTTTTCCATTTGTAAGGAAACGGTCTTACTTAAATCAAATTGACTATAAGCAGAGTGTGCATAAGAAAAAGTGCAAAAAACTAAACAGATACTTAATTGTTGTAATGTGATTTTCATAATTGTCAAAAACAATTTTGGAAACAGATGTGATTTGTTCATACTTTTACATAGTTAAGGTTTTACGATCATTAACTTAGTTTTACCAACTATTGGCAAAACTTCCAGCCGGAGATGCTACAACATCTTCGGCTTTTTTTAATTTAATTTAAGAGCTATTCATTTTTTTATTTACATATTTTATTTACAAGACTTTCCATTAACAAAAATTGTAGATCCACGTACCTCATATCTGGCTTTAATTGACAAGAAAGCAACGTCAAGTTGCTCGAATAAATCCAAGCCAGATAGGTCACCTTTAAATAGGCATTTTTCAATTTCTTTATTTACAAATATGATATCAACTCCATAAAACAATTTGAATCTATCTCTTAAATCGCCAAATTGAATTTCATCAAATATAAAATCTGACTTTTTAAGATTAGGGAGTAATAATTGAGGTGTTTCAACAATACTTTCTTGAATTGTTTGGTTTTCAGTGTTATAAACAGCCTTTAAATTAGAAGTCAATACAACGCCATTTAATTTTTTCGAAATGCCATTTTTTGAAGTAGCATAAACAGAAACTTTTCCGCTAATTACTGCTACTTCAATGGATTTATTTTGATTATCTGACCCCACTTTAAAACTAGTCCCCAAAACTTCAGTAATTAAATTTCCCATTCTAACTAAGAATGGTTTTTTCTCGTTTCTAACTACTTTGAAAAAAGCCTTACCTTTTAATAATACAGTCCGATTGACTTTTCCGAAATCTTCCGAGACAATAATACTTGAATTCTTTTCCAAGACAACTTTGCTACCATCCGGAAGCGTCAATGTCTGATTCGTATTCGCATTATTTTGGGTTTCCATACCCCTATTATTATCTGAAATTACATTTCTTCGGAAAAATTCAGGGATATATATATAAATGGAAAAACTACCTACGAGCAATAAACATGCTGCTAGGGTTAATTGAACCCATAGTTTATGTTTATCTAAATTTCTTATTTTAGACTTGAAAAAGAGTGCGTCATTAAGCTTATTCCACATTCTACCTTCTTCTGATTGCATCTCTTTTTCATCTTTAAAAATAGATATTTCAGAATGAGTGTCAATGCTTTCATTAACTACACCTTCCAAAAAAATAATTTCTTCTGGAGTGCAATCACCGTTTTCGAATTTCTGCAATAAATTGTCTAGTTCCCTTTTTTTCATTGTATTCATTTTAATTAGCTGAATAAAAATCCTTAAAATTCTCTCTTAGAAATTTCAAAGATTTAGTTACGTGATATTCAACGGCTTTTTCAGATAACTCTAGTTGAGCAGCAATCTTCTTAACTGGCATTTCATCGATTTTACTCAATCTAAATATTAAGGCGGTTTTTTCTGGCATTGTCAGTATTAGTTCATTGAGCCTTTGCTCAAACTCTTTAGAAAACATCAACTCTTCTGTAGAGCTTGTTTCATTAATTTGATTCAATAATTGAAACTCTTTAAACTTTCTAATATTGATTTGATTTCGAAGTGATTTATTAATTAAATTTCGACTTGCTATAAATAAGTACACTTTCAGATTTTCGATTTTACTATCTTCTCGATTATTCCATAAACTAAGCATCAAATCATGAAGTATTTCTTCTGAGTCTTCCTTTGATCCTAAATTCTGGTACACAAAACCATAAATAAACTTCCAATACCTCCTATAAATTACCTCAAACGCTTTATTACTACCCGTTTTTATGAGTACTAATAATTCAGTATCAGATAATTCATTTAAATTCATTTGATTAGCTAACTTGTACAATTGCCTTAAGGTCCCACAAGTTGCAATAATCCCTAAGATGTTTTATATTTTATTTTAAAATAATACTATATTAAAGCTAATTTGGCTTTTCTCTGACCAGATAGAATCTTGGATTAATTCATTTTAAATAAAACAAACTGATTTAACAGTATAAAAAGCAAACGAGATAGCACAAGAAACTGATTTTAAACCACTTGAATCGAATTAAATCATCCAATATCATTTAATTGTAAAGTTTGGGGTTTCGTATTGATCTGAATGAGGTCCAATAGTGAACTGAAAGAGTCGGCTAGTGGGACCACCAGAATCCACCTCAAAAGGGTGGATTCTTTTATTTTACGGGAGTGGCAGCAAAACAGGTAGCACGAGAGGGGTTTCAGGTGAAATTTGACTTTGTTTAAATTTAAACGAAGTTGTAAAAAATAACCTTTATCGATCCAATTATTGCTGAAGATTTACAACGGTCAATACTTGGAATCATTTCGGTTAGGTGGCAATAAACGTTAATCGCCAACTCTTTGTACACGAAAACCTACATTTGAACTCG
>Ga0222712_10006797_pt1 | contig 11223 bp, 10 predicted proteins | sample C33_657DmetaG_FD_165043 | JGI IMG/M metagenome (GOLD analysis project Ga0222712, IMG submission 165043) | Estuarine water microbial communities from San Francisco Bay, California, United States - C33_657D | ecosystem: Environmental > Aquatic > Marine > Unclassified | place: USA: California... | reverse complement strand
GTGCAGGACTTTTTGGGACGCCCATGTTTTTTTGGTTGAGGCTAATTGAGAAACTGGGTTACCATCTCAACAATGCACTGGCCCAGGTGAATCCGCTTCCAAATGCAGCCAGGCAAACGGTATCACCATCCTTGATCAGGCCTTTTTCCCAAGCTTCGCAGAGGGCTATGGGCACTGATGCAGCCGTGGTGTTGCCATATTGCTGGATATTGTTGTAGACCTGGTCATCACGAAGCTTCAGCGTATGCTGGACAAATTGGGCGATCCGCAAATTGGCCTGGTGGGGAATCAGCATGTCCAGGTCTGCCGGGGTCATGTTGTTTTTGGCCAGGGCCTCCATGATCACTTCGGGAAACTTCACTACTGCTTTTTTGAAAACGGCGGGTCCGTCCATGGTTGGATAGATTTGTCCATCATCAATCATGGCATGGCTGAAAAACATTTGTCCGATTTCAGCCTCATCAAAGCTGGCATATTTCTCCTCTTTCCAATGGTTGGCATGAGTACCTGGGTTGTACATGGCCAGGATTTCTGCACTTTCTCCATCGCTGTGCAAATGGGTACTGAGGATGCCCTGTCCTTCCTTTTCTGTGGGTTGGAGCACAGCAGCACCTGCACCATCGCCAAATATAACGCTGACGTTTCTTCCTCTTGTGGTGAAATCCAAGCCAAACGAATGTTTTTCACTTCCAATCACGAGGACGTTCTTGTACATGCCTGATCGAACAAATTGGTCGGCCACACTCAATGCATAAACAAAGCCGCTGCACTGATTACGGATGTCGAGGGCTCCGATTTCTTTCATTTTCATGGCGCGTTGCACCAATACCCCGCAGCCAGGGAAATAATAGTCCGGACTCAGGGTTGCGAAGATGATGAAATCGATGTCTTGGGGAGTAATACCCGCACGTTCAATGGCTACCTTGGCGGCCTCCACAGCCATGGTGGTGGTGGTTTCCTCAGTGCGGTGGGCATACCTTCTTTCTTCAATCCCTGTTCGCTCTCGGATCCACTCATCGCTGGTGTCCATGTATTGAAGCAGGTCATTGTTGGTGACAACTCTTTTGGGGAGGTATTTGCCGATGCCGGCGATTTTTGAATGAATCATAGAAAAGGGTTTAGGGTTGAGGGGGGATTTTCCTTTTAAATTAAGCAATAAATCCGAGGTTTAAAACTTGGCTTAAAATCAAATTCTTTGTCATGGGGGGTTAAAATGCCCCTTACTCGCCGGATGCTCATTATGGGCACAACAGTAATTTAACTTGCCCACCCGCCTGAAAAGGCTTAACTTTGCGGCCTCTAAACAAGATTATGAATATTAGAAACATCGCTATTATTGCCCACGTTGACCATGGTAAGACAACCCTGGTAGATAAGATTTTGCATACCGCCAAGGTTTTCCGCGACAACCAGGAAACTGGAGATTTGATCATGGACAGCAATGATCTGGAGAAAGAGCGTGGCATCACCATTTTCAGCAAGAACGCTTCTGTTACATATAAAGACGTGAAAATCAATGTTATAGACACTCCAGGCCACGCCGACTTTGGTGGTGAGGTAGAGCGTGTATTGAAAATGGCGGACAGTGTTATCCTGCTGGTGGATGCCTTTGAAGGCCCCATGCCACAGACCCGATTTGTATTGCAGAAGGCCCTCCAGCTGAACCTGCTTCCTATAGTTGTGATCAACAAGGTAGATAAGCCAAACTGTCGTCCAGACGAGGTTCACGATGCCGTTTTTGAGCTTTTCTTCAACCTGGATGCCACTGAGGCACAGCTTAATTTCCCAACCTTCTACGGTTCGGGTAAGAATGGCTGGTTCAATGATAGCCTTACGCCAACAGAAGACATCGTTCCTTTGATGGAGGGCATCCTGAAATATGTTCCCGAGCCTAAAGTTACTGAGGGCAACCTGCAAATGCAGATCACCTCTCTGGATTACTCTTCATTCCTCGGCCGTATTGCTGTTGGAAAGGTGGCCAGGGGTAGCATCAAGGAAAATCAGCCCATCACTTTGATGCAGGCGGATGGCGTTGTTAAAAAGCAGCGTGTAAAGGAATTGTACGTGTTTGAAGGAATGGGCAAAAGGAAGGTGACCGAGGTAATGGCCGGCGACCTTTGCGCTGTTGTGGGCATCGAAGGATTCAACATTGGTGATACCATCGCTGATTTTGATGAGCCTGAAGCTTTGCCTGTCATCCATGTGGATGAGCCTACCATGAGCATGTTGTTCAGCATCAACAATTCACCTTTCTTCGGCCGCGATGGTAAGTTTGTTACCAGCCGTCACTTGCGCGATCGCTTGATGAAAGAAACAGAAAAAAACCTTGCCCTCAGGGTAAAAGAGACCGATAGTGCAGACAGCTTCCTCGTATTTGGTCGTGGTATCCTGCACCTTGGTGTATTGATTGAGACCATGAGAAGGGAGGGATATGAGTTGACCATTGGTCAGCCCCAGGTGCTTGTGAAGGAAATCGACGGCAAGAAATGTGAGCCGTATGAGATTTTGGTGATTGATGTTCCTGAAGAATTTGCTTCAAAGGCCATTGACCTGGTGAGCAGGAGAAAAGGAGAGATGACGGTCATGGAAACCAAAGGGGACATGCAGCACATCGAATTTGAAATTCCGAGCCGTGGATTGATTGGTCTCAGGACCACCATGCTGACTTCCACCGCAGGTGAAGCCGTGATGGCTCACCGCTTCACAGAATACAAGCCCTGGAAAGGCGCCATCCCCGGAAGGAACAATGGCGTATTGTTGGCCAAGGAAGGTGGAAATACCACCGCGTACTCACTGGACAAATTGCAAGACCGCGGATTCTTCTTCATCGATCCAGGTGAAGAGGTATACAAGGGAATGGTGATCGGTGAAAACAACAAGCCCGGCGATCTGGTGGTAAATCCAAACGAAGGAAAAAAACTGACCAACATGCGTTCAAGCGGTACCGATGGTGCTGCCAGCATTGCTCCCAAAAAGCAAATGACCCTGGAAGAATGCATGGAGTATATCCAACACGATGAGTGTATTGAGGTTACCCCCAATTTCATCCGTATGCGCAAACTCATCCTGGATGAAACAGAAAGGAACCGCCTGGCCAAACAAATGAAGGCAGACGCTGTTTAATTTACATGAAAAGGTTTTTGGCCATCCTCTGCATGCTTCTTGTCTTCGCAGTTGCGAATGATGCAAAAGCGCAATGCTCAATTTGTACCAAAACAGCCCAACAGCTTGGTCACAAACCTGCACAGGGTTTGAACAGTGGTATCATTTACCTCATGATTGCGCCGTTGGCCATCATCGGCTTTGTGGGCTTCAGGTGGTGGAAGGGCGGAGGACTGAACCAAACCCCTGAATAACTCATCCCTTTAACCCATCATCATGAAAAGGATCCTGTCGTTTTTTGTCATTCTCCTTTCCGTACTTGCTTTCAATGCATGTACCGTCAACAATGTTACCATTGATGACGAAATCGGCGGAATCTTCGAGAAGCATGGTGTGAAAGGAACCTTCGGCATGTTTGACAACAGCAGGGGAACGTTCACGATCTATGACCTGGACCGTTTCAAGCAGAATTATGCACCGGGTCAAACCTTCAATATCATCAGTACCATGGTGGCATTGCATACAGGCAAACTCACTGATGATAGCTCTCTGGTAAAAGGCAATGACTCACTGGCGTCAACCCTCAATATTTATACTGCATTCCGTGCGAACTCAACGCCACACTTTGAAACAGTGGCTTCACTGATTGGCAAAGACACCATGAAGTTTTGGGTGGACAGCCTGAAGTATGGCAACAAGAAAATCGGAACCGATCTCCAGCATTTTTGGATGAACGATAGCCTGCAAATCTCTGCAGATGAACAACTTGGTTTGATCAAACGCTTGTATTTCAAGCAGCATCCCATCAGGGCCAGTGTGCAGGAAAGCCTCAAGAAAATGCTGATTGTAGAGAACAATGCACAGTTCCAAACGGCCTATCAGCTGGGTTCAGTGAGTCTCAAGGGCAAGCAGCTGGGTTGGATTGTTGGATGGATTGAAGAAAACAGGCATGTCTATCCCTTTGTCATCAATTTTGATGCAGGGGCTGAAGCGGATACCAACGCCATCGGAAAGAAACTCATGGACGATATCCTTGCGCACATCGGATTTTTCAAGGGCATCATGTAATGGCAGCCTCAGTTAACGAGGCAGGAGAAATTGATTAAAGGCAGGCCCTGGTTCCAACATTCTATTTCACAATCATGTAAATTGCAATTGATGCAAGAACATAATTCAGTTTCAGGTCTGTCGAGCCTCGTATCTTATCAGCGGTTGCAAACAGCAGAAGTCAAGATCGGAGATTTGTTGTTGGGCAATGGCCATCCGATCAGGGTGCAGACCATGACCACCACCGACACGATGAATACTATCGCAACGGTCGAACAATCCATCCGTTGCATTGAAGCAGGTGCAGAGCTGGTGAGAATCACAGCACCCTCGAAAAACGAAGCCCACAACCTGCTTGAAATCAAAAACGAATTGCGCAAACGTGGATATAACACACCCCTTGTTGCAGATATTCATTTCACACCCAATGCCGCAGAGATTGCTGCGCGCATCATTGAAAAAGTGCGGGTGAACCCAGGCAATTATGCCGACAGGAAAAAGTTTGAATTCATTGAATATACCGATGCGGCTTATGTTGAGGAGATCGATCGCATCCGCGAAAGATTCACACCGCTGGTAAAAATTTGCAAGGAATACGGAACTGCTATGCGCATCGGCACCAACCATGGTTCATTGAGCGACAGGATCATGAGCCGTTATGGCGACAGCGCCATCGGCATGGTGGAAAGTGCAATGGAGTTTCTCCGCATCGCGAGGGATGAATCCTATCACAACATTGTGCTGAGCATGAAGTCGAGCAATCCGCAGGTGATGGTTCAGGCCTATCGTTTGTTGGTTCAAACCATGACCAATGAGTTTGGTATTTGTTATCCTTTGCACCTTGGTGTAACAGAAGCGGGTGATGGTGAAGATGGAAGGATCAAGTCTGCCATCGGCATTGGAACCTTATTGGAAGATGGCATTGGCGATACCATTCGCGTATCGCTGACTGAAGATCCAGAGTTTGAAATTCCTGTATGCCTTGATCTTGTCAAGCGATACAATGGCATGACTGCTGCATCAACGGTTCCGGAAATCATCAAGTTGCCTTATTCACCATTCGAATACAAAAGGCGTGAAAGTTTTGCTGTTGAAAACATCGGCGCAAAGCAGGTTCCAGTTGTGGTATCAGACATGAGCAGCGCTGCATCCATTCAACCTGAACAACTTCAAAGCATTGGTTATACGTATGATGAGGCCACAGACAAATGGAGCATCGGCGATGCCGCTGCCGATTATGTCTATACCGCCTCTACACCGATTGCATTTGCATTGCCCGGAACATTGAAGAATATTGTGAATGCCTCCATTTGGGATGCATCAAGCGAATCACAGTTCCCAATTTTTTCTCTGGCTGATTTTGTTGGTGCCGGTTCAAAAAGCACACGCATCAATTTTGTGATGGTGGATTGTTATACTGATAACCATGATGCATTGTCTGCTCAAATGGAGATGATTAAGCAAGCAGCGACAGATCAATCGGTTGTATTTTGTTTGAGCAGCAAGAACCGCAATGCCATGCAAAGCGTGCGCCGCATGTTTATTGAACTGACCAATCTTGGTATCCGCAATCCTGTGGTGCTGGTCACCGATAGTGGCATGCATACACCAGACGAACACCTTATTCATTTTGCCACTGAAACAGGAGCCTTGTTGCTTGATGGCATGGGAGACGGTATCTCACTGGGTTTCAACGGAAAGGCCATCATGGAAAACACAAAGGCAAAGGGCCGCACCTATCTTCCGGTCAAAGACATATACCAGTTCACCAACAATACTGCCTTCAGCATCCTGCAGGCAACCCGCACGCGTATTTCCAAAACAGAATACATCAGCTGTCCCAGCTGTGGAAGAACGCTTTTTGATTTGCAGGAAACCACTGCAAAAATCCGTTCAGTGACCAATCACCTCAAAGGTGTCAAGATTGCCATCATGGGTTGCATTGTCAATGGTCCCGGAGAAATGGCCGATGCCGATTTCGGCTACGTGGGAAGTGGTCCAGGAAAAATAACCCTCTATCGCAGCAAGGAAATCGTCAAGAAAAATGTTGACAGCGAAGTGGCTGTAGACGAACTGATCCAATTGCTGAAAGACAGTGGTGCATGGGTGGAGCCGGGGTAGCGGGTGCTTTATTGTTTACCATTGTTGAAACCTTATCCCAACTTGTTTATCTGCAATAGCAAATTCTTTCGCACCCCATGGGCGGAGCGTTACTTTATTTAGGTTGGGGTGCAGTAGTTGAGGATGGGATGCGGATATCTTTTCAAATACTTCATCAATATTTTCCGTTTCAATTCTTAACTCTGGATAATGTTCTTTGGCCAATTTTTTATTTTGAAAAACCATGATTTTTAATCCATCTTTTTCCAAAACGCAATAAGGGTCTGACGTTTTTAAATCCTGGTGTTTGATAGAAAATTGCAAACAATCTACAAATAGTTTTAGTCCGTCTGAAATGTCGATGTAGAAGACACTGGGTACTAAATTAGAATAATTCATATATGCAACGAATTAGGTGTGATTATAAGTTGTCATATTTTGAAAATGTCGCAAAAGTTTTACCATCATATCGGCTTAAACCAAAAAACTTTGTTCCAAACCACAAGTGGCCGTTTTTGTCTTTCAGCAAATTCATAACGGCATTGTTGACAAGCCCATCATTTTCAGTAAAATTTTTAAATATTTTTCCGTCATAATACCAAACGCCACTGTCAACGGTTGAAATCCAAAAACCATTCTTTTCATCTTGCACGATTGCTGTTGCACCTCGGCTGCTAAAACCTTCATTTCTCCCGATGTTAGTAAATGTTTTTCCATCGTAATAGCAAATGCCGTGGTCCCTTGTAGCAAACCAAATATTCCCTGCTTTGTCTTCTGTCATTGAATGAATCATATCGTCTGTAATATGGTCTTTTGATGGAGAATACTTGGTGCTTGGACTGTTTTCAAAACTAATCTTTGGATTGTTGAAGTTTCTTTTGTCTTGGTTTGCCCTATAATAGTCAGCAGGAGGAAGGAAGTTTTTAAATTCCTTCCCGTCATATCGCCATACGCCACCACCATTCCAAGAGCTGAACCATAGATTTCCATTCCTGTCTGGCAAAATGTCAAGAATAAGCTGCTTGTTTCTTCCAAGATTGTATTCTTGATTATTGCTATTTAGAAAATTATCCAATGTTTTTCCATTGTATCGATAAATTCCATTGGTCCAAGTGCCGAACCATACATTACCGTCTTTGTCTTCTATAATACAGGTAATGCCCAATGTATCTGGAATTGGGAACTGGGTAAATTTATTCCCATCATACTTGCATATTCCCCTGTTTGTCCCAAGCAAAATATTTCCTGCTCTGTCCTGTATAATTGACCCTACATTGTTATTGCATAAACCATCTTTCGTGGTGAAGTTGGTAAATGACTTTCCGTCATAGCGATAAGCGCCTTCACCTTTGATGCTAAACCACAAGTTACCGTCTTTGTCAAGCAGTTCGCATTGTACATTCTCATTCTTAGTTCCCATGGTCCGAACAAGTTTTGGTTGTTGTTCGGTTTGATTGTTTGTATTCTGTCTTGTTGAAGTCTGTCCGTTACATGATGAAAATAGAATTGATATTAATAGTAAAGAAAAGATTGGGGTTTTGGGTTTATATGATGCCATTATTAAATTTATATTTTTTATAGTGTTAAATTGTTTCTGGTTTGCAGCTGGTCGCAAACTATTGTACTCAACGAGCAAGTTCGTAGAAATTTGTTATTACTACCAAGGCCCATTTCGTTTCACTTGATAGAATCTTCTTCCATCAAACCGAAAGAGTCCATTTCCTGCCCCCCACCACATATTCCCAGATTTATCTTGATACATACTTTGAACACAACAATTTAAACCGTCTTCAGGTGTAAACACCGTAAACGCTTTTGAATTGGGTAAGGGTATGGAGGGATCAAATCTTGTTGTGCTGCCTCGGGCGGTGATCCACATGATACCCGACCGTTCTATCATTATCCCCCAAAATTCTGTGCCGCCCAGTCCATCTTTGGGAGTATATTCCGTAAATGTTTTTCCATCAAATTTGCAAATGCCTGTTTTCATGGTAAACCACATATTGCCTTTTGGGTCTTGTGCAATGCCACCTGCATAGTTCTGGCCCAAACCTGCTTTTTCATAATAGTTTACAATTATCTTTCCGTCATAGCGAAACACACCTTTATCAGCAGAAGCAAACCAAATGTTTCCATTTTTATCTTCAAAAATGCCTGCAACATCTATTGTTGCAAGCAATGGGAACAGCCTAAAACATTGACCTCCTGTTATATCTTTTGATGGATCATACTGGTAAACTCCCCCATGTGTGCCTATCCAAATAGCACCCGATGTATCAACAAGAATTCCTTTTCGACTTATGTTGATATGGTTCAGTCCATCTTTTTGACCATAATTTTTGAAGGATTTTCCATCATACCTGTAAACGCCCTGGTCGGTCCCAAACCAAAGATTACCATTTTTATCTTCATCAATAGCAAAGACGGAGAAATTGATGAAACCATCGGATTTAGAAAAATATCTCAGTGTTTTTTTATCATACTTCACTACTCCATCTTCTGTTGTTCCAAACCATAAATTCCCTTTTGAATCTTCAAAAATACTCCGGATGTATTGACTGACTACCGTTGTATTAAAGTTGGGTGCCTTAGTTCTAAAGTTTTTTATTACGATTGGACTTGGATGAGAAGTATTCGGTTTATTACTGCTGTTTATTTTATCTTGTCCATCGCAGGAACTAAAAATGGTAAAACAGAATAAAAGCAATATGTTTTGTAATGCCATGGTGAATGTTTGTTATGACTTAATTAACCCTTAAGGTTTGTGTCAAACTCTACCATCCATTCAATTCCATATTTGTCTCTGGACATACCGAAATATGTGCCCCAAGGACTGTCCATAATAGGCATTTCAATTTGTCCACCAACTGAAAGTCCATTGAATAATTTGTCGGCTTCTTCTTTGGTTTCTGCAGCAATGACAATTTTGCTTCTGTTCTCATTTTCGTTTGTACGTCCCAATATTTCAGGTACATCATTGGCCATCAATACACTATTGCCAATGGGTAAAGCGATGTGCATTATTTTATTGGCCTCATGATCTGCTACGGGAAACGATTCGCTTGCCAAATCTTTGAAACGGATGATTCTTGAGAATGCTCCGCCAAATACTGATTGGTAAAACTGAAATGCTTCTTCTGCGTTGCCGTTGAAATTGATGTGTGGGTTGATACTTGCCATGATTGATTTGTTATGCGTTTTTTAATCTGCTATTCTTTGGCGTTTCCGTCAAAGCACCAGCAGGGGTAAATTTTGTGTGACATGGTTTTAATTTGATGCGTCAATATTGTCAAATGGATAACTGCCAACCTATATCAAGGTGCTGGTATTTTTGGCGTTTAGATTGAGGTTATAAATATATGAAACGACCAGTTATCTTGTTCATATGTATTTTATTGTCTTTTTTCAGGTGCACAGCTTTTTTTATTGATGATATCTTCTATGATTTCCAGGTGATGCTTTGTGTGAATTTCAAGAAAATTTATTGTCAGCTTTAGTGTAAGCTTTCCAAAAAAAAGACTTTATATCATTGAACAATGCTTGTTAGTTCTTTATCAGTTAAGCAACGATCGAATACCGCCAATCCTCCGATTTGTCCTTTGAAAAAATTTCCCATTCCACGCTTCAGCAAAACTGCCCCTACAGTAAAATCAGATTCATTGTTTCCCATTCCGTCTGGAAAATAGTATGGATTTTTGGATTGAATCAATCCATCGGGGTAGCCTTCAAAGCCTTTGGTATTGTTGATCAGTTCTTTTTTCCGGGCAATGAACTTTCCATTGACATATGACCGTATGAATTGACCATCGTAGTTAAAGGCAATGCAGGTCCAGACATTGGCAGGTACCTCTTGTTCGCTGGCAGAATAATCAATGGAATATGGGAATGGAAGGGTGGGCTTTCCTGTAAGTGAGATATGACCACATACCTGGTTTTTCCCATTGTAATGGGGCAGAGAAACAAACAGCCCGTATTGTCTTTTGCCTCCATCCTGGTATTCGTTCCACATTCCCCCCACAAAACCTGTTTGCTCTCCTGTCCATTTGACCCAGGCAACTACGGTTAGCCCTTGGTTTAGCCCATGAATATTCAGGGCTTTTGTTTTTTCATTGGACAAGGAAAGATATGGTCCCTGTCCAAATTGAGCGGAATAACCGGATAAAGGGCCTTCGCTGTTGCGTTCTATCTGGCCATTGGTTTCAGCCAATGCATAATTTCCCTGTAATGAAACCCGTTCATTGCCAGCCGCTTCACGAAAATCCCACAAGGCAATCAAGTTTTTTGTTCTTAAAACCTTTTTGACCAATTGAGTTTGTTGGGCAAAAATCTTGCTGGGAAAACAGAAACAAAGTAGCAGCAAGCAATATTTCATAAAATCAATTGTTTTTTAGTAGCCATCAGTTTGCAGGCTCCACCAGGCTGTTCCTTTTCCCCTCATCCCTTCCCCCCTCATCCCTGGCTGTTCCCTTTCCCCTCATCCCTTCCCCCTCATCCCTGGCTATTCCCTCAGATAACCCCCATCTCTTTCCCCACTTTCACAAAAGCCGCAATTGCCTTGTCAAGGTGTTCTCTTCCATGGGCCGCGCTCAATTGAACTCGGATGCGGGCCTTGCCCTTGGCTACTACAGGGAAGAAAAACCCAATCACATAAATTCCTTCTTCCAGTAATTTGGCAGCCATCTCTTGTGCTACTGTTGCTTCATACAACATGATGGGAACAATGGGATGAACGCCTGGTTTGATGTCGAATCCGGCCTTGGTCATTTCATTCCTGAAATACATGGTGTTTTCTTCGAGCTTGTCGCGCAAGGCAGTGGTTTCACTGAGCAAATCCAGCACGGCGATGGATCCGCCAACAATGCTGGGAGCAAGCGTATTGGAGAAAAGATAAGGCCTGCTGCGCTGGCGAAGCATTTCAATCACTTCCTTTCTGCCACTGGTGAAACCGCCGGATGCACCGCCAAGGGCTTTCCC
>Ga0222712_10006796_pt1 | contig 11223 bp, 7 predicted proteins | sample C33_657DmetaG_FD_165043 | JGI IMG/M metagenome (GOLD analysis project Ga0222712, IMG submission 165043) | Estuarine water microbial communities from San Francisco Bay, California, United States - C33_657D | ecosystem: Environmental > Aquatic > Marine > Unclassified | place: USA: California... | reverse complement strand
TATCTACGTCTTCCGCTTGCATCCTCATGTCATTGACCAGGTTACCATGGGTATCCCATCCTTGGTGATACAGTTGTACAAAACGAACGCCTGATTCAGAAAGCTTTCTGGCCAGCAAACAGTTGGCTGCATAGGTTCCTGGAACAAGGCATTCAGGGCCATACATTTTGATGGTATTGTCAGACTCCTTGCTCAGGTCTGTCAGTTCAGGCACCGCACTCTGCATGCGGTATGACATTTCATATTGTTTGATGCGGGTATTGATCTCAGGATCTCCAAAATTATCAAAAGCTTCTGCATTGAATTTTGCCAACTGGTCCAGCATGTCTCTGCGGCTTTGTTTATCATGCCCTTCAGGATTATTGAGATAAAGTACAGGATCGTCGCCGCTGCTGAACACAACGCCCTGGTGAACACTGTCAAGAAATCCGTTGGTCCATAATTTAGAATAAACACCTTGTCCGTTTCCTCGACCACGTGAAAGAAGAACAGTATATGAAGGCAGGTTGGAATTTTCACTTCCCAGTCCATAGCTCATCCAGGCGCCCATGCTGGGCCTGTTGCCCTGTTGCGCACCTGTTTGGAAAAACGTTAGTGCAGGGTCATGGTTGATGGCTTCGGTGTTCATTGTTTTGACGATACAAATATCATCAGCGATGGAGGCAATATTGGGAAACAGCTCTGATATCCAGGCACCAGACTTTCCATGTTGTGAGAATCCAAAATTAGACCCAACGAGCGGAAATTTTTCCTGGTTGGCCGTCATGCCTGTAAGCCTTTGACCCATGCGAATGGAGGCTGGCAACTCTTCACCATGCATCTTGTTGAGCAAGGGTTTGTAGTCAAAGGTTTCCAACTGGGAGGGGGCACCATTTTGGAACAAATAAATGATCCTCTTGGCCTTTGGGGCATACTGTGCAAGCCCGAGCGGCAATGAGGACTGTGTGTCAGCACCAAACAATTGGTCCTTGAACAACATTGAACCCAATGCGGCGCTTCCAAATCCCAGTCCTGCCTTTGTCAGAAAATGTCTTCTGGTAACGTTCAGCCTGAATTGTTTTTCCTGATTTTCCATGATCTTATTTTACAGTGGTTTCATCCAAATTAAAAATCATCTGGTTCACCTGCATTAATGCAGCTGTTTCAGCGATGTTATTCGTTTTGATTTGCTCAAATTCTCCCGCTTTTAAGAAACCCTCAGCCTTGTCTTTGTGCTGGATGAATTTGTTTTTTTCCTGCAGGTAATATCCTTTGAGCATTTTCATTTCATTCTCAGTGGCCTTTCTGCAAAGCACCAGCCTGAATACCCTTTCCAGTTTCTGATCTTCTGTCAATGAAAGGTTTGACGTGCGCTGTGCCAGCACCCTCGCGGCTTCCAGCAGCTGCGGATCATTCATTAATACCAATGCCTGTAGGGGTGTATTGGTTCTGGATCTTGTTACTTCACATTGATCCCTTGTGCTTGCATCCATGATCAGCAACGCAGGGGGAGGAGCGGTTCTTTTAATGAAATTGTACAATCCTCTTCTGTAGAGTTTGTCACCCTTGTCCTGGATGTATTTGGCGAGTTCTCCTCTGCCTGAGGTGGTGGCTTCCCAGACCCCTTTGGGTTGGTATGGCTTCACACTGGGGCCCCCAATTTCAGGGTTGAGAATGCCAGATGCAGTAAGAAGCAAATCGCGTTGCAATTCAGCACTCAGCCTGAGCCTTGGGAAGAAGCTGAGGTATTTATTGTCAGGATCTTTTTGCAATTTGTCTGATGATCTTTGGGCAGATTGTCTATAAGTGGAAGAAGTTACCATCAGACGAATGAGTTTTTTGATATCCCATCCGGATTCTCTGAACTCAACAGCCAGCCAGTCTAACAATTCAGGATGTGAGGGCAATTCTCCCTGCATGCCAAAATCTCCAGAAGTCTTTACCAGCCCACGTCCAAAGAGTTCATGCCAGATCCTGTTCACATAAACCCTTGCAGTCAATGGGTTCTGCGGATCAATCATCCATTTTGCCAGGCCAAGCCTGTTTTGTTCATATTTTCTGGGGTTGTAAGCAAGGATGGAAGCGGGAGTGGCCATCTGTACAGTATCCGCTTTTTGGTCATAAACCCCTCTTCTGAGCAATTGCGTTTCCCTTATGCCAACACTGTCTTTCATGACCATTACAGACACATCCATCGTATCTTTCTTGTTGATAAAGCTCAGGATGGAGGAAACATCCGCCGTACTGATTTTCATGTTGGGAGGATCTGCAAACGAGGCATCGATGGTGCCAACAAGTCCTTTTTCCGGAACCTTGTCAAAAAAAGCAAACATGCTGTAATAGTCTTTTTGGGATACAGGATCGTATTTGTGGTCATGGCATTTGGCGCATTCCAACGTGATGGCCATGAATGCCTTGCCAACAGTATTGGTTCTGTCTGTCACGTATTCGACCCTGTACTCTTCATCAATGACGCCCCCTTCCTGAGTAATTTTATGGTTCCTGTTGAAACCGGTAGCCAGCAATTGCTCTTTAGATGGATTGGGAAGTAGGTCACCAGCCAATTGCCAGGTGAGAAATTTGGAATAAGGATAATTGCTGTTGAATGCGTGAATGACCCAGTCTCTCCATGGCCACATGGTGCGGTAGCCATCATCCTGGTAGCCATGACTGTCAGCATAACGGGCAAGGTCCATCCATTGGATGGCCATTTTTTCGCCGTAATGCTTGCTGGCCAAAAGTTCATCTACAATTTTTTCATAGGCATTGGGAGACTTGTCTGCCAGAAATCGCTCTTGTTGTTCTACGGTAGGTGGAAGTCCGGTAATGTCCATTGAAACCCTTTTCAACAAAGCTTCTTTGGATGCTTCAGCATTGGGTTCCAAACCTACCTTTTCCATTGTTGTAAAAATGAAATGGTCAATGGGGTTTCTTGGGTTGAGTGCTTCATCTGCCTCTGGAACTTTTGGCCTTACCGGTGCAATGAAAGACCAGTGCTTTTTGTATTTAGCTCCCTGTGCAATCCACTTTTTAATGATCTCAATTTCATTTTTGGTCAGACTGAGATTGGAGGAGGGGGGAGGCATTACTTCCGATGTGTCAGCACTAATCAGCCTGGCATACAATGCAGATTGCATGGGGTCTCCCGGAACAATCACATGTTTTGAAGGATCTTCTTTCAAAGCGGCATAGGCACCTTCCTCAGTGTCCAACCGAAGGTTGGCCTGTCTTTTGTTGGCATCCGGACCATGGCACTTGAAGCAACGGTCTGATAGGATTGGCCTTACGTGGAAATTAAAATCCACCACATCAGGGACACCTCCTTCTTCCTCCTTTCCGGAGTTCAGGAAATATAGGGTAAGGCTGATCAAGAGCAGGCCCGCAGATACCGCCAAAAACCTGTTTTTTGCGGCTTTTTTGATTTGTGTTGACATCATCATTGTACAAGCGTCGTTTCAAATCGAAAGTTAATGATTTTTGCGGATTTATCGATTTCTCTGAAAACAGATCCTCGTCATCCCTCTGTCATAGGGAAATGACTAACTTTGGCCACCTTTATTTCAACACTATGACAACAAAACACCCAGAATTCCTTCAACATGTTGAGTTAATACAGTTTGTCCAGGAAATGGCAGCGGTTTGCACGCCCAAAGACATCCGCTGGTGCAATGGCTCTAAAGCGGAGTATGATGAATTATGTCAACTTTTGGTTGAAAATAAAACCTTTACAAAGCTGAACGAGGAACGCTGGCCCAACAGTTTTGCCTGTAATTCTGACCCAAGTGATGTGGCCAGGGTGGAAGACAAAACTTTTATCTGCAGCAGGAGAAAAGAAGATGCAGGGCCCACCAACAATTGGGTAGACCCCAAGGAAATGAAGTTGAAGATGAAAGCAGTGTTTACCGGCTCAATGAAAGGTCGAACCATGTATGTAATACCTTTCTGCATGGGACCTCTTGGCTCACCGCTTTCAAAAATCGGTGTTGAAATCACTGACTCAGCCTATGTTGTGGTGAACATGCATATTATGACACGTGTTGGAGACAAGGTGCTTGAATTGTTGGGCGCAGATGGCGAATTCATCAAATGCCTGCATTCACTGGGTGCGCCGCTGGAACCGGGTCAGCAAGATGTTCCATGGCCATGTAACCCCACTACAAAATACATTGTGCATTATCCAGAAGACAGAGCCATTGCATCATATGGTTCTGGATACGGCGGCAATGCCCTTCTTGGCAAGAAATGTTTTGCGTTACGCATTGCTTCTGTGATGGCCAAGGAAGAGGGATGGTTGGCCGAACACATGCTCATTCTTGGTGTGGAAGATCCCCAAGGTAGAAAAACCTATGTTGGGGCGGCATTTCCCAGTGCCTGTGGAAAGACGAATTTTGCCATGCTGATTCCTCCAGAAGACATGAAGGGCTGGAAAGTAACCACTGTTGGAGACGATATTGCTTGGATCAAACCAGGGAAAGATGGGAAACTCTATGCCATCAATCCCGAATACGGATATTTTGGGGTAGCCCCCGGCACCAATGCCAAGACCAATCCCAATGCCATCAAGGCCTTGTCCAGTAACAGTATTTTCACCAATGTTGGTGTCACTCCCGAAGGAGATGTTTGGTGGGAAGGCCTTACCAAAGAAGCCCCCAAGGTAGTGTATAATTGGAGGGGGGAATTGCATGACCCTGCATCAGGAAAACCGGTTGCCCATCCCAATGCAAGGTTTACTGCTCCTGCATACCAATGCCCCAGTATCGATGCTGAGTGGGAAAATCCTGCAGGTGTGCCTATCAGTGCCTTTATATTTGGCGGTAGAAGAAGTACAACCATACCCTTGCTGTACCAAGCATTCAACTGGAACTTCGGTGTTTACCTTGCGGCAACCATGGGCTCAGAAACTACTGCCGCAGCTTTTGGAGACATTGGAAAGGTGAGAAGGGATCCATTTGCAATGCTACCATTCTGTGGTTACCATATGGCAGATTATTTCAACCATTGGTTGCAACTGGGTCGCAATATTCCCAACCCACCAAGGATATTCGGCGTAAACTGGTTCAGGAAAGACAAAGACGGAAACTTTACCTGGCCTGGATTTGGGGAAAACATGCGCATGTTGAAATGGGTTGTGGAGCGGGTATACGGCGAGGTAGTTTCCATCGAAAGTCCTATTGGCTGGGTTCCCAAATATGAAGACATTGATTGGGGAAGCCTGTCATTTACTCCAGAGCAATATGATGCGGTGATGGAGGTGGACAGGGAGGCCTGGAAAACTGAAGTACTGGCACACGAGGAACTTTTTTCAAGGATGTATGATAAGCTTCCCAAGGAGTTTTTCTTCATGCGTGAACTCTTGTTGTCGGGTCTCTGGCGATCTCCCGAACATTGGTCACTTGCTCCAGAAACACATTGATCTCCACGGAGATTAAGTACCCTTCAGCAATGATTGTACGCGGAAATACGTAATCTTCAAACTTCAAAATCAAAAAGCTTTCAAGTGCCATTTGGGCTTCCTATTTTTGTATTGTCAACGCAGAAGGGGCGTCACAAACAAACCGAAAGCAAGACAAATTCCAACCTAAATCCACATAAAACCAAGATCCAGTATCCTGAAATTCCAGCCCGATCCAATACCTAAAAAAAGCCTAAATCCAATCCTACGTTATAGCCAAGGCGTCCTGACCATGAAGCCAAATTAAAGCAGAAGCAACGCCCAAACATATAAACCCCGCAAATGCGGGGTTTTTTGTTTTTTGGGTCTCTTGGGAGGGCCCAAACAACATTTGTTGGAATCCCCTTCATGCAATACTTTTGCATCACTTTTAAACAGTTTCTATGGGAAGGATTATTGCTTTTCGCGAAGCCCTCAGGGAGGCGATGCAGGAAGAAATGAGAAGAGACGACAGGGTTTTTCTGATGGGAGAAGAAGTTGCAGAATACAATGGCGCCTACAAGGTTAGTCAGGGTATGCTCGACGAATTCGGTCCTAAAAGAATCATTGATACACCTATTGCAGAGCTCGGATTCACTGCCATTGCCGTGGGTGCCGCTCAAAATGGCCTTAGGCCAATCGTTGAGTACATGACCTGGAACTTTGCCGTGCTACCACTGGACCAGATCTTGAATACTGCATCTAAAATGCTGGCCATGAGTGGCGGGCAAGTGGGTTGTCCTATCGTTTTCAGGGGTGCCAATGGTTCTGCAGGTCAGTTGGGTGCACAGCACTCTACTGCATTTGAGAGCCTCTATGCCAACATTCCAGGACTCAAGGTGATTTCAGTTTCTAACCCATACGATGCAAAAGGCCTTCTCAAAAGTGCTATTCGTGATGACGATCCGGTGATCTTCATGGAAAGTGAGGTGATGTATGGCGATAAAGGAGAAGTTCCTGAAGAAGAATACCTGATTCCAATAGGAAAAGCAGATATCAAAAGACCGGGCAGGGATGTAACCATCGTGTCATTCAATAAAATGATGAAGGTTGCCCTGGGCGCAGCAGAGGAGCTGGAAAAAGAAGGCATCAGTGCTGAAGTCATTGACCTCAGGACCATCCGACCATTGGATTGGTACACTATCCTGGAAAGTGTTAAAAAGACAAACAGGCTTGTTATTGTTGAAGAACAATGGCCATTTGCATCCATCTCTTCCGAGATTACCTACAGGATTCAAAAGGAAGGGTTTGATTATCTTGATGCCCCTATCAGGAGGATCACTGCAGCGGATGCTCCCATGCACTATGCGCCCAATTTGGTGGCAGCCTATCTTCCAGATGTCAGCCGTACAGTGAAGTTGGTGAAGGAAGTGATGTACATGAACAAATAAGCAGATTATCCAGATAGAAGAACCCGGTTATACCGGGTTTTTTTTTGACCATTTCAAATGAACAAAGATGAAAATTCGCTTGCTTTTTTTTGCTTTCATTCTTTTCGTTTTTCAGTCTTTTGGCCAGGAGAAAAAAGATTCAGTTATATCCATGGAATCCATTGTGGTCAGAGGATATGAGTCGAATGCAAAGCGCATCGTAGTGCCTGCATCGATTTCTACCATCAGCAGGACTGAATTGCAGCAAACCTCATCTTACAGTATTTTACCAGCATTCAATGCAGTGGCTGGTGTACGAATGGAAGAGCGGTCGCCGGGGAGCTATAGACTATCTATTCGGGGCAGTTTACTGAGGTCTCCATTTGGGGTGAGGAATGTAAAAGTTTACATGGACGATATGGTCTTTACAGATGCAGGTGGCAATGCATACCTCAACCTGCTGGATGTGAACAGCATCGGTGGGGCTGAGATCATCAAAGGTCCGGCAGGCAGCATTTACGGCGCTGGAACCGGTGGTGCGCTGCTGCTGTCCAGAGCAAGTTTATCTGGTCAACATCAGCAAGATACCAGTATCTTCAGCATCAAGGCATCAGCCGGTCGCTATGGTACTTTTAATGAAACGATACAGTACCAATTGAAACAAGGAGCTTACTCCATCAATGCCTTGCAAGGCCATGCCCAATCTGATGGATTCAGAGACCAGAGCCGCATGCGAAAGGATAACCTTCAATTGGGCCTCACGATCAAGGGAACTGATAAAGTGACAACTGATCTATTACTGTTGTTGGCAGACCTGTCTTACCAAACCCCGGGAGGACTGAACCTGGTTCAGTTCAATGCCGATCCACGCCAATCAAGGCCCGCCACCAGCACCATTCCTTCAGCACGGGATCAGCGTGCGGGTATTTTTAACAAGACAGCCATGCTGGGAATCTCCAACAGTTTTATCTTGTCCAATCACTGGAAAACGGTTACTTCTTTTTCATCATCCATCACCGGATTTGAAAATCCATTTATCACGAATTTTGAAAAAAGAAAAGAAGCCAACCTCGGCATTCGTTCAAAGTTTGTGTATGAAACAAAACTTCCGTTTCCTATTCAATGGGTCAATGGGGTAGAGGTACAACGCGGTGATTATACCATTGACAGCAGCGGAAACAACAAAGGAGTGTCCGACGGGAAAATGGTCAGGGACTTGGTTGTTGCAAGGCAGCAATTTCTTTTTTCACAGCTCAGTGTTCATCCGCTTGCGTTCATCCAGGTACAGGCAGGTATCAGTGTCAACAGTTTTAATTATATCATAGAAAGGTCCGTTGGATTGCCCGCCATCGGTAAGAAAAACATTGCATTTGATGCCCAGGTGTTGCCAAGGTTTGCATTGACGCTTCATCCTTTCAAAGCCATTGCATTCTATGGTCAGCTCTCAAAAGGATATTCATCACCCACCCTTGCAGAAATCCGTCCTTCAGCCGGGGGGCTTTATGCAGGACTACAGGCAGAGTATGGGTTGAACAAAGAACTGGGGATGAAGTTGTCGGCAGATCAGGGACGTTTCTTTTTCACCGCCACTGTCTTTCAATTTGATTTGAAAGATGCCATTGTAAGACAGGTAAACGCTGTTGGTGCGGAATATTTTGTGAACGCGGGAACTGCGGTTCAAAAAGGGATTGAAGCAGAGTTGTCCTGGTTATTGCTCAATAAACCCAAAGGGAAATTTTTACAATTGCTGAAAATGACGCATGCCCTGACCATCAATGATTTCAGGTTTGGTACCTATACTGTTGCCAACATCAGCCATGCAGGAAAAAAAATGACCGGTGTTCCCAACGAGGTATATAATCTCTCGGTACAATCTTCTTTTTTTCAACATTATTTCTGCAACATCAACTTGAATTATGCCGGAAAAATCCCACTCAATGATGCCAATACATTCTATGCACAAGCCTATCGTCTTTGGCAAGGAAAATTAGGCTGGAAGGGGACTGTAGCAAAAAAACAGTCGGAATTGTTTGTGCTGGTTGACAATCTGGGTGATGCCGTTTACAGCCTTGGCAATGATATCAATGCATTTGGCGGAAGGTATTATAACCCTGCTGCTGCACGAAATCTTCAGGTAGGATGTAGTGTAATGCTTTGATTTTTTTTGAAGGATGTTATGCTGACTTATTTCTTTTTAGCGGGCAATTTTTGTTCAAAAAGCCATGGCAAGAGCCTGGGTTCGGCAAAGGCATTCACCCAGCTGTTGTGTCCGATGCCAGGGTATTCTGTATAGAGCACCTTGCTGTTCGTTTTTTTCATTGTTTCATATATCAGCCTTGAATTGGCAACAGGTATCACCGGATCTTTTTCGCCATGAAAGATCCACATGGGGAAGTTGGCTTTGTAGGTGGATGTTTTTTCGGGATTGCCTGCCCCACAGATGGGGATTGCTGCTGCAAAAAAACCTGGCCTTCTCCAGAGCAATTCAAATGTGCCAAATCCACCCATTGATAACCCACCAATATAGATGCGTCGCATGTCAACCTGGCCACTGCTGATCAGGGTATCGATAAAATCACTGACCAATTTCAAGGGTTTACGCATGGGCGCATCTATGCTGAAATCATAGCCGGTGCTGTCTTTCAGGTTGTTTTTGTTGTACTCGCCCCATTTGTCGTTTTTGGGACACTGTGGGAAAACAACAATCGCAGGAAAATTGACCCTGTTGGCGGAATCCAAAAAAAGATCACCGCCCCATTTCAGCTGGGCTTCATTGTCATTACCTCTTTCTCCTGATCCATGCAGAAAAATAACCAAGGGATATTTTTTCCCCATTTTGAAATTGACCGGTGTCAGGATCCTACAGGGCAAGGTATCTTCTCCTTCAATGAAAAGCTGTTTTTCAAAAAGTGTTTTTTCCTGTGCCATGCTGCAGTTTATCATGAAAAAAAATAAAGCGGAAAGAAAGTGTTTTTGTTTCATGGTGACTTTTTTCTTCAGTGTTATGCGTACTCAATGTATCAAAAAAACGGGTCATAACCTTCTGGTGATCACTGGCAGAATATCTTTTTTCCAAGAGGAGAAGCTTCCCATCATGATCTGTTCCCTCGCCTGGGTGACCAGCCAAAGATAGAAAGCAAGGTTTTGGATGCTGGCAATGGTAAGCCCCAGGATTTCTTTGCTTTTGATCAGGTGGCGCAGGTAAGCCTTTGAATAGTATCTGGATGTTTCATTCTCCAGGCCCGGATCAATGACAGAATGGTCCATTTCCCATTTCTTGTTGTCAATGTTGATGATGCCCTCTGTGGTAAAAAGCATGGCATTTCTTCCATTTCTTGTGGGCATGACACAGTCAAACATGTCTACGCCCAACGCGATGCATTCCAGCAAATCCGCAGGCGTGCCAACGCCCATGAGATAGCGGGGTTTGTTTTCTGGAAGGTGCTCGCAAGACCATCCGCAATATTCATAAATCAGCTCAGTAGGCTCACCCACACTGAGTCCTCCAATCGCATTTCCCACTGCATCTTTTGAAGCAATGAATTCGCAGGAAGCTTTTCTAAGGTCCTTCTCTGTTCCACCCTGCACGATGGGAAAAAGGTTCTGTGTATGGCCATACAAGGGCTCAGTATTGTTCATGTGTGTAAAACACCTGTCCAGCCAACGGTGAGTGAGCTCCATTGAATTTTTGACATATTTGTATTCACTGGGGTAGGGCGGGCATTCATCAAACGCCATGATGATGTCGCCACCAATCACCCGTTGAATGTCAATGGCTTTTTCCGGGCTGAACAAATGTTTGGAACCATCGATATGGCTTTGGAAAACAACACCCTCTTCACTGATTTTTCTATTGGCTGCCAGGGAAAAAACCTGATAGCCTCCACTGTCTGTGAGTATGGGCCTGTTCCATCCATTAAACTGGTGCAATCCACCTGCGGATTGCAGTACTTCTAAACCGGGACGCAGGTAAAGGTGGTAGGTATTGCCAAGGATGATCTGCGCTTGCACATCTGTTTTTAGTTGTTGTTGTGATACAGCCTTGACAGTACCGGCCGTTCCCACCGGCATGAAAATGGGTGTTTGGATGATGCCATGGTCAGTAGTGATGGTTCCAGCCCTTGCCTGGGAGGAAGGATCCTTTTTCTCCAATGCGAATTGTAATGCAGCCATGCTGCAAGTTAAACAGAATGGCTGATGATTTTTTTTTAGTCCGATTGCATTTTATTGGATTGCTTCCATTACTTTTGAAAGGCACAAAAACATCAATCATGGAAACCGGTCTCCTTCATCTACACAACCTTTTGCGCTGGATCATTCTCATTCTTCTCTTGGTCTCCATTTACAAAAGCTTCTCAGGGTGGAAAGGACAGAAAGCATTCGCAGCAGGGGACAAAAAAATCTGGTTGATGACCATGATTGCCGGACACATTACTTTGTTGT
>Ga0222712_10006795_pt1 | contig 11226 bp, 9 predicted proteins | sample C33_657DmetaG_FD_165043 | JGI IMG/M metagenome (GOLD analysis project Ga0222712, IMG submission 165043) | Estuarine water microbial communities from San Francisco Bay, California, United States - C33_657D | ecosystem: Environmental > Aquatic > Marine > Unclassified | place: USA: California... | reverse complement strand
TTTCCATGTTGTGTTTTTTGTTATTGTTGATACAAATTTCAACCTTTTGCCAGACCTTATTCGTGATTTTTATCACAAGGTCCGAAAATTTATAAGCGATAATTTACGACGAAATTCCAGGAGTTCATATTCACTTTATTTTGGATATACTTAGAGTTCTCCATCATGTCCCCTTGATTCGTTTTGTTGGCTAGCAGAAATTGAAAATCAAGTCCTTTGGCAATTTTAGAGGCATCGATCAGGATTTCCAAATTCATTTGCGTGTAAGAGGGCATCCCGTATTTATTCAGACTAAAATTAGTTACCGATGGTAGTTCAAAATAGCCTACACTAGGATTGATTTTGATTTTCCATTTGGGAATTACATAACTAAATTTAGCCACATAGGCCTTCACATCGCCTAATCCCTCGTTTCTTTCTCTGGGCATAAACGTATAGAATGGATCTTTTCCCCATTCGCGTGGCATAAGATACCTACCCTCTGCGCTAATATTCGTGAAGTTTAAACTACCATTCCATCGCTTGTATTCTAGCCCAGTTTTTAAACTGATGACAGAAGCATGGGTATTTTTTTCTGTATACTGGTTATCACTGAGGGAGTGTTGCTTAATGAATTGTATTCCGCTTACCCATTTTCCACCTTGTATGAGTTTTGTGAATTCTGTCGAAATTAAGGCTGTTTGCAGAATATTTTCGACGAAAAGGTCATGGAATTTAAAGCTTATCCCTTTCCATTTCTGGTCCATTCCTGCCATCAATATCCCCGCACTCGTTAAATGGCCGGCATAGGTTGATTTTTTGCCATCAATGGAAACACCCACGGGAAAATAGCCAATGGACTCTGCTACAGGTGACCAGCCCATGGTTCCTCTAGGAGCCATTTCATATAAGTAGCCTAGACTAAGATGGCCCAATTCTGCATACATTCCTCCCTCAGCGCTTGGCCTCATTCGGCCATCCTGTGGATTAATAAAGGGGGTATTTAGCACTTGACGTCCTAGTTTGACTTTCATTTTCTTGTTTTGGTAAGTCAAAGATGCTTTTTCAATCCGTGTTAAAAAATCCAAATTAGTGGTATTAGCTTGATCGAATAAACCGATTTCATAGCGACTTGAAGAAAGGTTAGAAGAATTTAGAAAGGAGGTGCTTAGAGATCCCGAAAGATCTACTTTAAAGTGCTTGCCTACGTTTTTTGTGTAACCCAATTCAACTCCTAACGCATTAGCCCCATAATCAGGCAATACTTTTTCGTTATCCGTTTCTAAGTGAAAGTAGCGGAATTGGGCGTAAAAGGGCTTTTGAGCGAGTAGTGGAATGCTAAGCAAAAAGGTAAAAAGGAATTTCATCATAGGACAAAATTCCCTTATTTAGTTAAGCTTTTTCGTGATGAAAATCACAGACTCCGTAAATCGATGATTTCGATTTGGTTCTTATTGATTTTGATGAATCCTTTCTCAGCTAACTTCTTCATTAAGCGTGATATGACTTCTCTGGAAGAATTCAATTCTTGCGCGATGTCTGTGAAGGATGCTTTCAAAATATTCGTTTTCAAGCTCTTTTGGTGCTGTTTTAAGTACCAAAGTAAACGTTCGTCCAGATTTCTAAACGCAATTTGATCTAAGGTGTCCAGTAATTCTTCGAAACGAGAACGGTAGGTCTCTAGCACAAATTGGTACCAAGATTTATATTTAGCGCCCCATTCGTCCATTAATTCGGCCGGGATGGCGATGACTTCGGTGTCTACGAGGGCTTTGGCCATAATCTGAGACGATAATTGTCTCGCAGCGCAAGTCATCGAAATGGCACAAGCTTCGCCAGGATGCAGATTGTACATAAATACCTCGTTGCCCTCTTCGTCTTCGCGGAATACTTTGATAATTCCTTTCGTTACCAAGACAGCTGATCGAATGGATTGCCCTGTTTTCATCAAATAGTCGTCCGTTTTGAATTTTCGAACTACGCCTACTTGTTGAATTTTTTTGCTTAATTCAGGCTCAAACTGATTGAATAATTCCATTTTAGTAACTGATAACTGCTTGTTTTTCTAAACTTTCGTAAGCGGCATCGATGACGCGCATACTCGCGATTCCATCTTCTCCTGGTACCGCTGGTGCCACTCCGGAACGCAAAGATTGAAAAACATTCTCATAGAATGCCATATACTCGCCTTTTTCAGAGGGAACGCGTTCAGGACTGCTTCCATCCACGTGCAATAAACCATATTCACTCGGTGCATCCACTCCCCAGTTTTCGCCCATGGGAACATGTCCTTTGTCTAAATCTACTTCTTGGCGATCAGAGCGAGTCTTAATGAAACTGCCTTTTGTGCCATGTAATTGGAAGGCCGGAATGGGTTCTTTGAAGTAATATCCACTTTTTAAGCGTACACGTAAGGATGGATAATACAACAGAATCTCGAATAAGTCGATAACTTCCGTCCCAGGTCTCGTCTTGCGTAAATCGGCGAAAACGTGAGTTGGTTTTCCAAATAAGTGCAAAGCTTGATCGATTAAATGAGGCCCTAAATCGGTCACGATTCCAGCGCCGGGACCTGCATCCTCTTTATGTCTTTTAGGGGACATGAGGGGATTGTAGCGGTCAAAATGAAACTCCGCTTCGACGATATCGCCTAAAACACCTGATTCGTGTACCTTTTTCAAGGTTAAGAAATCGGAATCCCAACGGCGGTTTTGGTAAACAAAGATCTTTTTATGTACTTCTTTAGCTAATGATACGAGTTTTTCTGCCTCAGCCGCGTTGCAAGTAAACGCTTTCTCCACCACGATGTGCTTTCCCGCTTTTAAGGCAGCCGTAGCGTATTTGAAGTGAGAATAGATGGGGGTATTGACAATCACTAATTCAATTGATGGGTCTACTAAAACAGCTTCCATCGAATCGAAGGAGGTGGAATCAGGATAGGCATTCTCAATCGTTTTCTTGGAGCGTTCCCAAGATCCTCGTAAATTGAATCCAGGATGAAGCTGGATGAACGGGGCGTGAAAAACACGGCCAGACATTCCAAAAGATAGTAAAGCGGTTTCGATCGGTTTCATAGAAGTAAAAATAATCAATTCAGACCTTTAAACATAAACGATTTAACATGAAAAAAATACTTGCTTTAAGCTTATTAAGTTTAACTGCGCTGGGGCAGTCGAAACCCTTAGTTTCGCATATGTTCACCGCTGATCCATCCGCGCATCTATTTCAGGGACAAATCTATATTTATCCATCGCATGATATCGATGCGGGAGTGAAAGAAGATGATTTGGGAAGTCATTTCGCGATGAACGATTACCATGTTTTATCTCAAAAGACGCCAGCAAGTCAGGTGGTTGACTATGGTGTTGCTTTAAAGTTGGAAGATGTGGCTTGGGCATCCAAGATGCTTTGGGCTCCAGATGCGGCTGAATCGAAAGGAACCTATTATTTGTATTTTCCAGCCAAAGATAAGGACGGAGTTTTCCGCATTGGAGTAGCCTCTTCCTCTAAGCCAGAGGGTCCATTCAAAGCAGAAAAAGAGTACATGAAAGGCTCATTCAGTATCGATCCTTGTGTTTTTAAGGACAAAGACGGGTCTTATTATTTATATTTTGGAGGTATCTGGGGAGGTCAATTGCAACGCTGGAAGTCAGGAAGCTATGGTGCGACAGATGAGTCACAACCGGCAAATGGCCAGCCTGCTTTGATGGCCAAAGTAGCCCGATTAGATGCGAATATGAAACAGATGGCAGAAGCTCCTCGTAACGTACAGATTTTAGATGCAAACGGGAAGATTTTATTATCAGAAGATCACGATCGCCGTTTCTTCGAAGCCGCTTTCGTGCATCAATACCAAGGGAAATACTATTTTTCTTACTCTACAGGCGATACGCATAACATCGCTTATGCCACAGGAACTAGTCCCTATGGACCATTTACCTACCAAGGGGTAATTCTAAAACCAGTGAAAGGATGGACAAATCACCATTCGATTGTGGAACAAAATGGTAAATGGTATTTATACTACCACGATGTAGAAATCTCGGGTAAGACTCATTTAAGAAATATTAAAGTGACTGAGTTGAAATACCGACCGGATGGTAGTATTGAGACGATAGATGCTTATAAATAAAAAAAAGGGCGCTTCACATTATGAGGCGCCCCTTTTATAAGCATTTTTATTAAGCTAAGATATTCTTCGCATATTCCACGCATTTCTTCACTTCGGCTACTGCCGTAGATCCTGCCGGAACTTCGTATTCTAATTCGATTGTTGCTGGGAATTTGTATTTTTTCTTTTTTAACAAGGTTAACACCTCTTTTAAAGGAGTATCGCCTTTGCCCCATTCTAAGTTACCAGCGCCATGTTCTTTCGATGTGCGGTCTTTAATGTGCATGCTGGTGATGCGGTCGTGTTTTGCTTCGATGAAGGCTAATAAAGAAGCAGTGTTGTGAGGAGCTCCCACCGCGATGTAGTGACCGCAGTCTAGGTTGATGGAATTGTATGGGTTTTGGGCCAAAGCCTCATCATACACATTATCCTTCACTTGTAAGTGGGTATGGTAACCGAAATACACTTTGTGTTTCTCTCCTAAAGCACCCAAACGCTGCGTTTGAGCAGAAGAAGTAGGCAATTCTACCGTCACCGATTTAGCACCTAAAACTTTGGCTGCTTTTAATGCTGATTCCACCTCAGCGTCTGAGTTTCTCTCACTAAAGGCATTGGGTTTGTAAGCATATACGGAGATTCCCGCGTCATCTAGCATCTTGCGCACTTCCTTGAATTTGTCCATCGAAACAGACTCTCTCCATGCAGAAACATCTTTTTGATACTGTGCCATCTGTGCACGTTGCTCATCAGTAAAAGTAGGACGAGGTTGACCTGGAGTCCAACGCATAGGTACAGGATTCACCGGACGGCCTGCATAATCCTCCACCGCATCACCCATTAATTCAATGGCTGAAACACCTGAGTCTACACAATATTGGATGATTTGCTTGATATCTCCCGGCATACCGCGGAAAGAATAGGTAATGGTTCCTACTTGAACACCACCAAAAACCGAGTTAGGTTTAGCGAAACTAAAAGAGGAATTTGATGCCCACAAAAGGCCTAAAGAGGCCAATGAGCCAGCCGCCAAAAACTGACGACGCGAAGGGTTGTTGTTATTTTTCATGTTAGTATAGGTTTCTGATTCCATTTTACGAATATATCTTGTAAATCATATCCTTGCGGTCAAATTTTGCGACGAAATCCCGCCTATTTTCGTTGCGGAATCTTAATCTCGGTTTTGGGTTCATAAGAATTAACCACGCTCACTTGATCACCTTTCAGCGTAAACGTCCAATGGTGCGGACTTTCAAAATACAATAAGGTGATCTCCAGCGTCTCTGTATCAATCCATCGATACGATCCAGCGTAATCAAATGGTGCTTTTTTGGCTAAGTCAACTCTGGCAGCTCTCAGCATGTAAGGACCCACTAGGTTTGACTTTCCCGTAGCCCAAAAACCTTGAGCCAGTTTAAATTCATGCTGCGTGGAATCTTTGGTTGTGATGGTTAACGTCCCTTTTGAATCGACCTTGAACTGGCTGAAATCCAGTGGGTTAGTTCCTAATAAATAGCTTTTCGTAGGCAAAGCAGCTTGTAGGCTAGAAACCGGTGCTTTAATTTGCCTGCTAGCATTAAATGCGGCAAGCGCTTTTAACCCGGAAGGATTTGCAGGTAAAGCTTTGGCCTGAAACGCAGGCAATAAGTTTTTCCAAACCTGGTTCAAATCATCAGGCAAATCCTGAGATTCTGATGTAATAATTAGCACAGCATCTTGTTTTGGCATCATCAAAATGTATTGTCCAAATGCCCCATCCCCTCTAAATGCCCCATGTCTAGAACGCCAAAACTGGTAGCCATAGCCCTGCAACCAATCGGCGTATTGTCCGTTAGTTTTTTTATCCTCGCTCGCATCCGGTTCTTGGTCGATGTGTTTGCTGGTCGCTTCTTCCACCCAAGCGGCTGGTAAAATCTGCTTTCCTTCGAATTTCCCTTTGTTTAGATACAATAAACCCAGTTTCGCCATATCCTCCGTCTTTACTCGAATGCCCCAGCCGCCCACGTTAATGCCTTTTTGGTCGGCTTCCCAGTCGATTCCGCTGATGTGCAATGGATCTAATAATCGCGGTTTTAAATAATCCAAAGTCGTCATTCCCGTCACCTTTTGAATAATCGCTGATAACATATACGTTGCCAAGGTATTGTATAAAAACTTCGTGCCCGGTTTATTGGCTATCGGGTAGTTCAAAAATCCACGAACCCAATCTGGCGAAAAGACGATCACGCTTTTTAACGGCTCTTTTTCGTGGCCCACGGACATGGTTAAGAGATCTTGAACACGTAGGTCCGCTAGAAAGGGTTTGTCTTTCAAATCAGCGTGTTCTGGAAAAAAAGAAAGGACTTTATCTTGTACGGTAAGGCGCTTTTCAGCCACGGCGAAACCGATAGCGGTGGAGGTCCAGCTTTTGGAAACACTGTACATACTGTGTTTTTTATCTGCAGCAAAGGGCTTCCACCAAGCCTCAGAAATCACTTTTCCATGGCGTATCAGCATATACGAATGCAATTCGTGTTTATCTGCGGAATAGCCCTCGATGAATTTGATGATGGCTTCAGATGAAACGCCTTCAGCTTCAGGCGTGCTGTGTGGTAAAGATTGGGCAAGGATAGTAAAACTACACAGGAACAAGAGTCCGGCGAGGAATGAGGCTTTTTTCATCGAATAGGTTTATTTTTGTTAAAAATAGGAAATATTCTTGGATAATTGCCTCGCTAAAATTTCAGACGTATCGGTCTCCCTTGGAGCTAAACCTGTCGTCTCATCGATCTCTTTTCAGATTTTATCTGGCCAAAAAACGGCCATCGTTGGACCTATGGGATCAGGAAAAACTTCTTTAGCGAAAGCCTTAGCGGGACGATTGTTCAGAACGGGTGAGGTGTTTTTTACTTCTCGAAATTCAGATAAACGAGCCTATGTGATGCTTGTGGAGCAGCAACACCAATTCAAGAATCGAAGTAATCTCTCTGAATTTTATTTACAACAGCGTTTTAATTCTTCCGATTGCGAGGATGCTTACACGGTGGAAGAGGAATTAGCCGGATTGGCATTAGGGGATTGGGTGTCGATTTTTGAGCTATCGGGACTCCTAAAACGTCCTTTGATTCAATTGTCTAATGGGGAAAATAAGCGCCTTCAAATCGTTAAATCATTAGCTTACCAGCCAGATTGGTTGATTCTTGATAATCCCTATGTGGGTTTGGATGTAAATGGCCGGGAAATACTCACAAAAGGATTGTTATCGCTAGACTCGAAAGGTATACAATTCATCCTCGTTTCTTCGCCAGGCGATGTTCCTGAATTCATTAATCAGGTGATTGAATTGCCATCGGCGCGAGTTGTTGAAGCTAAACCTGAGCCTTTGCTGCGACCATTAGACCCATTCGAAACAGCAGTGAAAATGGAAAAGGTGCAGATAAAATACGGATCGAAAACCATTTTAAGCGATTTTAGCTGGAAAGTGAATAGGGGAGAGCGCTGGGCGATCAAAGGTCCAAATGGGGCAGGGAAGTCGACTTTGATCAGTTTAATTACGGCGGATAATCCGCAGGCTTATTCACAAGATATTACGCTGTTTGATCGAAAAAGAGGGACAGGGGAGAGCATTTGGGATATTAAACGAAAAATTGGGTATTTGAGTCCGGAGTTGCATTTGTATTTTAAGGAGGGTGGCTCTTGCTTTTCGGTGGTGGCCTCCGGGTTGTTTGATACGTTGGGATTGTTCAAGCGCTTGTCTGAAGAGCAAACCGCACAAGTAAATCACTGGATGCAGGTTATGGGTATTGCTCATTTGCAAGAAAGATCTTTCTTGCAGATTTCGGGTGGAGAGCAGCGTATGGTGTTGATTACGCGTGCTTTGGTCAAGAATCCGGAACTTTTGATCTTAGATGAACCTTGCCAAGGACTCGACCGTGTTCAGACAGAGCACTTGAAGTCGGTGCTCGATTATTTAGCGAAAAATTCTGAAATGACATTATTATACGTCAGTCATTATGACCGCGATATTCCGTCTTGTGTGAACCAGGTGCTGGAATTAAAACGGCTCTGAGATGGATGGGCTAGGATTTGAGAACCATTTAGGGCCTTCCGCCGTCATATAGGCACAATCTTCCAAACGTACGCCAAATTCCCCTGGTATCGCAATAGTAGGTTCGATGCTGAAACACATCCCTATTTCAAGTGGCGCTTTGTTCCCTTTTACCATATTTCCCCATTCGTGTCCACTCATTCCGATTCCGTGACCGGTACGGTGAGGTAGACCCGGTAATTTATAATCTGGGCCAAAACCTGCGTCAATCAATACTTTACGCGCAGCAAAATCCACGTTTTCAGCCGGTGCGCCTAATTTAGCTGCCTCAAAACCCGCTTGCTGTGCCTTTTTCTCTAGATCCCAGATCTGTTTTTGCTTTGCACTAGGCTCCCCAAAAACAACGGTCCTAGTTATATCTGATTCATATCCTCCCACGCTGCATCCGCAATCTAACATCACCACATCGCCTGATTTCAAAATTTGTTTTCTCGAACTTCCGTGTGGAAATGAAGTCGCCACCCCAAAAGTCACCGACGCAAAACCATGCATCGTTCCTTGTTCTGCGTGAGCCTGGGCAATTTTTTGAGAGATTTGCCTAGGCGTGCAACCTATTGATAAAGCCGCAATTCCTGCCTGAATAGCCTTAACTGTCGCGTCATTCGCCTTTTGCATTAAGGCAATTTCAGCAGCTGATTTAATGATCCGGCAAGGAATCGTGATCGAGTCAGCGCTCACGAATTGAAAATTAGCCTCTGATTTGCGTAATCCATCGAAGATGAAGAAACGACAGAATTCGTCGATACCTATTTGGCCCTTCTGAATCCCCATTTTCCTAAGGCTAGCAGTCGTCAAGGCGAATGGATTCTCATCCTCTTCCCAAGTTTGCACTTTCGTACCCGCTGGAGTCATTTCAAGGAAACGATCCTCTTCAAAAGCCGGGCAGATAAAAAATGGATCTCCTTTCACAGGAATAATGGCCAACATCGACCGCTCCGATGTATGCCAGCTGATGCCCGTGAAATAATTCATATTAATCCCTGCGTCTAAAATGATGGCCTGGATTTGTTTCTCCGCCATCAATTTCTGCGCCTTAGCCACGCGCATCTTGCGCTCTTCCGCACTGATGGGCGTAAATTCGATGGGTGCTAAAGCCGATGAGGAGGATTTTAAAGATAGGGTAGAAGCCAATAGGCCTCCTTTGATGAAGTTTCTACGTTGCATCTCGAAATTTAAAATAAAACATTTAGAATAGAAATTCTCCCGGGATGAATTAACTTTAAATTCAGAATTTACCTATGCGGCTACTTTTTATTCGTTTCTCGGCCATCGGCGACATCGTTTTAGCTTCCCCAGCCTTGCGTTGTGCGAAGCAGCAGATTCCCGGTGTGGAGATTCATTTCTTGACGAAAAAGTCAATGAAAGCCGTTTCTGAGGCGAATCCTTATGTGGATCAGTTCCATTATTTTGACAAAGATCTTTCGGCCACCATCCAAGAATTAAAGGCCTACAAATTCGATTACATCATCGATTTGCATAAGAATCTGCGCAGTTTGCGGATTCGTTTGGCATTAGGCGTTCCCTATTTATCCTATAATAAGCTAAGTGCTGAGAAGTTTTTGTTGACCAAATTCCACCTGGATAAAATGGCAGATCGCCACATTTCCTTGCGCAGTGTGGATACCTTAGCCCCTTTAGGGGTTGTCTACGATGGAAAAGGTTTGGATTATTTTGTACCATCTGAGGTTAAGGAGCCCACTTTTTTCCCAGAAGGTTATGTCGCTTTAGTCATTGGCGCTTCGTATGCCACGAAGAAATTACCATTAGAATCATTACAGACGCTGTGTGCACAGATTCCCCATCCGATTGTGTTAGTAGGAGGTAAGGAGGAAAAGGAAGATGGCGATACATTGGCGGCACTAGATCCTGCCCGCATCATGAATACCTGTGGCACTTATTCTTTACACGAATCCGCTTTGATGGTTTCCAAAGCCCGTGTTGTCATCTCGCATGACACCGGAATGCTATATATCGCTTGTGCCTTTGAAAAGAACGTAATCGCGATCTGGGGAGCCACTTCTCCCGCTTTGCAGGTGGAGCCTTTAATGCCTTCAGATTCGAATGCCAAAGTGTTTCAATCCATTGTCCCTGATTTAAGTTGTCAGCCTTGTTCGAATTTTGGTACTAAGAATTGTCCTAAAGGACATTTTGCTTGTATGAAAAAGCAGGATTTGCCTGAGATTGTTAGGCAGGTGGACAACATGTGGTAAAACAAAAAAGCCCAACATTGCTGTCGAGCTTTTTGAGCCTCCTATCGGGATCGAACCAATGACCTACTGATTACAAATCAGTTGCTCTACCAGCTGAGCTAAGGAGGCGCATTTCGGTTTACAAAAGTAGTGTTATTCTCCTAAATCGCAAAACCGAGTGTGAAAAAAATTAACTTTTTTTCAGTTTTTCTAATTCTTTTTCAGCGGCCTCAATTTTCTTTTCTACCTCCGCACGCAGCTTATCGCTGTTTTTAGACTTCGCAAAGAATTCTAAGTTATTGGTTAACACGGCGATATCATTTTCCAAGGCTTGGATTTTCTTGCGCGCATCTGGGGAAGCCGATTTTTTATCTTCTCCTCCTGCATTCGCTTCCGAAGCCAATGATTTTAATTCAAAACCCCATGCAGCCAGTTGCTCTTTCGGTTGTGTGCGTGCTAAATCGATTAAAGCATTCCACGTTGTGCGGAAACTTTCTTGAATGGCTTTCACATTGTTACGAGGTACGAAACCGATGGCATCCCAAGCCGCTTTCTTTTCGCCTAAAGTCGCTAAAAGGCTAGGATCCTTTAACATCGCCTCCATCTCTTTTAATATCGCTTGCTTAGCTTCTAAATTGCCTTCGAATTCCACATCCTTCGCATTCTTACCTTTTTCACGAGTTAAATTGAAGTACGCGTCACACGCAGCCTTGAATTTTGCGTAGATAGAATCCTTCTGCTTTTCTGGTACGTGTCCGATCTCTTTCCACTTTTTCTGTGTTTCGATGACCATTTGAGTCACTTCAGGAGTGATGGTGCCTGTTTCTACGATACCGTTCACCTGGTCGATCAATAATTGCTTC
>Ga0222712_10006794_pt1 | contig 11226 bp, 5 predicted proteins | sample C33_657DmetaG_FD_165043 | JGI IMG/M metagenome (GOLD analysis project Ga0222712, IMG submission 165043) | Estuarine water microbial communities from San Francisco Bay, California, United States - C33_657D | ecosystem: Environmental > Aquatic > Marine > Unclassified | place: USA: California... | reverse complement strand
GGAATGAGGTCGATCGTGGGAAACAGTTTTGAATTAGTGGGAGAAGCGGTTGAATTTAATCGTCTTCTTGAAAACAATCTTGAACTATTGGTTGCACAAGACAAAGTAGAACAAGCCAAGCAGGACGTTTCCATCGTTTCAATGAAATACCGACCCGTGATGGGGTTGCGAGCAAGCATGGGTACCAGAAATGGATACATCCCCAACATCAATGATATGCGTTTTAATTATTTGGGAGGACTCTCATTCAGTATGCCTCTCTATAATGGAGGCAAAATCAAGCAACAAGTAAAACTTCAAGAAAAACTGGCCGATCAACAAACACTCGCCTTGGAAAGCATGAGAAAAACAGTTGAAAAAGATATTTATCAATCATTGGAAGAATTGAAGTCTGCCAAAGAGAGATTGAGCAGAAGCAGCAGTCAAATTCAAGTTGCAAAAGCTGCGAATAAATTAGCAATGAGTAAATTAAAAAATGGTACAGGTACACACCTGGAAACTACAGCCGCCAATACCAACTTACAAAGAACGCTCTTGAATCAACTACAACTTGAATTTCAGGTATGCAATGCACAGTTGGAAGTAGCCAGATTAACAGGTAAAAAGTTTTGGTAAGGATGGGATTTGATGTAAATTCAGTGTACATCAAATTTCAACGAAATGCAACGCCGTTCTTTTTTTGCAACCAGCTCTCTCGGAGCCATTGCAGCTGCCCTGCCGAATCTTTCGTTCGATACCAGCAGTGCCCCCCAAGCTTCTAGAATAAAATTAAGTGTGTCCAGCTACTCCTACTGGCATTTTAAAGGTGATAAATTCCCGATTGAAAAGGTGATCGATGAAGCAGCTTCCATGGGCTTGGACGGTATTGATGTATTGCACCGACAAATGGAAAGTGAAGAGAACAGCTATCTGCAGAAACTGAAAAAACATGCCTTCGAAAATGGAATTGCCATGACCTGCCTTTCCATCCACCAAGGCTTTGTAACACCTAATAAGGAGGAACTGAAACAAAACGTTGAACACACCAAGCATTGTATTGAACTGGCCTATAAGATGGGTATCCCATGTTTGAGATTGAATACGGGTAGATGGAACACTACCAAATCATTCGACGAACTGATGAAGAATCGCGGCATTGAGCCGGTTCTTCCCGGCTATACCGAAGATGATGGATTTAAATGGTGCATTGAAGGAATAAACCAATGCTTAGATAAAGCTGCTGAATGTGGAATTCTGCTTGCACTTGAAAACCATTGGGGATTGGGATCTACCCCAGAGGGAATGTTGCGAATACACGATGCAGTCAATTCCCCTTGGTTGGGGCTCCTCATGGATACAGGAAACTTCTTAGAGAACCCATATGAAAAATTGAAAAAAATTGCTCCTAAAACAAGCTTCGTACAAGCCAAAACCTACTACGGTGGCGGAGTCTGGTACTCTTTAGACCTAGACTATAACCGTATTGCCAACATACTAAAAGAGGTCAACTATCAGGGATATGTTTCCATTGAATTCGAAGGAAACGAAGACCCAAAAACAGGAGTTCGAAAAAGTGTGGACTTACTGCGCAAAGCTTTGAAACAATAATCATCTAATAAAAAAACGATTGTCATGACAAATCAAAATGCAAAATCAAGAAGGGCCTTCCTGGCACAGTCTGCCTTGCTAGGCACGGGAGTTTTCTTTTCAAAAGACCTATTGGCCTTTTCCAATATGGATTCAAAATTCGGTGGCGTTCAAATTGGATCCATCACTTATTCATTCAGAAGCTTACCTACCGATGCAGATAAGGTAATTGAATACTGTAATAAATCTGGTATCAATGCACTGGAAATGCTTGGTGACACTGCAGAGGCATTTGCTGGTTCACCTGCTGCCAATACGCAGCCCATGCGTATGATGGCACCGCCTCCTGGTGCGGCACCTGGTCAACGCCCACAAATGACTGATGAACAGCGCAAGGCAATGGCAGAGAGAATGCAAAAGGTACGCGAATGGAGAGAAACTGTTTCCATGGACAAGTTTGTTGAGCTTAGAAAAAAATTCAACGATGCGGGTATCACCATTTATGCATACAAACCAAATGCATTGGGTGAAAACAATTCAGACGGTGAAATTGAATATGCAATGAAAGCCGCAAAGGCATTGGGTGCTTCTTCTGTAACAGTTGAACTTCCTTCCAAACCAGAGCAATCAAAACGCCTTGGCGACTTTGGCGAAAAACATAAAATGTATGTTGGATACCATGCCCATCTGCAGGCTACAGATAATGCATGGGACGTAGCATTAAGTCAATCAAAATACAACTCCTTGAATCTCGATTGTGGCCACTACATTGCTGCAGGTGGAAGCAATACAAAAGAATCATTGCTTGCATTGATTGAGGCAAAACATGATAGAATTACAAGCATCCACTTGAAGGATCGTACGACCAAAGAACATGGTCAGAAAAATTTGGTTTGGGGAACCGGTGATACCCCAATCGTTGAAGTACTTCAATTGATGAAAAAGAAGAAATACAAATTTCCAGCTACCATCGAATTAGAGTACGAAGTGCCAGCAGATTCGGATGCTGTGAAAGAAGTTGCAAAATGTGTTGAATACGCAAAAAAGGCTCTCAGTTGAGAGCCTTTTTTTTAACAAGGATATATCTTCTTACATTGGTCTTATTCTGAATACTGTTCCTGGATTTTCAATGCCTACATAAATATAACCGTCTCTTCCCATTTCAACATTTCTTGTTCTTCCGATATTCAGTAATATTTTTTCCTGACCAACTACTTTATTGTTTTGCATGATTACGCGATTCACGTAATTGAAACGCAATGAACCGACCAATAAATTCCCCTTCCATGCTGGGTATTTAGTACCGCTAACAAAGGTCAATCCACTTGGAGCAATAGAAGGTATCCAATAAGTGATTGGTTGCTCCATTCCTTCTTTTTTACTGATAGGGGTAATGGGTTTACCATCGTAGTTGATACCATAGGAAATGACAGGCCAGCCGTAGTTGGCGCCCGCTTTGATAAGATTCAACTCATCACCGCCACGAGGTCCGTGCTCGGTTTCCCAGATCAATCCAGATACAGGATCCATTGTCATTCCCTGAGGATTTCTATTGCCATAGGCATAGATAGTTTTTTTAGCAACTGCATCGTTTGCAAAAGGATTGTCGGCAGGGATCGTACCATCATCGTTTACTCTATGAATCTTACCTGGAGAAGTAGCAACATCTTGAGGGAAAACTTTTTCTTGTCCGCGCTCACCCATTGAAATAAACAAGTACCCTTTCTTATCGAACACCAAGCGAGAGCCATAATGATGTCTTGTAGATGCATACGGCAATCCTTCAAAAATTTCTTGCTGCTCCACAAATTGATTGTCTTTGATTTTACCCCTTACTACTGCAGTGGTTCCTAATTTTTTTCCGCCTTCCTCTTTTACTTTTGAATAAGAGATATACACCCATCCATTCTGATCGTATTTTGGATGAAGAGTAATATCCAACAATCCGCCTTGCCCCTCTGCCAATACAGTTGGAGTTCCTGTAATTGCAGTCTTATTTTTATTTTTATCAACATGATACAATACGCCACTTCTATCTGTGATCAAGTACGTACCATCAGGAAGCTGTTCGAATCCCCATGGACTATTCAAGCCTGTTACGATTGTATCCAACACAACTGTCATTCCATTTGATTTAAAGATGGCTGGTCCGGAAAATGTGGGTTTTGCTTTTGCAAAATCATATTGTTGAACAGTCTTCAAACTTTCAACAATTAGATCGGCCATTCCTTCAATTTCTTTTTTCGTTAAAATACCACCCCAAATAGGCATTCCGAAATCTTCGTACCCATAGGTGATACTTTTTATGAGATCTTCTTTTTTGTTTCCGTGCTTCCAAACCCTGTCTACAAAAGCATCTACTCGTTCACCATGACAAGAGGCGCATTTTTCGGTATAAATTTTCTTTGGATCCTGATCGGCTATTCGTGCATTCACTGATAAATTCACTTGAGAAAATGCAAAACACAGTGCTGTGAGCATCAATAAACCGGAGATTTTTTGGATTCGATTCATATGAGTTATTTGAGTAAAGCAATTTACGTACGAAAGATGACACTTACATACCCTTCAAAAAAAAGCCCCGTTCTAAATAGAACAGGGCTTACTGTTTATGAGAGCTAAAGATTAATCTGGTATTTTATCCAATGGGGCCACGTTCTTTTCTGCACCGGAATAGCCAATATTTTGATTGATAGTGGCTAAACTGTTTGCAAGGATAGCTGTGCGCGGAATAGGCCATAAAACGTGATACGGACTCATGGTGTACTGATCACCACGGATGTTTTTGATTCCCTTAGCGTAAAAATCATTCTTAGACATGATCCTGTCGTAGAAGAAGTTAGCTGTAGAGAAACTACTCAAAGAGTAGGTTTTACCATTGTATGATTTGCCTGTTTTAGCAAAAATATAGGCAACCCTGGTCAATTCTGTTTTTCTTGGTTCCTCGTAATACAACTCTCTTGCACGTTCGTCTAGAATCATACCGATATCAACAGTTCCTGCAGCATATGCGTCGCAGCCAGCACGTTTTCTGATGGTATTGACATCTGCTGTAGCAGCAGCTGCATCTCCTTTCCACCAGTAGGCCTCTGCACGAAGCAAATAGGTTTCTGCTAAACGGAAGGCATACCAATCCGTATTTCCACCCTGCCATGGATACCTGATTTGATCTTCGACATACAACTTGTAATGAGGCCATGCGAACCAGGTACGAATAGTATCCCCGTTGGAAACAAGCAAGGATCCGTCCGCTTTCCTTAACTGCATACGCTGACCATAGAAAGGAGATACACCTTTAATGGCTTGGTTGTTATATGTTAGATTCTCCATTTCCATCCAGTTACCAGATAAGGTATCATGACGTAAATCTTTTGGATCATCCCAAATATACCTGGTGGCATATGGTGTAGCACGGCATCTTCCGATACCACGACCATAATTTTTCATATGATCGATTTCCACCAATGTATTTGTCATACCCTGTTTTCCATCGGGAGTAAGAATCGCTGCGTTGGAAGAGAAAGGCAACGCCTGACGCATGGAGGTTGTTCCGGTTGTTGTTGCAGAAGGATCTCCAAAACGATCGATTACAGAGAATAAAACTTCTGTATTAGACGCCAAGAATTTATTTACAGGACGGTGTAAATCCCATATTACGTTCTTCTTTGAATTTGCTGCATCAGCACCAAAACGAGAAGTCATCAACTTAAATGTACCGTTGTTGATTACGGCTGTTGAAGAAGCAATGGCATCATCAAATAATCCCAATGCAAGATTCACTTTTGTCAATAGATGCCCAACAGCACCCCTGTTAACATCTCCTTTGCTGGTTACCCAAGGAACATTGGCAAATGCAAATTCAAGATCGGTCTTCATTTTCTGAAGAATCACTTCGCGCTTCACAGTTTGGAAATCCAATTTTGCGTCCGTAAGTTCTTTCAAACTGCAAGGAACATCTCCAAATTCGTGTGTCAATCGATAGTAAGCATATGCTCTATAGAAATAGGCTTTACCAAGAATTGCATTTTTATTGGCATCCGGAATGCCTTTAACATCTCCAAGTCTGCTGGTTACCGTATTAGCAAGACGTACGACGAGGTACCAACGTTCCCAATACCAACCAATACGATTGAAGTCGACGTTGTTCAAGTTCGCATCTGGAGTGATCAACACATTGAGGTTCACTGCAGGACCGAATTTATCCGTAGTTCCCTCTACAGCTTCTTCAGAGAAAATAGTTTCTGAAATGATGGGGGCTCCATCTCCGTACCATTCATCGCGAACGTTGCGGGCAATGGCAGCGATAGCTGCATTGAATCCAGGTTCGTCGATCAACGTATTCTCAGGAGAGAAAAAAGATAACGCTTTGGGTTTCAGCCAGTCTTTTTGACACGACTGAGTTACCAACACTACCAATGCTGTAATAGCGAGGTATTTCATTATTTTATTTATTGAGTATTTCATTTTCAATGATTTGATGGTTTCAGTTGTTCAATTATAATGTTAAGTTCAATCCAAATGTTCCATATGAAGGAGTGAAGAATTTATTTTCTGGATCAAAATAATCCCACGAAGAAATCACCCATGCGTTTTGAATATTGAAATAAACTTTCAAACCAGAAGCCTTCAACTTAGAAGTGATTGATTTTGGCATGTTATAGGCAAAGCTCACGTTATTGAATCGGAGGAAAGATGATTTTCTCCAAATGTTGAACTTGATACCAGAACCTTCCGCAGACATCATCCTTGCATAATCATCAATCTGATTATCGGGTGTCCAGTAAGGTCTTTTGTAAAACTGTGAACGATCGTAGAAGATAACCCCGCCAAACAATGTTGCGTTATTGGCCTCATTGAATTGGGTTAACTGACCAACTCTTCCATACAATTGAAACGAGATATCAAAATTTTTGTACAACGTGAATTCATTTCTCATGTTGAACGAAAGCTTGGGAGTGGTTTGACCTAAGAAAACTTTATCATCAATGGTCAACTTACCATCTCCGTTTACATCCACCAATTTGAAATCACCAGGATTAAATCCAAAAGATTTTGCTGTCGCGGCTTCAGTTGTTTTCCAAACACCGGCAATCTTGAAATCCCACACCGTATTGATGTTCTTTCCGATGAACCATCCGTTTGCCTGATCATCCTTTTCTACCAAAGTAGTATTACCACTTGCATCGGTTACAGGCACTTTACCATAGAGCTTCAATATTTTATTCTTGTTGCTCCAAACAGCAAAAGAGGTTCTCCATACAAAATTTTCTGACTTATAGTTTTCTGTATTCAAGCTCAACTCAATACCTGAGTTATCTACCTCACCCAAGTTGGTGATTACACTCGCAAAACCTGTTACGTTCGGCAAAGACCTGTTCACCAACAAATCTTTTGTATGTCTGATGTAATAATCGATTGCACCAGATACCTTCCCTCCTTTCAGAGAGAAATCAAAACCAAAGTTGAGTGAGCTGTTTCTCTCCCACTTCAAATTCGGATTACTCATATTCACTGTTTGTACAGTTCCCACACCTACGTTGGTTCCGGAAGTATTGGTAAATAAATAGCTGTTTGAAGCCAACTGAGACAAAGCTGCGTAGCGACCAATCTCGCGGTTTCCATTTTCACCATACGATGCACGCACTTTTAAATATTCTAGGAAATCTCTTGTGCCTTCCATGAATTTCTCTTCACTCATCACCCAACCCAAGGCAGCTGATGGGAAGAATGCTCTTGGATTACCTTGTCCAAATGCAGAGTATCCATCACGACGACCGGTTAAAGTAAGTAAATAACGATCATCATAAGAATAGTTTACACGTCCCATCAACGCGTCGCCGGTTGCATACTGATCATTGGCACTGATACCAGTTACCAATCTTGCAGCCTGAATACCATTCCAACCAAGGTTATCATTTGGTAAATAGTTTTCTGCGTTCATAGTAGATGAGAAGAATTGGAATTTCTCCGCATTGAACAATCCGGTTGCATCAATAGAATGCTTTCCGAATTTCTTATTCCACATCAACAAATTATCAATCTGCCACTGGAAGGTTCTATCGTCTCTTCTACTTGTAATACCACCCCTGCTTTCCAACAATGGCCGCTTGGAAGAGATATGCTGGTAGTTTTGATACCACTCAAAACGTGGAGTATAGTTCACTTGATAAGAGAAGCCCAAAGGCAATTTGCCTTTTGCATATATGGTCCCAAATAGATTATTGAATTTTACTTTTCTTTTTACATAGTAGACATCTATCAAAGGATTGGTATTGTTACCGATGTTATCGGTAGTACTTGATCTCAACCTGCCGTCTGCTTGATAAAGATTTCCAAATGGAGTAGAACGGATCATATCACCCAAATTCACAGGAACTGCTCCTTCGTCTCTGCTCGCAAACTGATAGTTCATACCCACTGTCAAATACTTTGCAATATTGGTTTCAAGATTCAACCTTGAACGGAAGGTCTTGAAACGCTCACCTACAGACATTCCTTCGTTATCATAATAACCGAAAGAAGTATAGTAATTCGTTGATTCGCTTTTTCCTGCAACGCTTACAGTATGGTCTTGTTGGCGTCCGTTGGAATTCAACATCAAACTTTGCCAATCAATTGGTGTATTGTTTTTATAGCTTTCAATCTCAATAGGAGCCATACCCACTGTACCTCCCAAACGATTCAACCAAACAGTAGTTGGATCCTGGCCAACCTGATTTCCAAGTGCCAACCACTGATCTACTGTAAAGCCAGAAGGAAGTTTTTGTGGATTCCATGCCCAGTATTTAATACCCGGCTTTGACGTAGAGTCGTATCCTCTCATACTGTAGATTACATCCGATCTCCAGTTCAAGAATTCCTCAGGAGTCAATAGACCAGGCCACCTCGCAATTTTATTAAACGTGTAATTACTATTGAAAGTGATAACTGGCTTACCTGCCTTACCTCTTTTGGTAGTAATTAAGATAACGCCGTTGGCAGAGCGTGCGCCGAATACTGCTGCCGAGCTCGCATCCTTTAAGATATCCATGGTTGCGATATCATTTGGATTGATATCACTCAAATCGCCAGGATAAATAACCCCGTCTACTACGATCAATGGAGAAGAAGAAGCGGTAAGAGATGCTCTACCACGAACGGTTAAATCACCTCCGCCCTTAGGGGAAGCATTGAGCGAAACATCCAACCCTGGTGCATTTCCGCGCAACATATCTTGTACAGAACGAGCATTTTCATTTTCTAACTGAGCAGCTTTTACTTGAACCACAGCACCAGTTAAATCTTTCTTACGCTGTGTACCATAACCAACCACCACCACATCGGATAGCTGATTGACTTGCTCACGCATAATCACCTTGAGTGTTGCGGATGAAACAGTTACTTCCTCAGTAATGTAGCCGCTGAAACTGATTTGCAGGACAGCATTGTTGGCCAGGCCTTTCAAGCTGAACTTTCCATTTTGATCAGTAACAGTTGAATTTTTGGTACCCTTTATGGTTACGGTAGCACCCGCAAGCGGAGCATTCCTCACATCGGTAACAGTACCTACAACATCGATTGGGGGTCTTTCAAAATTTGTAGTAGTTTTTGAAAGAGAAATTTTTTCTGCACTTACTTGGCCAGCACTTAGTGAAAGTATACCCACTAAGGCAGCACACAAGTATGTACTCATGCTTTTTTTTCTCATGGCAAGTTTTCGTTTTGGTTTTTTAAACTATCCATCTACAAATTAGGGCAATTTTGCCTGTTACTTATCCCTCGAAAGTAGAATCTCCGAAAACGTTTTCAGCATTTCGAAGGTCAAACAACAATTATGACATCCCATAGCAATAAAAGTCATTTAAACCACAATTCTTACCTTAGAACTTCCCATCATAAAGAACCTCATATGAGAAAAATTATTCATCTTTTTGTTTGCCTCTTGCTATCGGTTGCCGCATTCACCCAAACCATCCCAACTCCAAAGGATCATTTTGGATTTGCAATTGGAGATAACTACCGTTTGGCGAATTATTCTCAAACCGAATCTTACTTCAAAAAACTGGATGTTTCGAGCGACAGAGCCAGTATGAGTTCGATTGGTAAAACCGAAGAAGGAAGAGACCAATTTATGATGGTAGTAACCTCCCCCGCCAATCACCAAAAATTAGCCAAGTACAAAGAAATTTCACAGAAACTCGCAAGGGCAGAAAACCTAACAGATGCAGATGCAAAAAAATTAGCCGCCGAAGGGAAAGCAGTTGTTTGGATTGATGGTGGTTTGCATGCTACTGAAGTAGTAGGAGCACACCAATTGATTGAAATCGCTTACCAACTCTGCAGCAGAAACGACGAGGAAACAAACTACATATTAGACAATGTGATCGTTTTAATAGTTCATGCAAATCCTGATGGCCAGGAACTGGTATCGAATTGGTACATGCGCAACAGCGATAGTTCGAAAAGAACTACATCCTTTTTACCGCGCTTATATGAAAAATATGCAGGTCATGATAACAACCGTGATTTCTACATGATGAATTTGAAAGAAACACAAAACATGGGCAGACAACTCTATATCGAGTGGCTTCCTCAAATCATGTACAACCATCACCAAACCGGTCCACCCGGCGCAGTCGTGGCTGGACCTCCGTTCCGCGATCCCTTTAACTATGTATTTGATCCTTTGGTGATGACAAGTCTTGACGCAGTGGGTGCGGCGATGATCAATCGACTCAACCAAGAAAATAAACCAGGCTATACCGAACGCGCAGGATCTCCTTATTCTACTTGGTACAACGGTGGATTGAGAACTACTACCTACTTCCACAACATGATTGGATTGCTTACTGAAATCATAGGGAGTCCAACACCATCCGAAATTCCAGTCGTTCCCAACAGATTGATCCCAAGCAGTGCCAATCCCTTTCCTATTACTCCACGCAAATGGTATTTCAGAAATTCAATTGACTACTCCGTTTCATTGAACTACGGTGTGTTGATGTATGCTGCACGTCACCGCGATGAGCTCCTATTTAATATTTATAAAATGGGAAAAAATTCAATTGAAAGAGGCAGCAGAGACAACTGGACACTTTATCCAAGTAAAACTGAATTGATTCAAGAATATTATAAAAAGGATCAACCCGCCAAGCCAAAAGAAGACAACACTACCCCGGAAAGTTGGGGAAGAAATATTACAACTATCTCAGTGAAATATTTTGATACCGTTTTCAAAAACCCAACATGGAGAGATGCGCGGGCATATATTATTCCATCCAATCAAAATGATTTTGCAACTTCAACACGATTTGTAAATGCACTGATTCGTACAGGAATAGAAATACATAAATCTACAGCCCCTTTTACAGTTAATGGGAAAACTTATCCCGAAGGATCTTACATCGTAAAATGCGACCAGGCATTTCGTCCGCATGTCTTGGATATGTTCGAACCTCAAGATCACCCCAACGATTTTCAATACCCCGGCGGCCCTCCTGTTCCACCTTATGATGCAGCAGGATGGACCCTTGCATATCAGATGGGTATTGAGTTTGATAGGATCACAGAAAACCTACCAGGATCATTTGTCAAATTACCCTTGGGTGAAGTGCAACCCTTAAAAGGGAAAGTTGAAATCGGAAAACAAAAAGGAGGATACCTTATCAATGGCGCCAATAA
>Ga0222712_10006793_pt1 | contig 11227 bp, 7 predicted proteins | sample C33_657DmetaG_FD_165043 | JGI IMG/M metagenome (GOLD analysis project Ga0222712, IMG submission 165043) | Estuarine water microbial communities from San Francisco Bay, California, United States - C33_657D | ecosystem: Environmental > Aquatic > Marine > Unclassified | place: USA: California... | reverse complement strand
AGCTTCTTTTTTGAACGCATCGCGCCAACCGCCGCCGTAGTTGTTCTTGAAAGCAACGTTCATTTCTTCAGCAAGAGCTAGAGGGTTGACGCCAGTAGCAGCAGCACTTACAAACATGCCGATAATGTCACCAATTTGCCACTGAACCGACAAGGGTAAGGTGAAGTCTTTAAAAATGCTGGTGGTTTTCTTTGTCGCTGACAAATATTTGTTAAGAACCTCTACCGCTATGTCTGGGTTGATGTAGCTAGTTCTGTTAATTACTTGTTCGCGAGCATACTTTGGCAAATAAGGGCGCTTGCCGTCGATAACATCAAACCTAACCGTTCCGCGAATGTCGCCTTTTATTGGCAAGGTTTCAAACCCGCGGATCTTCATTTCTGCATCAAGCATTTGCCCAAAAAATTCTGCAGTTTTTCGAGCAAGGTTTGCATCCCTGTTGAATACGCCTTCAGCGTAAGCCGCAATGCCGCCTTCAATTCCCCCCTCCATGCTGGCTGGCAGCATGAGAGCTTGTTTTTCTGCAAGCGCATACAGTTCTCTTACCCGCTCTTCTCCAATCATTTGCTCTGGCGTGACTGCAACCTTCGTCAGCATCAAAGCACGGAACGTTTCGTTTGAATCCATCAACAATTGTTCTGCCGACAAACGACGCGCAAGAATACGGAAATCGTATATTTCTTCAACGTTGCCAGGCTTAAAATATTCGCTAGGCAATTTGAGGAATCCTGCAGTAGCGCCTTGCTCGGTCTCGTAGGTAAGCGGTGATGTTTTACCGGAAGGTTTGCCAGAAGGAAGATAGCCAGGGCCTATTTGGCCAAACTCGTCAGCGCCCATTGCCAAAGCAACTATCAATGGCATTGACGGTGGCATAGACGCGCCACGCATGATCAAGGCTTCATTGGCAGCAGCTTGCACAATGTCTGCTTGTGCCTTAATAGAAGTAGCTTCAGGCACGTTGTAATTGTCGGGGCTTAACGACATAGCGGCGTTATCGGCTGGAGTGGCAAAATCAGCTGGACCTGTTGTGGCTAGAGGTTCGCGACGAACAACCTGCTCGATTGGGCGCAATACTCCACCCACCGCATTGCCTGCCATACGGGGCACTTGACCTGGTTTTGGTGGCTGCCCTACGGTGGCTGCTCCAGTTTCTCCAGCCGTCAACATGCGGCCAGTAGGTTGCCCGTCTGGTCCCGCAGCGCGCACTTCTGGTTGCGTAATCATTTGCGTACCGAGCAATGCTTCGCGTGTTGCAATCTCGGGAGTTATTTGTGAAAGTTTGGCTCGCTCTGCTGCTTCCTTGACGCGCAATTCATCTATTTGCGCAGCCTTGGTGTCCATACCAGCTTTAAGCTTTATGTTGGTTTCTTCTAGCTTTGACAACCTTGCTTCGGCAGCCAACAAAGCTGGCGGCTTTGGCATAGTAGAAGGACCAGGGCCTAACTCGCGGCTTGGCTTAATGTTTACCCAACCTTCAGGCTGGATGGTGGGCACAAACGTTGCATCTTCGGCAGCAAGCTTTGCAATGTAGGTGCGTGCGGCAGCTTTAGTGCCAAAGACTTGGCGTGTTGATTCAATAGGTGCACCATCGCTAGCAATGCGACGTACAACATAACGGTACTTCTGACGGTCGCGGCCAGTTGTTTTAGAAACCGGTGTGCGACCTGCATCTTCTGAACTAATGCCGTATTTACGTACACCAGTGTCAAAAGTTTCTAAGCCATTTTCGTATTTGTAATTGTCGGAGTCAAGCGCTTCATCACCAGTTTTTACAGGGGCAGATAGCTGGCCTTCTGTTGGCTGAATCGGAGTGTTGGTAGCGTCGGCAACAGGGTCAATAGGTTGCTCAATTTGCGACAATCCAGGCTGTGATGCTTCCGCGACAATAGTATCCGTTACTTGCGATAACAATGCCGTTGGTGGTGCGGTTTCTGCGGGGGCTACAGAAGTAACGTTTTCAGGCGCAAATTCAGCCATAAATTCGTTATAGAACTCCATGAAAGTTTGTTGAATTTCAGCTTTGGTGCGTTCAAAATCTCGCACCGAATATGTGCCGCCCTTTAATTTATAATCATAATCGTCTTTTAGTTTGCTATTAAACAATTTATCTTTAAACTTATTTAAATTATCAATTGCTTGTTGCAGCGTTATGTTTTTGTCAAAGTGAATGTCCCACATTGGAAATTCGCCAGTTTCGGGGTTGCGGGCATCTGGCAGTTCGTTTAGGGTTTCGTCAAAACGTGCTATAGTTCTTTCCCAGAAAGTGTTCCAGTGAGCAGTAAATGAATTCGTGTACTCCCTCATATATACGTTGCCAACAATAGGTTTTTCCTGCGGCATAACATGTTGCGGCAAATCAGTTCTATTAGCAAACTTCTCTATAAATTTAGGGAATGCTTTTGTAATTGGTTCGGTTTTGGGTACGGCAACTGGCGTCGTTTTAGGTTTAGCTCCTGGTCTCTCTCTTGGTAATGCCTTCTTGGGAAATGCGGGTTCAGCAGCAGCAGTTTGCTCGGGTGGAGACAATCTGGCTTGCTGTTGTTGAGCGTCGGCGTTCAACTGAGCTTCGTCAAGCGCAGCTTTAGCAGCGAGTTGATCTTGCAAAGCAGTATCTCGCAAATTTAGGTTTGTTTCTAAGTCGTTTTGCAATTTTGTTATTTTTTTAAGTTTTGCAGCAGTAGGTGGCTTAGCCGCTGGTGCTGCCTTGGTAGTTTTTGCTTCCTTTACTGTCCAGCCGTCTGGACCAAATTCAGTTGCGTCATAAATTGCGTTGGCAGCGCGGGCAAGGTTGAACCTGTCTTTTGGTGAACCTGAATCCTCGAGCAATCCAGCTACACCTCTTGCTTGGTCAGCAAAGGTGTATGGATCAAGAAAATCTTTTAGCTGCATAGCAACGCCAACTATTTCGCCGTTTTCTCTTACAACAAGCATTTTGGCATCTTTGCCAGATTCTAATTTCTTGACAGCAATTTGCATTGTGCGTCCTGGCGCCAACAGCGCATCAAGACTATTTGCATCTATTTCAATACGAACGTCGTTTGCATCTTTTATCAACACACGTTTTTGAGTGTATAATTTTGGTTTCTTATTTTTAGGAGTTGGGGCATCACGAACGGTACGTACGTCACTAGAAACAATTTGCGCAAAAGGAGCTTTTTTAGAAAACTTTTCTGCGTCCTTTAATATTGATTCTCCGTTTGCTGGAGCTTTGTTTACATCAAATTTGCCTGATTTTAGTCCACCAGAACTTGCAGCTTGCGAATAATAGATACCATCTTCGTCGCCTAGTTCTGCAATTTTTTTCCTAAACCATGAATCTTCTGGCAGAACGGTCATAATATAACCATTTGTGTACCACATTTTTCCCTTAGCTTTAAGTATTATTGCTCCACGGTTTTCCCCCCGTGTTGCCAATAAACCACCTTCTCCTTTCTTGCTAAGAAGTTTGTCAATAGCGGCAGTAACAAATTTTACCGCTACTGGCGGAACGTACGGCGCGTTCTCAAGCAGATCAAGAATCATTGCTCTTCTGCCAGGTGGCAAATTAGCCAAATCACCCGTAGGGTCTGCAATTGTTTTTTTGATTGATTCGGGGGTAATAGCCGGTCCACCACCGGCAACAGCTGGCCCCGCCTCGGGGATTGGTGGTGTCAATGCCGCAAGTTTACCTTCAATTTCTGCAACTTTTTCGTCGTAAATCTCAAGGTCGGCAGTAATAACATCGTATTCTTCTTGAAGCACTTCAAGTTGTTGTTGTAAATCAACGGCAACCTGTGACTCAGGGAATTTAGCGCGATCAGCTTCTACGGCTTTCTCGATAGCTAGTGAGTCACCACCTTCGCGGTCAAGCTGCTCGCCAGTTGCAACAGCCTCATCTTCTAGAGCATCTAATTCATCAATAAGCTCATCAGCCGCAGCCTCAAGACCTACCGTATCGTCATTCAAACTTTCTAATGCTGTATTTTCTGCTTCAAGTTCAGCCGCAAGTTGTTCTTCTGTGTAAATTTTGCCTTCGCGCACAATCGAATCAGCTTGGTCAGCTTTCATTTTTTCGTATAGCGCCGTCAGTTTTGCTACTTTTGCACGTTGCAATAAAATTCTGGCTTCGTTATTTTGCAATTTAAGTTGCAACTGAAGGCCAATGCGTTCTTTGTCTGCAATTTTGAGAATAATGTTGGCAAGTTTTGTAGCAACTCTTTTTTGCGTGCCGCGCAATCTGTCAAGTTGCGTCATAGTATTCTGTATGTACTGGACAGGGAACTTAGCTAATGTGCCTGGTTCTTTAACTTCAGTCAACGATTCCGGCGTAGGCAAACCGCTGTTAGGGTCAAAAGAACCTGGCTTTGGTGGGGCGCTGCCGACACCGCTTCCGTCCGCAGGTGGTGTGCCGCCAACCATACGTGCGGCTTCAGTATTTAGAGCATGACGTACGCGCTTGTAGAAGACAATGTTGCCACGCATTGCTGGCGGGTAGATGGATTCGTTAAGGGCAACTGCGTCAGGAGCGTGCTCGATGACCCATTTTAAGAATGCTATGCGCGTCGGGTCTTTAGGGTTTTCGCTTAATCGAAAGCCACCTGCTTCCGGCATGTCTGCCATAGCTCTAGCCATGACTTCGGCAAGTGGGTGACCAATCTTTTCTAATTCGGCAAGCAGCAAAGCTGGGTCTGGCGTTGGTACATCGTAAGCAGCCGGCAATGGTTCAGCACGACCGTAACCAGCTCTTGCCTGATCGCTAAAGTTTCCCATGGCGATACGCAGTCTGTCGGCAGCATCGGCAAGGCGAGCATATTGTTGTGGCGACATGGTGGGGTTTGCATCCGTGTGGTTAACAAAATCTGCAGCTAATCTGGCACCTTCAGGTAGTAGAGAGTACCCTTCGTCAAAATTGTAACGACCCATGTGCGCAATTGTTTCAACAGGTAAACCCGTTATTTCTGCAATTTTTTGTATTTCTTGAGCGCGCCCGCTGTACGTAGAAATAACTGCTTGCTGTTCAAGGTCAGATAAAGAACCCCAATTTTCGCCTGGCTTGTTAGGGTTTGGTTCGTCTTTAAACAAAGGGTTGTCAAGAATGCCAAGCATTGTGTTAATAATTTCAGTATTGTTTTTGCTTGCATTAAACACTGCTCGTTTGGCAAACCTGTTAACAAAACCAGGTTCAATAATAATTTTCTTACCATTAGCGTCAATAAATTCACGGCCAGAAAAACGTTCCCACGTATTAGCTTTGTTAAATTTAGTCCTAGCCGCTGCACTATTTGGGTCTGCATTGTATAAAGCAGTTCCTTCGGCCCGTAACGTAGCGGCATAATTTCGGCCATACTGTGTACCCATGCGGCCAACTTTGCCAGCTGCTTTGAACGGAAGGGTAATTGGCAATGCGCCAAACTTGTCAGCCAGTACTCCTGCGCGCGTTATTGTTTCCGCTGCAGAACCTAAAGCAACCCCACGAGCGGTACCAGCCGCAGCCCCCCGAGCAGCTCTGCCCAAACCAGCGCCGACACCATGTAAAGCAATTGAAATGTTCCCTGCATCTTCAACCATTTTTGGCAACAACGATTCACCACGGGCTAGAGTATTGCGATAGCTATTAGAGTCGTCTTTTGAAAAAGATACCTGTCCAAATGAAGTAACCTCAAGAGCAGACTTACCTGTACTGATGAGGCTGTCCATCATTTCTCCGCCAAATTCAGAGAAAGCTAAACCGACAACCGGTAACCCTTGAATCCCGCGCAATAAACTTTTAGGACTAAACCGCCCAGCAGCTTCTGCTTCTTCTCGGCTAATACGCTCCGTCGGCATTGAAACTTCTTTTACAAATTTTCCCAATCCGGCAGGAGCTGCTTTCAGCAAAGCGGTACCGGCAGTTGGTGTTTGCGCCAAAGACGAATAAACATCCGACATACTAATTTCTTTGTCAGCGTCAGTCTTTTTCTTTTTTTCTTTATTGACTTCAGTGGCAGTTACGGGTTTGCCGTTCCGCACTACGGGTATTGGTTTTAGCCTTGGTCCTGGTTTTGGTGGCTTAACAGGAGTTGGCGAACTGCCCGGCATCGGAAAAACAAAATCAGCCATTACTCTCCTTAGGTGCCGCTACCGTAGATATCACCAGTATAGGCATCAGTAAACTGTTGCAAAGTCTTTTCGGTTTGTGGCAACAACGTGCCAATCGATCTAGCATAACCATACAAAGCACGGGCCAAACCAATTGTTTGTGGTTCCGCAAACAGTTTGTTAATAAGGTCAAGAACACTTTGGGTTTCGTTGTCCCCAATGTATTGGTCAATCTGTTCTTTGTAAGCAGAGAATGTATCTTCTCCATTCCCAACAAGGTTGCCTTCCTGATCGTACCCAGCTTCACCAAGAGCAATATCAATCTCGCCGTTATTATCAAAGTCGCCGCTAATGATAGAACGCAACTGCCCATAGTTAAGACCAGAGTTCACTTCAAGTTTCTTTGCGTCCATTCCGGTAAGAGAGCTGACGTATTCGCGAGAATCTGTTTGTGCTTGTTTTTCGGCATCGGTAAGTGCTGCTTGTTCTCGCTGCTGCAATTGGTAAGCATAGTTTTCATCAGCACGCATGTCGCTTTCTTGCTGCCTGTAAACGTCGTAAGGCATGCCAAATTCGTCCATGTATCGCTGGTCTAGCTGTTGACCGTAGACCTTCTTTTCGTAGTCTGTGCCAAATTCATTAGCCGCAAGGGATGGGTTCATGCCGTAGTTCTTGACAGCAATGGCCCGCGCATATTCAGAGATGGGTGTTTCGCCAATCCTCTCAGCAGTTTGCTGGATGTTGGGGATAGAGCTTTTCATTTTATCTAGAGCCTGTGAACGGTAGGCAAGCACGTCTTCTGGCAACATAGAAGCTTGGGCTTTAGTCGAGGCCATCTGCGGGTAACCACTAACGGCTGGGCTGTTCATGCCATAGAGTGTCTGGAAATCACCACCGTATTGGGTCATTCGCGAACTGGCAAGGTCACGCAAATCAGCAGCATAGGCATCGCCTTGTCGGTTGGCATACATAGCATCAGCACTAATAGCGCCAGTTAGGTCACCCATTGTCTGAAACCCGGAGTATTTACCCTTGGAACTTCTGCCCATTTGCGAATTAGGAACGTAGCTGCCAAGACCCATTGCTTCCTGGAACTGCCCATAAGAAGGTTCTACGTAAGAAGCAAGTGCTTTGCCATAAGCAGAATTAATGGGCGGGGTGGCAGGCGGTGCTTGTTGCCCTGTTGCCTTTGCGTAAAGTTCGTCGCGTGTTACGCCAATAGCCATTACTGGTAATCCGTCCCTTGAGGGTAATATGACCGTCTAATCCGTGGTTGGTATGGTTGCATACCAATGCTAGCGTAAGGGTTTGTAAACTCTTGTGGCATTCTGCTTGCGGGCAATTGGTTACCCATCGGCGTATAACCGGCAGCCAAAGAAAGCCAACTAGGAATTGTCGATTGGTTACCGCTATAACCGCCCCCGCCACCAGAACCAGATTTATCTTGTTCTTTTTTCCACTTAGCATAAGCTTGTGCAGCTTTTACGTAAGCAGGAATGCCGGATGACATATTGGCCGCGCCTGATGCTGTTGCTTCTAGCTGGTTGTAAGCATTTGTTTGAGCGCCAGCAACGTTGCTGATAATCGCTCCTTCAAGCTGACCAGCTTGCGGTACCATGCCAGACCGTGCTTCAATGTCGCGGAGCATGGGGCTGTTCGCATTACCAATAGCCATTGCTTCGCCTTTGTTCTTGCGCAATTCCCTGGCCGTTGCTTCAGCCAACATGCGAGATGATCCACCCGTTGCCATCGTTACTTCCTTCTTGCTGGCTTCTTGAGCGCAGGAGCCTTGGGCGCTTTGTACGGTGCGTAGGCACCTGCGTTCATTGCTTGTCCTAGACCCATAGCCGCAGCCGCATAGTAATCAGCTGCAGTACTGTCGGCCATGGTGTATTCTTGTTTTTTGGGTTCTGGAGTTCCAAAACCGGGTTGACCAGTCGATTGATTAATGCTGCCAAGTACGTTGTAATCTTGAGTAGGGCTGAAAACTCCAGGTGGGGTGTATTCAGTATTGCCTGGGCCAGGGTCATCATTTCCCCCATCTGCACCGTACTGAATATCGTATTCTCCAAGTTTGGCTGCAAGGTCAGTATCAATTCCAGCCTTAGCGGCTCTGTTCTGCCGGTAATAATCCAATACAGAGGTTGTGTAATCGGATGCCATTTCACCACGCTTAGTGGCACCCTCACCACTCTTAAGCAAACCGCGAGACTCAAGTGAACCTTCAAGGTTTCTGCTGCCGCGCTTATACCCTGTGTCTAAAGTACCTGTTTCTCCAGGCGTGTAGGTGACATTTCCAGAAGCGTCCTGACCAAAAGTGCCAGATGCGGCAGCCGACAAATTAGCGTCGTAAATAGCTTTTTTTGCTACAGCTGCATCGGTTGCTAACTTTTTGATAGTCGCAAGGTAGGTACTTGAAGCTGTCATTTTTCCTGGCTCTTTACGCGCATTGGTTTTTCTTTACTTTGCAAAAGTCTTACGTCAGCCTTGAGGGTGCGCACGTCACCTTTAACGTCGCGCACGTCTTCCTGTACGTCGTTTACTTTTGCTTTTACTTCTTGGATAATCTTTACCGCTTCTCCGTGTTGCTGAGTATTACGCTTGTCGAGCCGATATAAAACCCACATCAATGGGCCGCTAATGAGTGCCACTACAACAGCAGCCCATGCAGCGTTCACGTTGGATCGCTCCACTGCCAGTGCCACCACTCATGCTCAGGGTTGGCAGATCCGTCATCTTTAAACGGCAAACTCTGCAATGTAAAGCCATACGCAGGGCCGTTGGCGCAAAGCCACAAACGAGCTTTCTCGCTTAATGGAACAATGTCTCCTCGAAATCTTTGGCCAAGGTCAATCGCTACTCCCCATTGGTGAGGCGAACCTTTCTCCGGAGAAGCAGACGGAGCCATGCCAGGCTTCAAGTACCAAGTCTCGCCCTTGTAGGTGCGCGTAATCTGTGGTTTGCGACCCTGGTCAACCTTTGCATAACGGTCAAGGAACATCTTGAGTACGTCTTTAGGGCTGCGATATGCGCCAAGGTTCACGAAAGTAATGCCTTCTGCGCGCGCGGCTTCTACCATGTTTTCAAAATAAATAGCGCATTCAATCCAAAGCTCGCCACCAATTGAGGTTTTTGTCAAGAACTTTGCAGGCAAACCGGTCTCACGGTATTTCTCAAAACCGTCAGGAATAACTACACTTGATGCAGGGATGCCCTTGTTCTTGCCTTTTGCAAGGCGCAGGCGGCGCATAAATGGTTGTTTGCCTGTTGCCACTATTCATCCTCTTTCATCTCGATAGCCGTAATAATTACAGTTGCAGATAGCAAGATGCCAGTTATCCACAAAGCTTGCGTGCGCGTCTGTCCAGACAACGTAATAATAATATACGCGCTTGAGCAGCAGGCCACAATGAGTGTGCATATAGCAGCAAGATATTTCTTCACGTTCCCCAGAGTATCATTTTTTCCTGCTTGCCAATACTGGCATTGCCGTCATAACGGCGCCGACAACGACCAGGGTTCGCCTTTCTCCGACGGATACCGTTGACCCCACCGGCACGTAATTATCCAGGCCACCACCAAAAATATTGATTTCTGACTCAAACTTTTTCTTGACTTCGGTAGGTGCTTTACTAACTGCGAGGGCAATTTGATCCAGTTGTTCCGCGTTAAGCGTGTCAAGACTTGCTGCAATTTCGTCCACGGCAGCGGCAATTTCTGCTGGCGTAGAGACTTCTGCCAATACAGCAATTGATTCTGCTACCGATTTTGGCAATTTTTCTATTGCCGGTAATGTAGTACTAGTCGCAGTCGAAACCGCAGATATCGCGGTAACGGTGGTTGGTGGGGAAGTGGTTGCAGTTGTTGTGGGGCTTACTGTCGTCGTTGTCTGGGGGATTGATGAAGATGATGTGGACCGCGGAATCGTCGTCGTAGTCAATGCCGGTAAGGTAGTCGATAATACTGTTGAGGTTGTCGTTGTCGGTAAGAACGTGGTCTCCGTAGTTGTCGACGATATCGGCAAAAGCGTGGTTGAGGGCTCGCTGATTAGCAAGGTGCTGCTCGTTGTCGTCCATGGGACCTCCGTTGTTGTAGTGGTGGTTGTACTTGTAGTTGTACTTGTTGTGGTGGTACTAGATGTAGTTGTTGTTTCTTCGACAGTACTAGATGTGGTGGTTGTTGGGCTATTGGTAAAGCCACTTATTTCTAATTGGTAATCAAGGTTCCAGTTACTATTAGGGCCCCAAACGTCTGGTTGGCCGCAGCAAACCCCAGCGCGGAGCCTGTACCAACCCGGTTCTACTTGGACTTGTATAAAACTTTGTAGACCGTACCAGTCGTCGTTGGTCCTAATGAGGGTACCTTCAGAGTTATAGAACCACAACTGAGGGTCTGACGGGTGGTTCGGTACTTCGTATGTACGGGCTGTGAAGGTAGTCGGAACATCATAATTGAACCAATAATCTGTAGGTGCTGTAACTATTAAGTTTTCAGCTTTGACCGGCTGAACGCCAATGATAATAAGCAATGCGCCCGCGTACGCGAGCAGCCATTTACTTAGCCTTGGAGAACGCTTGGGCAACTTCTTCTTTTGTAAGAACGCCATCTTCTGACCAAGAGCGAAGCAACGATTCAGTCACTTTGGAAGCGCTAACAACGCCCGCAATAGCTGCTGATTTCCATAATTCAACCCCAAAAATAGCGCCACCGGCAACGGCGGCAAGGGCTGATGAGCCGAATACTCCGGCTACTCGTAATGCGATTGTCTGAAGTTTAACCATGATATTCCTTTAGTAGTCACGTTTTATAATATAGTTCAAAGTCATGTACGGTTGCAGGTTGTTGTGGCCAGAAGAAGCATTTACTGCAGATGCGGTACTGGTGTCGGCAGTTCCATACCCGGCAAAAACATATTCGTTTGCATCGCTAGTAAAACGGACAGGCTGTAAAGCAAAACTTGAACTTTGAAATGTGTGGTTATGTGCTGGCATTCCTGATTGAGCGGAGGTCAAAGTAACCGTTTTTGCCCCACCGGTTTCAAACATGTTGTCAAATTCTGTTTCGGCAGTGTTGTAGCCAACAATAACCTTACCTTTTAAGTTTGGTGTAGTAGAACCTACTAGTGCCGCTAATTGGGGGTAGCCAGCTGTACTGGTTGTCCCGTCGCAAA
>Ga0222712_10006790_pt1 | contig 11231 bp, 6 predicted proteins | sample C33_657DmetaG_FD_165043 | JGI IMG/M metagenome (GOLD analysis project Ga0222712, IMG submission 165043) | Estuarine water microbial communities from San Francisco Bay, California, United States - C33_657D | ecosystem: Environmental > Aquatic > Marine > Unclassified | place: USA: California... | reverse complement strand
GCATATGCTGATGTTGAGTCTGCACTTTGAGTTCCTTCGTTTGCAGCGGTTTGTCCTGCATTTGCTTCCGCTTGAGGTAGTTCAGGAAGAGGTGGTAATACTTCTTCTTCTATTACCTTTTTATTAGTTGCACTAACTACAGTAAGTCCTTGAGTTTCTAATGTAGTTACTTCATTCTTTTCTTTCTTTAATTGTTTAAATTTAGAAGCCTCTTCTACCACAAATTGCTTTAGGTCAGAAAGAAATTCTGTCATACCGGGTATAACTTCTTCTGCTTGTGATACAACGTCTCTATTCCTTGCTACTGCTCCAGGATAAATGTATCCACTAACTGTCTCATCCTCGGAGGGTCCTAAGAGGTTCCACTCTAACTTAGTTCTTCTGTAGTACCCTTTATCAGCAATACTTTTATATGTTTCAGATGTTATTTCTTTTATTTCTCCGTTTCGTACATCTTGTAAAAAGTACCTCCTAAAAGTACCTTGTATATAATCTTCTTCTGTTGGTTTAGGGTAATAAAAAGCTTCTGTTGATTTATTTTTAAGGCCCGGAGCAACCATGTTATAAGCAGGATTTGATCCTACATTTTCGAAAAGTAGTGTAGCTTTAGCAAAGTTACCTTTTAGTAGATCTTCTAAAGCTACTGTATATTTACTGCCCCAAGAAGTTGCAACACCTACTAAATCATCTACCGGTTTGTTTAGTATGTCTGTGTATTTGGCATAATCGTTAGATGCCTCTCCTGTTGCTTGTCCAAGCGCTTCAACAACATATTGAGAACCTGGAACGTAACTTAGTATATCGCTTTTAATATCCGCCATTTTATAATGATATTTCTTTATTATTAAGAAGAACATAAGAAAAGACCTTAGATTTTGTTGCTTTCTGGCTCTTATCTACTAATTCCATTAATCTATTATGTTGCTTTAAGTTTGCAAATACCTGACAGCCTGCTGACCAGTTATCAACTGTTTTACCTGCTGCTGTAGAAGCTCCTGAGTTGTGTAATTGCATACCACCTCCATCGCTAAATAGGCCTGCTAAATTTGCACCTAACTTGCCTGACGGGCTAACTGCTAAAGTAAGCCAGTTATCGCTATAATTCTTATCTCTATGTGCCGACTGTGAAGACATTGATCTCAAAGCAAGGTGAGGGGAAGCACTTCCTCCGTGGTGCATACCTGGTGTATACTGGTTAATGTATTGTTTTTCTTTCATTATACCCACGCCATTTGCATTTTTGGATTGAGCAGCAAATTTTCTATTAGTCGACAAAGCAAAACTTGCCCCCGGTACTGTTGTTGCTGGGTAGCTTTCTGCAAATTTCTTTCCACCTTCTATCCATGCTACAATTACAATATCTGTAAATTTATTAGTTAATGGGTGTTTTACTCCACCAGCACCATCACTCATCTGCCCAGCTGTATTTCTAACACCTACAATGTTTAGCTGTAGTTCTCCACCGTACCATGTGTATTTTTTATTTAGTACAGCTGCTTTTACTTTATCATAAGAAACGTTTGTTCCTAATGCAGTTTGATTTTGTAACTTATCTGTAGCATTTGGATCTACCGGTGTTCCTTCGTCTTTCGGTACTGGTTTGGTTTGTGGCTGTGCTGTACCTCCTGAAGCTGCAAAATTAGCAAGAGCTGAAGCATCTACTTTAGGGGCAGGGGCTATATTGTACATTAAAGCTCCTATTTCAGTCTTCCAACCACTATCTCCTATACTGTGATCATTCCTCGTAATAATAAATCCTATCGATTCATTAGAATAAGATCTAGGTAATATTTTCATTGAATTAGCAGAAAGTTTGAATACTTCTCCTATCCTGAATCCTCCGATTCCATGTAAAGTAAAAGACAGTTCTACGGGTATTGTTCCGGGTGCTGGCATACTCTCCTTACCGCATATCATGGAAACTAGTATTGACTGGTACTTCTGATGACCTGATTGTATACCTTTAAATAGATCTGGGTCATATTGCTGGTCTGTAAACCATCCTGTCCCGTTAAATTTTTCAAATGCTTCTTTACACCTATCATTCCATTCTGCTTTTGCATCTTTTTCTGCTGCGGTTTCTCCAGTAGGTGGTGCTGGTTTTGGACCTTCGCTCTTTCTTGGAAAAATTTTATCCGTATGTCCTCTATTCCACTGTAACATTTCTGCTACGTTCTGCTTAGTTCCAGTACCTGATGCTTGAGCGGCAATAGAAACCTGACTAGCTAACTTATTAGTAATTTTAGATTCAGTTTTAATATCGTAAGCAAAAGAACCTAACCCTATTAAATCTATTTCTTTTACAGCATTAACTGCATCTCCTCTAATTTTACATTTTCTATCTACAATGCACCATTCATCTGTATCTTCATCGTAGTTTACGTCAAATTCATTAACTCCACCTAATGCTTCACCTACCCCGCCTAAAATTGTTTTTAATACATCCAGAACACCTGGTTGTTTTTCTATTGCTTGATCGTCATCATAGATTGAATCTAATTTTTCATAAAGGTATAAATTAGAAACACATATATTAAGTACATCATCTTGAGGGGTCAATGCTGATATCCCTGGATGAAGAGCTTTACCTGCTGGTTTTGATTCCCATATAGCGTTGAATGGATTTAAGTTAGGTGTTACACATACAAATGGATTAATACTATGATGCCACGGGTGTGTAAAAAATCCATCATAACCAGCTTTTCCGGGCTGTGTTTTAAACTTAACAGCTCTTTGATCGTTACCTACCCACATCATAGATGTATTTAGTAGAGCTAAAATTGTTCTTAACGAAATGTAAATGAAGGTGGTCTTATCATCAAAGAAACTTGTAGGTGATTTTATATCAAAACCAGGAGCGGTAGCTACATACAGATCGTCAGCTTTCAATAAAGATGCTAACCCTGATGCTTTTCCTGCTCCATTCAAAGCGTCGATGACGGCTTGTCCTTTCTTTTCTCCATCTACGCCAGATAATTCTATACGTTTACAAAAAAAATGTAGTAGACTTTTTCTTTCAGATTTATCATTAAAACCGGCTGCTAAGTTAGCAGCGCTCTTCTCGACCATTCCTGGGTCAAAAGATGTCTTAATAGATTCAATTACTTCGCCTTTTGATATTAAGCTTAAAGTTATATCATATGTACCGTCTGCGCTAAAAGTCCAGCTAAAATTTTTACAGATTGCAACTATAGCATCATAATTATAGTTTGCAGTATGTCTAGATGTTCTAATAGCTTCCACGATGTCCTCGTACTTACCGCCGCCTTGAAATTTGCCAGCTGCTTCTCTAGTTTGCATCGTTTTTGATGTACCTGCATCATCTATATACACGGAGTGTCCCCATTCTAAAAGAAAACTAAAACCTGGACGGCAGTATAAATCATAGATTGCATCAAAATCTCCTACGTTGTAAGCTTTAATTGTGATCTCTACATCTTTTAAAGCTCCAAAAGTTCCTTTTGATTTTACTTTTGCATCTACAATACCGGGACGTGGTGTAAAAAGTCTTTCATCAGCTCCGGCTGCAGTTAGTTTATACCCAACCGGGTTTCCTTCTATCATATCAGCACCGAAAGCTAATCCTCCTTCTATCTTAGTAAACGTAGCAGGATGGTCGGTACCTGTTACGCTTGAATATAGGTTTATAAAAGGGCTATTACCATGTAACGCAGAAAGTCCATCTGCATATTTATCAGCTTTTAGGTACTTAGATCTAGCGGTTAATTGTGCAGATACGCCGGGCTGTAAACTGCCTCCTAAAAATCTTGCCATTATCGTTCTCTATTTACCTTTTCGTAGGATAAGAGTACAGTGTCTTTGTCGTGTGGTATTCTTAGCTGTACTCCTGGTGTTGGTATTAAATTAAATCTACTATGTGTGTTTGCACTTGCAATAATCCACCATAAGGAAGCGTCTTTATAATACTGTAAGGCTAGAGTATCGTAACGATCTCCTCCTGTAGTTATAACATAGAAATCATCTTCATGTTCCGGAATATCAGGATAGATAGGGTTGCGTCTATATCGCATTCCTTCTGCTGTTTTATATTCCTTTATAAATGTATATCTATTCATTATTTTAATTTACGAAATTTATCGCTTAAATCCAAAATATTCTTTACCTGTTTTTGATACTGTAGGAGTAAATGTATGTATTACTGTCATATCAAGAGAAACGTTTAATACGTGTGGTATTTCTGAATATCCTTTCAACTCGTAATCTATTTCCCATGGGGTTGCAACATCCCAGGTTAATCCAACACTATTAAAAAGTACTGGTTGGTTAGAGAAGTATGTACCGATGTCTAGTATAACATATGTACCTCTCATAAAAATCTGACCTGAACCGTAAGTTGGAGCTGTTGCAGAAGCTAATTTATTAAGCCTCTCGTAGTACATTGCTAATTCATCGTAGTTCTGTCCTGCTACTTTAAAGCCAAGTGAAGCTTTTCTTTCAAAGCCTCCGTAGTTGTAAAATGATTCTCCACGTCCTACATATCTCTGTCCATTCCATGTAGCACTGTAGTTATCAGATAAGCTATCTAAGTACGCCCAAAAGTGTAAAGTTTCTTTACTGTCTGCGGTTGCTATAGTAAAAGTAAACGGAATCATTTCATCGTTTCTTTCTACATTAGTACCGCTAGTACCTTTTAGTTTGCTAGTACTACCTTTAGCAGTAACATTTTTTGTAGTATAATCGCCTGCTCCTCCTGTTCCTTTTTGTCTAAAATCTCTCAGTACTGCGCCATTACCTACGTTCTTTTGGTAACTTCCTTCACTAGGAAAATTTAATCCAGAATCAGTTTTACCTGGTGCTTTATCTCCTTGTAAAGGTTCTCCACCTGGTTGTATATATGGTTGTAATTTATTCTCTTTTACAGTAGCACCTAATTTAGGTGTTTTGTTACCTGCTTCAGCTTCTTGTGCATCTAGCTTATTAGTAGACTTTTGGAATGGATCCTTCTTATCTCTAGTTTGAGCTGCTGTTATGTCATATCCTGCTTCTTTATCTACTTTTAAATCTGCTAAAGGAGATTGAAACTTATCTACTATTTCTGCAGGAGTATCATTATCAAGTCTAGTAGGTACATTTGCGTCTATGCTTGTGCCTTCCACTCCCTTTAGTAATACCCTACCATCCTGTCTTAGATAGGTACTATCAATGTTTACTTTTAACTCTTGATCAATCCTATCTAATCCTTCATTTGGGGTTTTATACCCGTCTAAACCGGTATTATCTGTTATTACTTTTCCGTTCTCTCTTGCAAGTAAGCTTCCATCTTGTTTAATATAACTTTGTGCAATATCGATAGGACGAGCATCTTTAAACTCAATTTCATCTGTAAACTGAGTGTCTATCATCGGTCTATAACCTTCTTCACCTCTATGGTCAAGAATTACATTTTTACCGTTCAAGACACTTTTTGCTCCGTTTACTCCGCCGGTTCCTGCTGTTGTTTTTAAGAACCTATCTAACCAGCTGCTTCTTTGTCCGCCTTGCTTTAAGTACTCATTTCCTCCAAAGCCAATAACAAAGTGGGTACCTGTTCCATTTACAGGTACTTGTGCTAAAGTACTTCCGATGACTTTTGCGGTATTGCCTAAAGTATTAAGTAATTTTCTCCCAAAGCCTTTCTTTTCATTAAAAGCAAAGTTTAACTCTGCTTGATGTAAAGTCCACTTTAATCCAGGAGTATCAACAAGTAGTTTACTGATTCGTTTTAAATCATCTACTCGTGCAGTTACTTCGTTACCTATTACATTATACCGCGGTGGATTGTTTATGTCTTTTGACACATATGGTCCATCACTTCCGTACTTTAAGCTCTTAAGATTTGTCTGAAGAGGTAGTAAAGGCATACTTAAACTGGAGGGTTATCTAAATACTTAGAAGGTGTAGCACCGTTTAGGTCTAAACCTGATGTTGCTTTAGTAAACTCTGGTAAGTTGTTAATAGAAGAGGTTTTATGTTGAGTCGATTTTCCTGTTGCACCTACTGGTACTTTTGGAGTCTTACCCTTCAATCCTAATCTAGAATTTGGAGTTTGATTGTCTAAAATTCCTTTCATTGTTTTTAATTTATTAGTTCGTTTATAAATAGTTTATTATTACGTATTGGTAGCAGTCTGCTGTAACACACCGCCTACCTTTCTACCGTCCATATTAATGTTTTTACCTTGCTTAACTGCTACTATTAATTCATCAATTTTTGCAATTAATTTATCATTACTTTCTGACTTAGCTGAATCTCCTTCTCCTCCACCGGCGATACCTGAAATCATATCTCCTATTGCTCCGGCTGCTGCTATTGCAGGTGCGGCAAATGCTGCTGTCATTATTAAGCCTTGCATTTCTTCTAACTTCTCAGTTTCTAGTGTAGCTAAAGCTGCCCCGATTCCTCCTAAAGCAGCGGCTATTGCTGTTAATGAACCTGCTACTGATTGTAAAGGTTCTGCCATTGCTGTTAAGTTCTGAAGATCTTCTATGATTCCACCACCTGTAAACAGTGATGTAAGTCCTGACATTAAACTTCCTCCTGCTAAAGCTGCTGCAAAGAAAGCTAATCCTCCTGCGGCTGCTGTTAATCCGATACCGGCCATAATTAAGCCAGGTCCCATTTCAGCTAATATAGAGAGTTTATCAACTACTCCTTGAATGTCTGCTCCAGCCATTATTCCGAATGCTGCGGCTGCAGGTATTAAAGCTAACCCTAATACTGCTAATGCAGCTGCTCCAGCCATTATAAACGGAGCTACGAATCCTAATCCTGCAGTAGCAAATGCTAATAGAGGTAATGCAACTGAGAATGCAATTATTGAGCTTGCATCTACACCTTGTAACAAACTAAAGGCATATGCTGCTGGAATCATAGCTAATGCTAAAATACCTATCGCAAAAGCTCCTGCTAGTACCATCGGACCTGTCATTCCTATGATAGCTGCTGCAGCTCCTAAAGCTATTAAACTACCTGTCATAGCCATTATCGCCATTGGATCTACCGATCCTAATAAACTAAACGCATATGCTGCTGGTATTAATGATAATGCTAATATACCTATTGCTAATGCTCCTGCTATCACCATTGGGCCTGTCATTCCCATAAGTGCGGCTGCGGCACCTAGTGCTATTAAACTACCTGTCATAGCTACTATGGACATCGGGTCTACAGATCCTAAAAGGCTGAAAGCGTATGCTGCTGGTATCAAGGCTACTGCTAAGATTCCTAAAGCTAAAGCTCCCATTATTATTTGTCCTCCTAAATTACCCATAAGTGCAGCTGCTATACCTAACGCTATTAAGCTTCCTGATAAAGCAACTACTGACATTGGGTCAACACCTGCCATAAGACTGAAAGCATATGCTGCAGGTATTAAAGCTACTCCAGCAATTCCCATTGCAATAGCTCCTTTAATTGCGTCGTTTCCTAGTTTTCCTACTAATGCTAATGATGCTCCAAAGATTCCTATAGATGTAGCAAATGCTAACATACTTACTGGATCAACTCCTTCTACCATCTTAAGAGCTAGTGCAAATGAACCTCCTAATGCTAGACCGGCGATACCTATTGCTAATGCTCCTTTTACTACATCGCCAAATTGTTTACCAATTGATGCTAAACCATCGCCAAGTGATTTTAAAAATCCTCCTGGTCCTTGTTTTTCATCACCTTTTGCTCCTTTAGTCTTATCGGCTAAATCAGCTGTATTATCAACCGCTTTCGATGTAAGTGTGTCTTTTGCCTTATCTGCTACTTTACCTGCACCTGACATACCACCTTTAAAGGCGTCTTTTACTCCTGCGCCCCAGCTCTTAACTGTATCCATCATACCACTGAAAGAGAATTTCATCCCTTTCATTGATTCTGCAAATTTTAAAGCGCCAGATGTAGCGGCTCCAAAGAAGCTAGCTATTTTTCCAGCAGCCATCACAGCTACTATACCTATAATCAAAGGCTTTATTACACCTAATGTATCTAAAAACTTAACAACATACCCTACAATTCCTCCAACTATTTGAACAGCTGGAGCTAGTATTCCGACAATATCGCCAACAATGCTTAGAATAGGTGCAAATGCCTGGGCTAATTTATCAAGAGATTTTTGAATCTGTTCCTGAACCTCTGCTCTTTTCATATCTTCTGCACGAACGCCAGCTGCTGCTTCTGCTTGCTCTTCTGTCATTCCTGCTTCGATTGCTTTTTGGTATGCTATCTTTCCTAATTCGTCTCTAGTCATACCTAATGCAGCGGCATATGATTCCTGTTGAATACGGTTCATATTACCGAATTCATTAATGTCTGCTGAGTTTTTAAACAATTCGTTACCCAATCCAACTAAATCGTTGTTTAGGGCTAACTCTCTAGCTTTATTTAAGTTTAAATCTTTTCCTGTGAGTAATTCTGCCTCCATTTCTTTTGAAATAGAATCTTCAAAATCTAGAAGTGAACTTGCTATCTGGTCTACTCTACCTAACTCCATTCCAAGTCTACGAGCAGATGCAGCGGCTTTAGCTATTATTGCAGGATTACCTCCTAAAGAGGCTTTAATTCCATCTGATGTTTTTGCTACATCTTTTAGTACTTGGTTTTGATTAACTGCAGATCTATTTGCTTTGTTGAAAGCACTCGTTGTATCTACAATACTATCAACTGTTTTATCAATATCCCCGCTAGTAGTCTGAGCCATTATTGCAAGACCTCCTGCTTCATCAGCAGCAAGTCCCATTGTATTTTTTAACTCAGCTGCTCCTGCTATAACCTGTGGTGAGAATATATTCTGAGCACTCATACCAGTCTGCTTTGTAAGCTCTGATATTGTTTCTAGGTAATCTACTGATGTAGCGTACCTCATGTTAGCTCCCGCTATTGCATCTGAATTCTGACCTGTTAATCGTTGTACGTCTGTGCTTGCTTTATCTACTTTGAAAAAAGCATCTACTATTTTAAGTATTAAGGATAAAGGGTCTAATAGTGCTGCTCCAAAACCTTTTGCTAAAGGTCCTAGACCCGCCATTAATACCGATAGTTTACCGCCAGATCGAGCTCCAGATTGAATCTCTTCTGCAGCTGCTTTCATCTTATCCTTAGCTTCTGATACCGCATCTTTAAACCTACTAGAACTCATTCCAAGTTTACCCATTAAGCCGTCTAAACCGTCAATTACGGCTCCGCCTACTCCCATGAGTTTATTAACTTCTTTTTGCTGCTCTTTTACTTCCTCTAGTTTCCCTTCAATATCTCCGATTGCGTTACCCTGGTCTACATAGTTAGCTAATGCGGCTTTTTGCTCTTCTGTGAGGTCATTCAACACACCTACCATTTGTAGGGCTTCATCTACTTGCTCCTTAGTTAAATTATTAATTCCACCTTGGTCTTTTAGATACTGTTGAAGGTCTTTAATTTCTCTTTGAGCAAGATCAGATAAACCTTCTCCGTTTAAAAGTCTTGTTGTTTCATCATCTAGTACTTTTTTATTGTACTTTAATCTTTCAGCTAAATCGTCTAATTGTTTTGTAGATAGGTCTTTGATACCCTGTTCTTGCATTTTAAGATCTTCTGCAATAGAGGTGATTTTTTTCATTGATCCTCTAATCTTCTGTAATGCTCCTGGTTGGTTTTTAAATTCAGATGAAATTGCTCTAACCTGATCATAAAGACTTGTTGCAGATGTATCTACATCCTCAAATGACTTTTGAACTCCTTTAAGTTCGTTACGAAGACTTTGAATATTCTGTACAGCATCGCTATCCGTCATTTTTAACGGAGTTTGATTAAGACGTCCTCTTAGGGTATTAATTTCCTGTAAGAGTTTCTTTGCTTCTTCTAATTGTTTATTATTCTCAGCCATTTACTAGGTGTACTTATATCATATAAATAGGTAAAGCTCGCTTTATGGGCGAGCCTTAGTACTATAAGAAGGTTTTCTTACTGAAGGTCCTCTTGGAGCTGATTTAGCGGGTGCTTTGCTCTTAGATTTATTCATAGCTTCTTGTTCTTTTTCGTAATACTCATTCATCTTTTGAAAGGTGTAATTACGTAACCATATAGGCATTGCATAGACAGTATCATGATCATACCCACCTTTCCCGTGGAATACTATTTCATGTATCTGACTAAAGATGTTTGCTCTATATGTTGGCGTCAGGCCAAAGAAAGTTAACCCCGATTGGAATGTCAACCCCTCCTTCTGGTCCATTTTCTGGATAGAATTTCAAATCTACATCTGGTTGAAATTCTGCAATATGTTTTCTAAATGCACGAGAATCTCTTGCTAAGAAATGATTGTCTACGAATTCTCTAATACTCTTAGAATCAGTAGCACCATTTACAGAAAGAAGCATGTGTTTTAACCTAGTAGATAAGTCTGGGGAAGATTCTTTTTGTATCTTCTTAAGTCCTTTGATCTCTTGTTGAATCTTCTGCTCATCACCGTGAGTAAGTAACTTAAAGGTAATTACATTTCCTGTGGATGGTAATTCGAAAGTAAACTCATTCTTTCTATCTACGAATAAGCTTTCATCGAAAACTTTATTCTCAATTAAAGATAAATCTACATTTTCAGGTTTACCTTGGTAGTTAAATTCGTAATCTTTACCGTACCCTAGTACTCTTGCTGCAATTAAGATAGCATTCTTGTCTCCTACTAGAAGATCATCATAGTTAAACTTGGTTACAATTAAAGACTGTAATAACTTGTCAATTACTACTCCTCTTTCGATAAAGCCTTGATTAGTAAGAATGTCTTCTTCTTTAGCTGTCATGTACTTCATTTCTACTGTACCTGATGCTAATGGGTGGTCTACCGGATATAGCAATCCTTTTGACGGAAGATCTACAATCTCTGTAGGGAATTTTTGTGTTTGATCCATAAATTTTATTTTAAATAACGTTATTTCATATAAATATATGAAAAATAACTTTTTGAAACAACAAAAAACCCGGAAATTTCTCTCCGGGCTCTTTTTTTATATATTTCAGGCAGATTAGTAGTTAAGTACGCAGTAGTCCATCGCTACAGTGATTGTTAATTCAACACCATCGCTAGTTGACCAGTCCAAAGAACCTTGTGCCATGTTTACGATGAATGCTCCTTTAACGATCCACTCTGATACGATATCACCTACTGGTCCTAAAAGATTCAAAGTTAAATCTTTCTTGTAGAAATCTGAGTAACCAGCTCTACCGGTTACTGATTCGTATGATTGACGAGCCCAGTCCATTACTGCTTGAGC
>Ga0222712_10006789_pt1 | contig 11232 bp, 9 predicted proteins | sample C33_657DmetaG_FD_165043 | JGI IMG/M metagenome (GOLD analysis project Ga0222712, IMG submission 165043) | Estuarine water microbial communities from San Francisco Bay, California, United States - C33_657D | ecosystem: Environmental > Aquatic > Marine > Unclassified | place: USA: California... | reverse complement strand
ACGATCCCGGTCTGCCGCGCGATCATGAAGGACCCGGCCTTCCGCCAGGGCGGCGCGACGACGAAGTACCTCGAGGACTTCTTCGAACGCACCCCGAAGGAACTCTGGTCCGCCGCCCCGCTCACCTGAGCGGCGCCCCGCGACCGATGAGCGCCCCGTCGCGCCCGACCCCCGCCGCCACCGCCCGTCTGAAGACGGGCGGTGATTGTTTACGCTTCGCCAACCGGCTGTTCAGGTCGGCGGGCGTCGCGCACGGCCAAGGGTTCGTCAGCGCGGAAGAGGAATCCCTGACGCTCCTGGGTCACGCGACGGGACTGGCCTGGGAGGAACTGCCCTCCTGTTTCGAACGCGTCCTCACGGCCCGGGAGAAGGCCGCGTTCCTGAGCCTGGTCGAGCGGCGCGTCTTCGACCGCGTGCCGACCGGCTACCTCGTCGGCGAGGCCTGGCTGGGGGGGCTCCGCTTCCGCGTCGACGAGCGGGTGATCATCCCCCGCTCCTACTTCGTGGAACTGATCCCCGAGGCGATCCCGCAGTGGCTCCCGCCGGCGGCGCAGGTGACCGACGTGGCGGACGTCTGCACGGGCTCGGGCTGCCTGGCCATCCTCCTGGCGAAGCGCTTCCCGAAGGCGCGGATCCAGGCGACCGACCTTTCGGCGCGGGCGCTCGAGGTGGCGGCGCTCAACGTCGCCGACCACCGGCTGACGCGCCGCGTGACGCTGCATGAGACGGACACGATGTCGGCCCTGCTGAAGGGGCCGAAGTTCGACCTGATCCTGAGCAATCCGCCTTACGAACCCGAAGGCATCTACCGCCGCCTGCCGGCCGAATTCAAGAAGGAGCCGAAGAACTCGCTGGTCTCGGGCAAGGACGGCCTCGACGTGATCCGCAAGCTGCTCACGCAGGCGCGCGCCACGCTGAAGCCGCACGGCATCCTGGTCATCGAGGTCGGCGGCCTGCGGCCGGCGATGCACCGCGCCTGGCCGCGGCTGCCGATGATGTGGCTGCCGACGGCCGACGGTTCGGACTGCGTCTGCCTGCTCCACGCGGCCGACCTGCGCCGCGAGCTGCCGTCACCAGGCGCGCGGGGCGGGCGCTGATTCGAGCCGCTGCTGGGTCGGGGCCGGCAGCAGGGGGAAGAAGTCGAGTCCGGTGAGCTCTTCGACACGCCGGATGCTCACGACGTAACGGGTGAGTTCGGGGTCGCGCCACTTCTCCTCATGGGGCACGAGGTAGGCGATGGCGCGGATACCGCGCGCGGATTCGTCATACTCCGAGATCACCATCCAGAACGAGGTCGGGACGGGGATGCGGCCAAACCGACGGTCGGGCGGACCGGTGAAGACCGGGCCGACCTGCACCCAGACCGTGCCGTAACGGGGGACATACCGCTTCATGATCCGTTGCTCCAGGTCCTTCCAGAGGCCGGCGTTGAGCCCATGGAGCTGGGGGACGATGTTGCTCAGGAGGAAGGTCTCCCGCTGGGCTTCTTCACCGTGGCAGACCGAGATGGCGTAGTTGGGAGCGAGGTGCCCGCGGTCATACCCGGAGCGGACGTATTCCGCGGTGGTGACGCGCGCGGTGGTCCGAGGGTCGCTCCGGAAGCTGCTCGGGCGCTCGCGCCGGACCTCCGGACAAGGGAAGACCCGGTAGGAAGACCAACGCGGGCCGGGCAGCCGATCGTCGTACCCCACGGTGTAGCCGAGATTGACCAGGCGCTTCAGGCCGGCCCGGTCCGCAGGCTCGCCATAAGGAGCCGTCGCCAGCGCGGCGGGCGGCGGTGCGGGCACGATGTCGCCCGTCACCACGACGGTGCGGTCGGCGAGCTGATCCAAGGCGTCCACGACGGTGCGGGGCGTCGTCCCGTCTTCGCGCACCGTGTCGACCGCATCGAGCACGCGCTGCTCGATGGCCACCTTGGCCGGACGCTCCGCGAGGTAATAGACCAGCCCGAGCAGTCCCGTCGCCAGCAGGACGAGCAGGCAGACCCAGCCGAGGAAACGTAACAGGTTCCGGATCATGTCAGCGGGTCAGGTAGTAGCACTGCCAGGCCCAATGCGCGACGAGGAAACCCACGAAGGCGAACCGCAGATGACGCGAGCGGGCGGGGTCGACGAAAAGGCGCAGGCGCAAGGTGTCCCGGCGCAGCCAGAAGACGGCGGAATAAATCGTCCAGGCGGCCCCCAGGGCGACGACGAGGGTGAAACCGGGGTGGAAGAGCCAGGCCTGCCACCAATCCAGGCGCACGAGCGAGCGGGCGCAACGGGTCCCGCCGCAGCCCAGGCAGGGCAGCCCGGTCAGGCGCATGAAGACGCACTGCGGCAACCGCAGGCCGACGAGGAACCACGCCCAGGCGAACACGGCGCCGCCGAGGAACGCGGCCGGCCAGACGAGCTCGTGATTGAGTTCGCCGGGATAGGCAGGCCTGCGGATGAGACGAAGCAACGGGTCAGTGTGCGAACGCCTTCGCAAACATGCCGGCGAAAAGCATGATCGGCGGGAAGCAACAGCAGCAGCACAGAATGAACCAGACGAAGCAGGAGATGCCGAACTGCGTCCAAGCACCGACGCCGGTGGCTCCGCCGAAGGCGCGAAAGTAGATGACGCATGCCGGAATGAAGAAGACGGCGCCCAGCGCCATCCAGGCGAGGAAGCTGAAGGCGAAGAGCTGCACCGGCGCCATCAGGACGATCAGGGCACCGGTCGCCAGAAAAGCCGCAGCGACGGTCTGCTCGACGGTCACTCGTAAGCGGAAGATCTTCTGGCCGACCCAGTGCAGGAGAGCGAAGAACGCATAAATCAGCGGCGCAAAAGCCAAGCTGCCCAACAGACCGGCGCCCGAGACCCACAGCGGCGAGGGAGGAGCGTTAAGCAACTCCTCGGCCAGCGGCTGGACCTGCGGATAGGGAAGCCCTTTGAGGAAGTCACCCAAGGCACGATTGGGGTCTTCGGCGATCGCCAGATGAATGACCTGGAACGGCAGGCTGATCAGCAGAGCGACGTATGTGAAGGCTAGCCAGTCACCGAAAGCGAACCGTCCTGTTGAGAGCGTAGCAGGGTTCACGACAGCGAGTTTGATCGTGGCGAAGAAAGAGCCGAGCGACTTGCCCTGCTCCCACGGAATGATCGAGGGCGCCGGGGCATCCGGACTCGCCGAGCTAGCCGGCGAAGGCGGCGGCTGGCCGACGCCGCGGAACTCCGCCCAGTCGCCCAGCGGGGTCCAAGCGGCCATGCCGTCGCGCCAAGCCAGGTCGGTGGCGACGAATCGGCCGGCCTGAAGTCCGGCGACGATTTCTTCCGGCGAGAAAATCCCGAGCTGGGCGGAATGGCGGGCGACGTGGATCAGCATGCTTCGGTCTAGCCTCCGGCGACCGGACTCGCAAGCCCAGGAGGACCGGAGACGGAGCGCCCGCCTCCCCGGAAAGGGCGGCGGGCGGAAAGTGGCGAGGAGGGCGGGACTCGAACCCGCGACCGGCGGCTTAGAAGGCTGCTGCTCTGATCCAACTGAGCTACCCCCTCGTGAAAGTGACCGTAAGACGGCCACCACCGATGGGCAAGCCGTCAACCGACTAGCAGATCAGGTCTCTGAAATTGCTGAAATCCGCCGAAAGTCCGCTCGGCATGCCCTTGTTGATCACCGAGACGGCGTCATGGGAATGCAGGGACTCGAGATGCGAGCAGGCGATGACGAAGTCGCGGACGCGCGCGTCGGCGTCGAACTGCTCATAGACGACGCGCGCGGCGTCCTCGACGAACTTGGAATAGGCGCCGTTGAGTTCGGCGAAAGCCTGCTCGTCCTCGCGCTTGACCATGACCTGGGTCTCGGTCTGCAGACCCTTCAGGCAGAGGTCCTTCATGTCCTCGACGAAGAGGGCGCGGCCGGGCGCGACTTCGGCGACCACGCGGGCCTTGGAGCGCTGGGAGTGCGGGATGCCGTAGGCGGAACGTTCCTCGCGGGCGTGCTCGGTGAGTTCGGCGGAACACGGACAGGCGGAGGAATAGACGAAATCGAAATGGACGTAGCGGCGGAGCCGGTCGAGGTCGTCGATGGTGCCCTCGAGCACCGCGCGGTAGTACTGCCAGCCTTCGAGGCCCGAGCGGAGGGACTTCTGGAGGATGGGGTAGCGGAATTCGACGAGGATCCGGGCGCGGCTGCAATCGAGGTCCTTCTTGTAACGGATCAGGATCTCCTCGAGCAGTTCGTGCGACAGCACGCGGTCCTTGAACTCGTAGAAGGTCCGCATGATGCGGGACATGTTGATTCCCTTGCGGTCGGCCGCGAGGGACACCGACCCGGTGATCGTGCACTCGAGCGGGAGCGGCTTGCCGTCGCGGGTGGCGACAAGCATCGGAAGACGGAAGCCGGAGATGCCCACATGCTGGATGGGGACGTTGGCGCCTTGGATCAGGGAAGCGTCCTTGTTCTGCATGTCCGGCAGGGTCGCCCGGTAGGCGTCGGTGGCCCGGAAATCACGATCATACCGACGGGACAGGTCCCGGCTGCGAGGCGGATGTTCGGCGCGGCTCATGTCGTGAAGGTGGAAGGAAAAGCCGCGCGGGCAAACGGGCTGGAAATAAACCTCTGCGCTGGAGCCACCTGCCGGATTTGAACCGGCGACATTCTCATTACGAATGAGATGCTCTACCAGCTGAGCTAAGGTGGCGGCGCAGAGGAAGAATGAAGATGCGACGAGGGGGGTGGAAATCAAGCCTAGCCGTCGGGCAAGCCCGGCATGAAAGGCGAAAACGCTTCATTCTGCGGACAATTCAGGGGAAACCCCGGTGCTCCGGCCATCCAAGCGCCTTCGAAGCACCGGAGAACATCCTCCGGATGCTCGCCACCCTCAAGCGCACCCTGGCAGGGCACGGCCGAACCCGCCGTCCGATCGCATCGGCCGTCGCCGTGAAAACCGAGCCCGAATAAATTATATAAATATATGAATTACAATGGCTTGAGTCATCTTTAAGGCAGATTCGGCCAAAGATCATGACCCGCCCGCCCGGCTGTCGGCCGCCCATGGACGGGTCGGCCCCGCTTCGTCGTTTTTTGCTGTTTTGAGGTAGTCTCGGGCAGGCCAACCGCTAATTTTAAACCTCTTCCCCACCCCACCATGAACAAATTCTCGTTCCTCTTGGCCGCCACCTGCATCGCCCTCCACGCCGAGGATAAAAAGCCGGCCGATGCCAAGGCCGCGGAAGCCGCGCCCGAAGTCAAGTTGACCGGTTCGCCGAAGGCCGAGTCCAAGGTTTATTTCGCCGAAGTCTGGACGGGGAAGACCATCGCCGAGTGCCTGAACTTCCAGAAGAACATCCAGGTGCTTTCCCAGCAGGTCGAAGAACTGAAGCGCCTGCAGATCTTCCTGGAAAACGCGCTGACCACTCCGGAGAAAGAAGCCCGCGGCCACGAGATCGCCGCCAAGCAGGCGAAGCTCAAGGGTGACAACGAGTCCATGGGCAAGCTCTACGGCGGCTTCAGCATCGAGCGCCCCTACCAGCTCGCCTTCACCAAGGCCATCATCGCCACCCCGATCACCAACGAGGAATTCGCCAAGCTTTCCGCCGCCAAGGATTTCAAGACCGACTCCATCATCACCGCCGCGGAGAAACGCTACCAGATCCGCAACACGATCTCCGGCCAGGTGGAAGTCGAGACCTTCGGCCTTTCCCTGAAGCGCATCAATGACGCCAAGGCCCAGCTGCAGCAGCTGATCGACCTCCAGCCGAAACTGACCAAGGAAGACGACAAGAAGAAGGTCGAGAAGGCCCTGAAGGAGATCCAGGACGACCTCTCCAAGTCGCTGGAAGAATTCAAGAAGACCCACGGCTTCGATTTCACCGCCGACGCCCTGACCCTCCCCGCCGAGGCGAAGCTCACCGTGCAGATCACCGAAGACGAAAAGAAGGCCATCGAGAGCAAGGCCCCCGCCACCGGAGAGAAGAAGTAACTTTCCCCCGCCCCCTCACCCCGCCACCCCGCCATGTCCGCCACCGAAACCGCCCCCGCTCCCGCCGCCCCCAAAGGACCGACGATCGAGCTCATCCCCCTCGGCCAGAACCTGGCCCGTGTCGTCCTCACGATCTCGAACCAAGGCTCCCTCGCCCGCTTCCAGCAGGAGCTGCAGGTCCTCGGCCAGCACTTCGGCCGCATCCAGCAGCTGCAGCAACGCATCCAGCTCGCGCTCACCACGGTCGAGCGTGACGCGCTGACCAAGGTCGCCGAATCCGAGGTCAAGGACTTCAACGAGAAGGATGCCGTCTTCTTCAAGACCTGGGGCTTCAACGTGCCGGCCATCGCCAACCGCCAGGCCACCTTCATCAACACCGCGCTCCGTCTCTTCGCCGTGGTGAGCGAGGAAGAAGCCGCCAAGGCCCGCGCCGACAAGAACTTCAAGGAGGAGCACCTCGTGGTCCGCGGCGACCGTCGCCTCCTGCAGACCGCCGAGATCCGCGGCCTCGACCTCGTCGTCCAGTTCGATCAGTTCGCCAAGGTCCTCCAGGCCCGCCGCGACGCGGTGCTCCAGCTGACCGAGCTCCTGAAGCGCGCCGACAAGCCCGAGGAGAAGTCCCGCATCCAGACCCAGCTCGACCAGACCCTCGAACTCCTCAACAAGGGCAACCAGGAGATGGCCGAGAGCGTCGGCTACTCCATCACCCACAACTACGAAGTCGAAGTCCTCGAGGCGAAGTTCGTCATCCTCCTCAACCAGGAGGAAGTGAACCAGATCCAGGGCCTCATCGCCGCGCAGCAGCAGGCCGCTCCGGCCGCCGAAGCCCCCAAGGCCGAGAAGAAGCCCGAGAAGAAGAACTGACCCCGGTCACGGTTCTCCGCGACAAGGCCCGCCTTCACCGGCGGGCCTTTTTCGCGCCCTAGAAGAGCTCGCCTTGCCGCGTCTCCGGCGCCGCCGGCTTCACGGGGGCCGGAGTCTCGGCCCGGCCATTTTTCGCCTGATACCGCCGCAAGGTCGAGTGCATCTCCATCTCGGCCAGGAAGCCTTCGACGCCGACGACGTCCTCGGCGACGGGCTCACCGGGCTCGAAGGCGAAATCCGTCCGGAAGGTGACCAGCCCGAGGTTGCTCCGGATGCGCGCGGCCTCCGTTCTCACCTGCTCGCGGAAGCGCTCGGGCAGGAGCCGGTCGGCGGCCGCGAGGACCCCTTCGAGGTCGCCGTATTCCGTCAGCCACTTCACGGCGGTCTTCGGGCCGACGCCCTTCAGTCCGGGGATGTTGTCCGAGGCGTCGCCCACGAGCGCGAGGTAATCGGCGATGCGCGCGGGCGGCACGCCGAACTTCTCGGTCACCGCCGCCGGGTCGAGCCGGCGCCAGCCGAGCGCGGGATTCGCCGTCGGCGGCGGGGCCAGCTGCGTCACCGGACCGCCGACGCATTGGCCGAAATCCTTGTCGGCGCTGACGATCAGGCACTCCGCTCCCCCGGCGGCGAGCACGCGCACCGCGGTCGCGATCAGGTCGTCGGCCTCGACCCCGCGACGTTCGAAGATCTGGAAACCGAGCAAGGCGGTCAGCCGCTTGATCTCCGGGAGCTGCCGGACGATGTCCTCCGGCGTATCATCGCGCTGTGCCTTGTATTCCGGCAGGACCTCGAGGTGGCGGTCGGATCCCCCGAGGTCGAAGAAGACCGCGCAGCGGTCGGCGCGTTCGGCTTCGCGCAGGTCCATGAGCGTCTTGATCCAACCGTGCAAGGCGCCGGTGGGAAACTGGTCGGAGGACCGCCGGAGGCCGGAGCGCTCCATCGCGAAGTGGCTGCGGAAGACCAGGTTGAAGCCATCGATGAGCAGCCAGCGCATGCCCGATTGTCGGTCCGGCCGGCCGCTGCTTCCAGAAAAAAGCAGGCCCGCCGGAAGGCGGGCCTGCACGAGGTCGCGGGGCGGCTTATTTGCCGGGCTCGACGACCGGGACGGCGGCGGGGGCCGTGACCGGCGTGGCGACTTCGATCGGCTCGCGGTAGACCGCGCCGGCCGGAGAGATGATCGTGGGGTTCGAGAACGTCGAACCGGCGCGCATGCCCGGATGGGTGCTGCGCAGGGTGGCGCCGCCCGGGGAGACGAGGTTCGCGGTCACGAAGATCATGAGGTTCCGCTTCTGGATGCTCTTGCCCGTGGAACGGAAAGCCGCGCCGATGAGCGGCAGGGAGCCGAGGACGGGGACCTTGTCCTCCAGCGTGCGGACTTCTTCGCGGGTCAGGCCGCCGATCACGACCGTGGCGCCGTCGAAGACGGTGACGTCGGTGGTGACCTCGCGGATGCTGAAGATCGGCTGGAAGAAGCCGGAAGGCACGGAGACGGAGACGGAACCGGCCAGCGCGATGGAGGTGCCGCCGTATTCGACGAAGCCTTCGAACTCGGTGACCTTCGGCTTGAGGTTCAGCGCGATGGAATCGTCCGCCGCGACGGTCGGGGTGACCTCGAGGGACACGCCGACCTGCTGGGTCGTGAAGTCCTGGGGCGTACCCGCGGTGATGGTGGCGGTCGCGCCGCCGCCGCCGCCGACGATGCCGCCGCCGGCCTGGCCGACGTTGGACTGGATGTCACCGTAGGCCTGCGGATAGCGCAGGAGCTGGGCGACGCTGATCACGGCCGTCTTGCCGTCGAGCACGGTGAGGCTCGGGCTGGACATGAGGTCGCTGCCCGCCTTCTCCTCGATGGCGCGGATGGCCACGCTGAGGGCCTGCGAGCCGATGATGCTCACGCGTCCGGAGTAGGTGTTGGTGGTGCTGCCGAGGTTGACGTCGCCGGGGATGACCGGGGCGCCTTGGTTGAAGGTCTGCGTCGGCACGTTATTGCCGGTGCTGATCACGAGCTGACGGACGCCCTGGTTGTTCTGCGCGAAGACCTTGTTGATCGAGCGCAGGTTGGTCTGGGCCACCGCGGTCGCGGTCGGGTCGACCTGATTGAAGGGCGAAGGCAGGACCGAACCCGGGATGAGTTCCGGCGACATGTTCCAGTTGAAGCCGAGCTCATTGAGGACCTTCTGTTCGACTTCGATGAACTTGGCCTCGATGTGCACCTGCTTGATGTCGGAGTAACGGCGGATGATGTTCTTCACCCGGTCGAGGTTCTTGCGGCTCTGGCTGACGATGAGGCGGGTGCCGTCGAAGGAGAGCGTGGCGGGAGCCTCGAAGGGCACGCCGGAACGCATCAGGAAGCTGCGGATGGCGTTCTCCTGGGGATTGCCGCCGCCGGCTTCGGCCGCGCCCACGGCCGCGCCCCCGAAGGGATTGGCGCCGCCCGTGGTGCCCGGAGCGGTGGTGGTGAGGCCCGTGCCGGTCATCTTGACGACGGCGGCCTGGGTGAGTTCGAAGAATTCGGTTTCCAGCAGGCTGTCGCCGGCTTCCTTGCGGACTTCGACGACGCCGCCCGAGCTCACGGTGAAACTATAGCCCACGCGTTTGCAGATGTAGTCGAGGCACTGGTAGACGGTGATGCCGCTGCCCAGCTGGAGGTTGACCGTGGGGTTCTCGTTGGCGAGGTCCAGGGGCACGATGTTCACGCCCTTCTGGTCCTTGTCGTAGGTCTGGGCGGCGGTGGCGAGGAGCGTCAAGGCGCGGTCGAGGGGCTGATCGCGGGCGATGTAGCCGTCCGGCAGGCGGATGGACTTCATCTTCTCGATGACCGGGTCGTTGCCGCTACCGACGTCGACCTTGATGTTCTCGCGGTTGAAGACTTCAGGAAGCTTCCAGGTCTCGTCGAGCAGCTCGAGGAGCTTCGTCTTGGTGACCTCGCGGTTCCACTGTCCGGAGCTTTCGGAGAGGATCTGGCGGATGCGCACTTGGTAGGCCTTGGACTCGGCGTTGTTGGGCTGGTACTGGAGCACTTCGCGATAGGCCTCGATGGCGCCCTGGTAATCGCCGTAGAGGTAACGGGCGCGTCCCTTCACCAGCAGCTCGTTGACCTTGTCGTCCTTCGCGCGGAGTCCCGGCGAGAGTTCGTCGATGTTACGGTAGGTCGGATCCTTGGCCTTGGAGGTGAGCTCCTTGCGCAGGCGGGCGACGCTCGGGTCGTCCTTGCCCTTGAGCGAGGCGTACTGTTCGACCAGCGAAGCGGCCTTGGCCATCTCGCGGGCCTCGATGGCGAACAAGGTCCGGCGGGCGATGCCCGCGGCCTTGGCGTTCTTGATGCGGACCTTGAGCTCCTTGTTGCTGATCGAGTCGTCGCCGAGCGAACGCTCGACGGTGTCGAGTTCGGCGAGGGCGGCGTCGATGGCTTCGGCGTTGCCCCGGCGGAGCTGGCTTTCGGCGGCGGCGACGGTGGCCGTCTGCTTGCCGAGCTTCGCGGCGTTGGCCTGGGCGAGGCGGCGGACTTCTTCCTGGGCGACGGCCGTGCCGCCGACGTCGCGACGGATGACCAAGTCCTGCTTCAGCAGCGCGAGTTCGTCGCGGAGCTTCTGGGCGGCCGCGGAGGGAATGGCGGCGAGGGCGCCGTTGGCGCCTTCGATGATCTCGGCGGCGCGCTTGAAGTCGCCGGCGTCGAGGGATTCACGGGCGGCCTTGATGGCACGGCCGACTTCTTCGAAACGGCTCTGGTGGGAGGCGGCGACTTCCGCGAGGGCGCTGACGGGCGCGGGCGGAGGCGTGACCACGGGAGCGGCCGGATCGGGCGCGGCCGCTTTGGCGGCCGCGGCTTCGGCGGCCTGCTTGGCGGCCTCCGCTTCGGCGAGGGCGGCCTTGACCGAGGCGAGTCCTTCGACGGCGCCGGGGTCCTTGGCGTCGATGGCCAGGAGGGCCTCGTACTTTTCCTTGGCGGCGAGGAGATTGCCTTCGTCGCGGGCCTTCAAGGCTTCGATGAGCAGCATCGGCCGGCGGGCGGAAGCGTCGCCGTCCTGGGCGATGAGCGAGCCGGCGGCGAGGGCGAGGGCGAGGGCGGCCCAGGCAAGCTGCTTACGTTGGAGATCTTTCATGAGTGGGGGCTTTGAAATGGGTTAAGAGGATTTCTTCGGCGCGGCGGGCGGGCTTGGCTTGGCCTTGGGGGCGGGGGCGGCCGGCGCGGGCACGACCAGACGCTGGGGGTCGGAGGCGAGTTTCTTTGGCTTCTTGGGGTTCAGCGCGAAAGTCTTATCAAAACTCACGCTCTTGGCCGCCAAGTCAATGCCTTTGACCACGTAAGTCGCCCCGTTGTAGACGAAACGGTCGCCGCCTTCCTTCCAGACGAGAGGCTTGCCCGGCTTGCTGGTGGCCTCCAGGGTGAGCTTCCACGCGGGGTCGGACGTCGAAGTGAGGACGA
>Ga0222712_10006788_pt1 | contig 11233 bp, 14 predicted proteins | sample C33_657DmetaG_FD_165043 | JGI IMG/M metagenome (GOLD analysis project Ga0222712, IMG submission 165043) | Estuarine water microbial communities from San Francisco Bay, California, United States - C33_657D | ecosystem: Environmental > Aquatic > Marine > Unclassified | place: USA: California... | reverse complement strand
GAACTATTGAACTGAGCGTATTCAAATGAGATATGTCCTAGCAGGGTTGCTCCTGCTAGGGTCATCTTGTCCTGCCCTAGCTGAAAGTATTGTGCCTAATTTTACTAGGGGCACAATCAACGCAACGACCGAATCTTCTACAAAAATTATAGAAACAATTCGTCAAGTTGAATATACAACTGGTGAATCTTATACTGTAACTGGAACGAACATCAATATCCCTGGTAATCCCCAGCGTGGTGCTAACTATAGCATCATGACTCAAGGTGCTCCATTCCAGTTCTCGGAAACTTATCTCGGACCTGGAGTGGCTAAAGAAACATGGATAGATCGTACAACAGAAACTCAATCAACCACTACATCAATTTCTGTCTTTACGCAGTAATTAGTTGTGGAACATTACCAGTTCTCGCGCAAAGTGCTCCCGCTCCTTCTAATACTAACATCGCTGGCCCTAGTGCTTCCGCTACAGGTAATGTTACTAACCAAGCTGTCCAAGTATTACAAGGACCATACGCCCTCAACACTTACGGAGCGGGAGTTAGTTGTCAAGGAGCAACCTTCAGCGTCTCACCATTTGCCCTAGGAAGTAACAACAGCAGCGAAGATCCAGAAACATTTACATCCCGTAATGGAAACTTTGGTATCTCTGCTGGAGTGAATATTCCTTTAGATGGTGGTCTAATGGAACTATGCAAGGCAAGAGCATCCGTAGAGATTGAAAGACAGAAGGCAGAAGCAGACAAGGCACGTCTAGACTTTGAGTTAGTTAGATTGCTGAAGTGTGGTGAGGCATACAAGAATGGAATCATGTTCCATCCCGATAGTCCTTACTATAAAATCTGTGCTGATGTTGTTGTCAAGTATCCAAACGTGAAGGATGTTGTAAATGGATCTAATTGACAATCCTAATTTGATACCACTAATCGGAAATAATCCGATCAAGGTCCCAAATACAAACATCAATCGAATCGCTGGTCCCTCTATCATTCCTACTGTAGAGAGACCAGTTGTTCGTGGTGTTGAATCTCCTGTTGTTCGTGGTCTTGAAGTTCCTATTATTGATACTCCCAATACTAGGATACCTTATCCTGTAGTGAATGTACCAACACAACAAGAATTTGATGCTGCTGTCAAGGCAGAGAAAGAGAAGCAAGCAGCAGAGAAAGAAGAGAAGACCAGAGGATTACCCGATCCCAAACCAGCAGAACTACCCCCTGCCATTCAACAGGCAATACCGCAACCTACAACTCCCGTTGTAGAGGTTCCAACGCAACCTACAACTCCCACACTTACAGTAGCTGGGCTGAATATCAATCTACCAGATCCCTCCCTGGTCGCCACAGCGGGGTCTGTGGCAGTTGTGACTACCGCTGCCACCATGGCTGCTACAACGGTCTTCAACACCCTAAAGAATGCTGCTGAGCCACTCATCAAAGAAGCAACAAAAAATAAATTTAAAATTAAAATCAAACAAGTAAAACCTGTCTTACATTATGTGTTAGCAGAAGGTGGTCATGTTGACATATTTGAATATTCTGCAGATGGAACAAGACTTGTAGAACAAATTGATAACGTAGAGCAGTACATTCGTGATCAAGTTGAGATTAATGCTCTCTACGAGATTGACAATAAGATCATCATAGATGATGTGATCAAAGATAAATTTACAAAAGAAGGCAAAGAAAGGTTTAAACCCCTCTTTGCCCCCGCTAAAAAAATTGCCAAAAAATTATCTGCTAGATTATCCTTTTGATTTGTTCTTATGTAAACTTAGATATAATCCAGGCTACCAGCATAATTGGAGACTGGACTAAAACGTTGTAAAGAATTTCTAGAAAAATATTATCTTTCTCTTCTCTACGCTTTTCCTTCGCTGGTGCTGTTGTCATCTACTGCCTCCAGAATAATAGTATATAGACCACTCTGATTGGCATGTTTCATCGCTTGGTCTTGAGATGCAAACACGGCAGCTTTGGATTTATCTTTTGTCCATTTTGGACTGTCGTTGACATTATTTTGAAAATAATCCCAGGTTCCAGCAAACCCTTCTCTCTTTGCAATATACATCAGAACAATTTGAATGGTAGTTTTTCTGTGATTTCTTTTACACCTTTGGGTGTAACTGCTTCGATAATCTCACGCTTTGCTTGCTCGATTAGAGTTTCTCTATTCATGTAAGCATAAACTCCAGCGCCTACGGCAGTTGCGCTCAATACAAATGAGGCAACTGCGAGAGTATTAAATACTTTTTGCATCTTCCTTTCCTTTCTTAATGAGATCGCAAGGCAATATTACTGATTGAACATCAACATATCGTTGATAATCCACCTTACAAAGATTGGGTCCAACTTCCGTTAGACCCACGATTGCAAAAATAATGTAGTCCATTACTTTTTCTTACCGCCGTTCTTTGCTTTCTTCGCAGTAGCATTACCTTGGTTTTGTTTTGAAGAACCTTTCTTCCCCTTGTTAGGTGACTTAGACATCAGAGATCACCTCTAGAATAGTTTGGTCTCTCCTCATCTGCCTTTGCTTCGAGTGCTTCTACACGAGCCTCTAGATCAACAGCAGGTGCTTCCTCGGCAGGTGCTTCAGCAGCAACAGGCTCTTCCCATACTAGTGGTGGTTCTGGGGTTGGTTCTGGTTCAGACCATACTGGTTGAACTTCTGGTTCAGTTTTCTCTTCTTCTTTCTTGGCAGCATATATTGGTGCCTCTGGAAGTGCAGCAGGTGTAGAACCATTAGCGCCAGTAGGAGCGCCTGCCTTGGCAGCAGCAATACCAAATCCAGCTAGGGATCCAGAGAAAACAGATGCGATGAAAGTTGGGTCGAAGTCCATGATCTTCTGACCCGATGGTAGCCTCACATATGAGGCGGTAAGCAGACCTGCGCTCCAGATTAGAATTACAATTCTAACTAGATCACTTAACCATTCTCTTTTTTCTTCGCGGTCTGCTCCTTCGGAAACCTTAGGTAACATGATCGTAATGTCATATGACCTACTATTTATTATTCTTCAGTTGCTTCTAGTTGTGGTAGCGATGCCTGATAAGCAGCAACTACTTCTTCGGTCCAAGTAGCAGCAGCGATAGCAGCAACTCTTGGGTCTTCGTTTGAAACATCATCGCCTGGATTGACTACATGACGGTGGTAGGTAGCAGCAACTTCTACACCATCTTTGAGGATTTGATCTCTTCTTCTTACTTGAATAGATCCGTTGAGTAGAACTTCGATCTTATCTACTACTGAAACTTCTTCTAATGCCATTAGGGTTATTCTCCGAACAAGACAGATTTAGGCAGAGTTATTTATTATGTTACTTGATACGAAGCAACCCCATATATTTCACAAGATGCCCCGTTGTTTATCTCATTATAACTGAGAAAATCATATGCTCCAGTTGATATATTATAAATTGTTAAACCATTACTATTAATGTATAAAGTAGTGAATGCTCCTCCAGTACCATTGTTTATATATCTACCAAAAATAGATCCCACCGCAGTGGAGGTTGTCGAAGTAAATGGAATACCGTTAATAGTAACAGCATTAGTGCTTGAAGTATTAGAAAATCCAGATATCTGAAAATAGATTGTTACCAATCTCCCCACTCTTGTATAAGTTCCATTAGAAGCAGTTAGAGTTCCAACCGACAAAGTTGGCGTCCAAGTTCCTTCCTCATAATCTTCCAACAACTCACTAGTCGTCGTGATAGTAATATCTTGTCCAGATTGTGTAATACTTGTAAATGCACCAGCTTTAAGAACTACGTTACCAGTAACAAGTGTTCCACCTTCTGCGGATACTCTAGTGATTGTATCTTTTGGATCATCCCACAAAACAGCAGATCCATCCGTCTTCAAATATTGTCCAGAAGAACCAGTAGATCCATTAACTGAAATTCCATTTCCAGTTAAATCTAGATTATCACCTGACACAAGTTCTTCAATTTTTTTAGAAATCGAATTGACAATAAGTGGGAAACGATCAGCCATCTAATTAAACCAACAGGGTACTAGTGCTCTGGTTTATTTATGCTCTATAATATAGAGACACCAGATCAAATCACCAAGTTGAAAGTGGAGTTCTTTTCCAAAGATTTGTATCGACACAAATATACAGATACTCAGAATCATATCTGATTTCTCCAGCTGCTCCTGCTGAAGATGAAGTTTGAGGAACTTGCCCGAATGTGCTAATGTATCCTTGAGATGCGTGGTTCCCCCAAGAATATGCAGTATTCCAGTTCAATATATTTTGCTGTAAAATATCAGAAGCAGGAGATGCTGCAAATATGGGATCAGTTTCTACAGAACTATCTTGAAATCTCCCCAAAACTTTCCATGTGGTTCCATCCCAAGTCCAAGTTACACCACCTACTGTATATGTATCTCCTATACTTGGCGATGCTGGAAAATCTAATGCCATTTCTAGACGCTACTATTCTTCTGATGTATTTAGTTATCTGTTGTAGTAACCTCTTGGGAATAGCAATCCTCTAAATGGTCTTCTACCGCGAAGGAATCCTCTGATAGAAGTGTTATCTGCTGCTACTCCCTGGGCATCTAGTTGAGAAATATTAAAATTTTGAGGAGCATCTGGTGGTCCAAATACTCTATCAATACTGGAAAATACTGGTTCAATAAATGATGTAGATGTAGTCGGAACTTCTTTAGTTTTATTATACCCAGATAATGCTGATCCAGGTGTTTCTGAAAGTGTTATGTTTGCCATTAGGTTGTTCTAGCTAACAGTAGCATTCCAATAGTGGAATTATTATTTACATTGTCCAGTCCATTCTGCTGAGTTTGATATCCAGCAAGAACGACTTCATAAACTTCAGAAGGACTCACGGTTACAGTATCTCCTGGTCTAAATTGAGTAAGTCCTGGTGTAGTTGATACTTGCAATAGGGCAAAATCATCTGGCATATAATATGGACATGGAATTAACTTATCTGCAATTGGAATACCTTTAATTGGTCTATAATAATTTGCTGCAGAATCTACCGAATTACCCTGATACCGATCAAAAGTACTATTTCTATAGTAAATCATGTTATTATTGCCATTATTATTAGTATCAATATTGCACTCATACGTACTGGTTGAAAGATAGAAAGAACTTTCATTTCTCATGTATCCATAGAAAGCATCTCTTGCTTTAGACCAGTTATTTACTGGTTCTTGTGTAGATCCATAATTACTATAGTATGAATAATATACACCAGCTGTTCCAGATTGCATAGAAATTTCTCTACTGCCAGTAGAGTATTGAGTGAGTGATCCAAGGAATACATTATCCAAATCCCAAATGCTAGTTCCATATCCACTACCTTTGTGTAAAGTAATAGTTCCATAAGGAACGATAACTCCATTAATAGTTTGAGTAAATTGAATAATAGCAAAGTTTGGATCTTGCGGTGCCTGAGCCCTATAGACTCTAATGCTCATAGGATATGCAGTTGGAGTAGATGTTGTGGCAATATTAATATATCTCCACTGATTGTATCCACTAGATCTAACAGTTGGTAGATAGTTATCGGGTCCCCAATCCAATCCTTGCTTTCCAGTAAAATACCCAAAGTCATAAGTATAAGTATAAGTAGCGCCAGCGCCAGTAGCATTTCTATTCATGAATGCCCAACCACTACCAGACTGTATGACTAATTCATATTCATTATCTGTTGATGGAGCAAATCCAAAGTATGTCGTTCCATACTTCTTCGATGCATCGTTGATTAGTTTTAATATTGCAAACTTTCCGCTTGAAGATTTTTGATAGAAGTTGGATCCAGAACCAAGATTAGTTACAGTAATACTTGCTACGCCATCTCCCTTGGTAGATACAGTCTCACTAACGTTTGTTCCAAACTTCAAATCAAAATCTCCATCATAATATCCAATTGCAGATCCTGGGATTGTAAATACTTCACCAGATGTCCATCCACCAGCAACATTCATAATATCAACTTGTTTGATTCTATAAGCATAATAGGAACTTTCGATACTTCTATAACGATATATTCTAAGTTTTAATGCTTCTCTAGATCCAGAAGCTGGAACAGTATATTTCCAATAAGGGTAATAAGCAGATCCTCTATTATGATTTCTTGGAAGAATTACAATCTCTCCCTTCATAGAAGAATGTGTGTCACTAGCATATTTGTAGTTGTGTCTTCCCCAAGTTCCTGGAGCTCCAGTATCTGTATCCGATGGATGAAATTCTTCTGTAATATAATATGGTTCGTCTTCAGTTTGAACCCAACCACGAATATCCCATTCGATAAATCCCTGAGTATCAACGTTATTAATACCAACATTATTTGTTGGCATGTCTCTATATGAAACAGATCCGAAATTTGTTGTATTGATTACCTTATTAGAGGCATAGTCATTTGTTTCATGGACTAAGAAAAATTTTCCGCCACTATTATCTTTAACATCGAAGTATAAAATATCTCCCTGATATGCTCGAATAGTATAGTTATCATATGCTGCACTAGATACTCTTCTAAATCGATAAACAGTACTACTCTTCGCCGCAACGTTTGTTGTATATCCTTGCTGCAAATCAATTGCAACTCCATTAGTAGCATCAGTAGCATTTGCTGCCACTTTAAAATAATCATCATCTACTCTAATTGCATAATAAATGGTATTCAAAGTCAATCCATTTAAATTATAATTTTCATTCGTTCCACCTGGAGCCCAGTGAATAGCATCTCCAGTTTGCAATCCGTGTCTCAAATCATAAATTTGATTGGTATCAGATCTTGCTTCATTTGCAGAGAAAACAAACTGTTCCAGAATTCTATATGCTGTAGTTCCATTATTCTCCACATAAAAATATCTACTCTTTGTTGTATAAGGAGAAGGATTTGTTCCATTTAGACCGACAGATCCACCTGCCCTTCTCCAAGATTCATTTTCTCCTACGGCATATGTTCCTGGTGCTTGGCAACCACAAGCAACTCCATTTTTGGTTGTTCCACCGTGCCACCCAAGGTTAGCAAATACAGTTTCTAAAGCATCAAGAACGTCAGAACGAGTCCAACCAGTATTACCGTTGTTGACATCAACGACTGATTTTAAAATTGCCATTTTAATTATTCTCCTATTTGTAATGCCGTTAGAGTAACTGTAATTGCTGTTGTTGTGCCACTTCTATTTGTGACAGAAAGATAGATAGTATCAGTTCGTGGACTATCATTATTGAATCCCATAATACCTGGGGTAATTAATATCGATTCAGCACGAGATGTTCTCACCTCAGAAATAACACCGCTACCAGGGGTAGGATCTTCTCCCTCACTTCTGGTTGAATCAGCATCTCTTGAAGCATCATCAACATAAACACGAACCCATGCCTCAGCATTAGTTGTGATTTTGAATAATGAATAGGCTTTGTAACCTGTAATATTTAGTTCAGCGGTTGCGTCAGCAGCAAGTGATGCTGTGGTTCCAGAAAGATCTTGAATAGTTGGAACAGTTGATCCACCAGTAGCATTAAGAACTCCGTTTCCATCAATTGTAAGGCCAGATCCTATCTTGATTCCACCAAGAGTGGAAGCACTTGCTGTTGGTAGGGTGTATGATCCTGGGTTAGCGTCAAGAACACCAGTAGCAGGATCAATTGTTAAGTTGGCACCAACTTTAAATCCACCAAGAACACTACCAGAAGCAATAGGAAGTGTATATGCTGCTGGGATTGTTGGTTTGTTTAAAATTCTTGCCAGTCCAGTTGTAGCATTCCAATCAGCATTAACTGGTGCTGTGCTGCTAACTGTAATCTTGCTATTAGGACCATCCCAAGTTACAGATGTTCCTCCGCCACCAGCAATCTCAATATTATCTTCATTTGTATTGGCATCAACTAAGGTAATGATAGCATTATTGCTTGTTGTATTTGATCCCACTAGATCATAAGTAGTTCCACCTCCCCCACCTGCTGCTTGTGCAGTTACATTAATGACGTTATGGAGGTCATCATAAACGAATGTGATATTTTCATGAGTTCCGTTGATGAGCATCTGTGCTGCTGCATCTTGTGCTTGCTCGTTTGTATATAACTGAGATGTGATGTCAGGAGCTCTAAATGTAATGGTATTGGCATCTGTTCTTTCTACTGCTAATCCATCTGCCCCAGCAAAAATAATATCATCATTAGTTCCATCGCTTCTAGATAATCTCAGTTTAGCATTAGAACCAGTTCCCAACTCGGAAGAAATTCCATATGTAAATGCATAATCATTGGTAATAGTTATTTCATTATTTGATCTAGTTAATGATAGACCAGTCCCAGATGTCAAAGTAACATCTGATGTCACACCCTGAGAACTGGATAATCTTATTTTTTTCTGCGATGCGTTAGATCCATCAACAGCACTTACAGAATATGTAAGTTGCGTATTAGCAAGAAGTGTAGCAAAATCTGATGTTGTAGAACTATTTGTTGTGACTAATCTTTGACTTGTCCAACTTACTCCGTTGGAATAGTACATAGATCCATTTGCTTCAGAAAAAGCAAACGCTCCTTTATTTACATTTGCTCCAGGGAAGAATGCAACACTTGCATAAACATTTTCAAATGGATCTCCAATTGGGGAAGCATCTACCCATTGTGAACTATTACCGTCGTTATAATAAACTTTTAGCGTTCCTTCATCAGACTTCCACCACATATCTCCTGCAACAGGATTTGATGGTGGATTTTCCGATACTGCTGCATTAGCAGTCAAAGATGTATCGGCATTTACCCACTCACTACCATTATATTGAAGAACCTGACCATTTGTTGGTGAACTGATTGCAACATCGGCTAAATCATTTGCTGATCCATATGATGTTAGATAATCTGGTGTCCAATTTTCCCATCTATTGGCACCAAGATTGTATTTAAGCAATTGATTGTCTTGAAGAGATCCAAGAGTTACATCGGTATGACTATCAATTGACCCAGTAGACGTTAGATATCCAGAATTATTTGTGAGGTCACTAGTTGATGTTGGAATATTATAATAAGTAGATCCATCATTAGTAAATTGCCACCTATCCTGAACTTCATTCCAACGAATACTTACATCTGGATCACTACCCCTTTCATTTCGTATAACAGCATTCAGAGATCCAGAAGATTGATTTTCGTTGATGACAATCTCATTATTAGTAACATTCAGAGTAGTAACATTATTTTGTGTTGTTGTTCCTTGAACAGTTAAGTTACCACTAACTATTAAACTAGAGAAGGTACATGGTGTACTTGTACTAGATCCTCTAGCAGTTACTGTTGCAAGAGTGTCTGTTTCCGTATAAGATGTTAGGAAATTTGCTGTAACATTTTGCCAAATAGATCCATTATAACGAAGTATCTGACCAGATGTTGGGGAAGAAATTGTTACATCATTATGACTATCAATTGATCCTGTTGATGTTAAGTATGATGGTGTAAAATTAACCCAGTTTGTTCCATTATATCTCAACAATTGACCAGATACTGAACCAGAAATTACAACATCAGCAAGCCCATCAATTGACGAAGTAGAAAGGTTAGTTAGGTATCCATATGAAGCATGATTACCCCACGAATATGCAGTATCCCAATTTAAAAATTTCTGAATAGTAATTCCAGCAGCAGGAGATGCAGAAAATACAGGATCAGTTTCTGTATAAGAAGTCAGATATCCAGCGTTAGCATGATTGCCCCAAGAATAAGAGCTATTCCAATCCGATATCTTTTGGTTGGTAATTGTTTTTGCTGGAGAAGCATTAAATATTGGATCAGTTTCAGTATAAGAAGTTAAGTAACCTTGTGTAGCATGATTGCCCCATGAATACGCAGTATTCCAATTAGTTTTATTTGTATTTGTAATTGTTCCAGCTGGAGATGCAGCAAATACAGGATCTGTTTCTGTATATGAGGTAAGATATGCTGATAGATTTGGTGGGGTGTACGTAAACTGCCCGTTTTGAGCGTTGTAAGTTAATGTAGATATCCCAGGATTGGTTATGTATACACTTGGGTGTGCTGGAATGACTGGTTTATTTAAAATTTCAGCAACTGTTCCGATTGCATTCCAATCAGAACGAACTTGGGGAGCGGGGATTGCTGGTTTATTTGTTAGTGATGTATAACTACCATCAAATGGATTAGACCATTGAACCGCACTTCCAGTAGAAGTAAGAACTTGTCCATATGTTCCAGAAGAACCGTTTACTTTTAAAGGTTTTCCAGATGGAATACTCAAACCTTCTTTTAATTCAATCGGTAAATTATCAGTATAATTAGCAATCTGATTCGCAAGAATTTTTGACATACTTCCAGTCCCGAAGACAGTTTCCCTTAGCTAGAAGTATTTATAAAAAGCGGACAACGGGGATCGAACCCGTGATTTCAACTTGGAAGGATGACGTGTTACCGCTACACCATGTCCGCGAGGTGGGGGGTGTCACTCCCCCGTGCTAGGCTCGCCACCTAGTTTTTACTGAACTAGGAAACAGGCGGAGAAAGAATTCCCCATCCGCACCACCAGTTTTTTAGAGAAACTGGAAACTCCAGGGGTCATATGACCATCCCGACCAGGGTTGTTAACGTGTCTCCATCACGGGCATTTACGGGGATGACTCCACCAGGGCAAGTTTAAAGTCTATCCGAGACTAATTTTATCTGTCGGAAACTTAATGACATCTGGACCATTTAGATAGTCAGAATTTAGATTAAAATTATATTGTTTCCAACGCTTACCCCATTCATCGATTTTATCAGTAGTTCTGATGCTAATATTACCCGAGTCATCGAGCCAAACATCTCCAGGTTTAGAATCAACGGGGGTGGTACGAAGAATATCTTGTACCTTGTTTAGTGTTTCATATATCTGACTCAGATAAGTATCTTGTTTTTCAGCAAGAGCATTAATTAGAGCCTGACGAATAGACTCTTCAGCAGTTTCGAGATGAGAGCGAATAGACATAATGATTAATCATATTTACGATAGGCACCCACTTCAGGGTCTGGGTCTAACCACTTGGTATATTCTTTGTCCTCAATAGCGAGGAGCATTTGAGTTTCGTTATCACAAAAGTACATGTCACGATAACGCTTAGTCCAGTCATGCCATTTTTGAATGCGGCAATCTGGTTTTCCGTTGATCTCCAGATTACCACAGGTCACATAGCGATAAGGGTATCGCTCCAGTACAACGTTAGGTTTGGTCATGCAGCAAGAAGTGTGA
>Ga0222712_10006787_pt1 | contig 11234 bp, 2 predicted proteins | sample C33_657DmetaG_FD_165043 | JGI IMG/M metagenome (GOLD analysis project Ga0222712, IMG submission 165043) | Estuarine water microbial communities from San Francisco Bay, California, United States - C33_657D | ecosystem: Environmental > Aquatic > Marine > Unclassified | place: USA: California... | reverse complement strand
AGCCGAACCTGGTGTGAAATTGGTCACCGGTATTACCCCTCCACGAGTTACACGGAGATCTTGGATGTATCCTAGCCATGCATAAACAGTTGGAGCATTTAATGGATTGTTCCCGATGAATGTATATGTCACTGAATACCGTGCAGGATTACTTGCTGTTGAGGTTGTCCCGACCAGTCCGTTCACCCAGACGTAGGCGGTCTGATTTACGGTATTGTATCCAAAAGCGACATGGTACCACCGCTGAACGCTAAGGGCCGTGGTGTATATAGGCCGAAGGATGTTTCCGTTCTGGGTGTACATGTAGGCTGTTAGTTTCTGGGCCGAATCTACGTAAAGGCCAAAGTCTTGAACAGTGCTCCCGGCATTCTCCTTTTCATAAATAGCTCCACCGGTTTGCCCACCGGCTGTCCATGAGGACCCTGACCAATAAACCCAGGCCTCAACAAACACATTCGATGTACTTGGATCGTAATTTACTGGGTGAGTCGGTGGAAGCAAAAAATAACTTCCAATTGCTCCAGGAAGGGACAATGACGTTGTGTTAGCAATAGTAAATGGAGAAGTCGCTACAGTGAAATTTGTCGTGTACAAGGCTTTTCCATATGTAAATCTAATTTCATCAAGATAACCATTGTAATATTCATTTGCTATAGTGGTTGAGTATCCCGACCAGCCTATATATACGGGACGTGCAGCGCCGCCATTGTCAAGTGATGCACTTGAAGTCGTAGTTGATTGTAAGACGCCATTCTGAAAAAAATACCATGTTGATCCACTTCTCGAAATTGCTATGTGATACCAAGTGCCTGCAACCTGTGCAGTTGTTGCAGTCCACCCATTAATAACATTATTAATGTCTATATGCAGTCTTCCAGTATTACCTGTATTAAAACCTATAGCCCATGAACCGCTATTAAAAGCACCAAGTGGCAAATTTCCCATAAGTCTCTGAGTCGCTGTTGGGGTTGAAGGATTCATCCAGAATTCAATTGTAAAATCGCCAGTTCCAAACATAAGAGCACTTGAAGTTACAGATAGGTAGTAGTTTCCAGTTGTCCCGTTTGTGTAAAAGGATGCCGTACCAAACTTCTGCGCGGCAGTTGATGTTACAACCGATCCTGCATTAGTTATTGTCTGGTTGTAACTACTCGAATCAGTGAATGAAGTTCCTCCGTTGGTACCATCACAGTGCATAAGTAGTACTGTAGTGGGATCACCTGGTCCGCCGCCATAAGTTACGGCCGCTGTGCCTTTGTAGACCTGGGCGTTGGTTGCCGACAGGCTCATCTAATTTTACTTTAGATTTAATATTCAGCGCTAAAATCGATATGCACACTACGTACAAAGAGAGGAACGTTTGTCCCGGGACTTGCTAGACCCGATGCGCAAGGCAGTAAACTGATTATAGTCGTGTTTGTGGCCGAATCAATACCATAAGCGGCTGACGATGGCGCCAAACCCGGGACAGCTGTGGCTGATGTAGTTGTGTTACCTATATAATTAATTGCACTAGTTCCTCCGGCGACCGTTACCAGTTGCGGAGTAAAGTCCGAATACCAATAAGAGGTGGGTGTCACTCTCATAGCAGTTGTTAATTTGAATGTAACAATAGAACAAGTATAACCATTAATACCTCCACATAACCCAACGAAGAAATTCTGACCACCTGTGCAGTTGATTATTTGGAAATATCTCTGACACAGAGCCAATTCAGTTCCTATGGGGCGGAATTCGTAAGGTGAAGCCGTCAAGCCTTTTTCGAGCTGGACGCCTGTTATTTCAATGTAGTTTCCGGTTGTCGTCCACCAGGTTGTCTGACTCGATGAGCCAGTCTGAGCAGAAGCAACCCACCCACTCGCGCTGACTGGTGAATTGTAAGCACAGGGGAGAAATTCAATACCTTGGGCGGTTCCAGTGTTCCATGTTGTGCCGTTTGCAGGTGCCGGGATTGTCAGGACAACATACTGCCAAGCTCCGCCGCCCACAACCGTGAACGTAGTATTGTACAAAGTCCAAACACTCCCCGCCAGTGAGTTGCGGACGGAGAAAGACCCCGTACTCCCTGCGGCCATGTTCGAACGGAACCAGAAACTCACTGTCACTGGTGCACCATACGAAGATCCCCAATTAAGGTCCGTAATGTTATTGCCTTCTATACCCTGATAGAATGGATAAATGTAGTTGGGAAGAGCAGCTCCAGTAGTTGCTGTAACCCTCATGGAATTCCTGAACCCGTACTGATACGGAGTGTCGGATGTTGTGAGAGTCTGAACGGATGCTGTAAAGTAACCAGTTACTTGATTGGTGATGGCACCCCATCTATCAAAAAGATATTGTACCGCGGCTGCACTTTGTGTAATGCTCAAACTCGTCGCGCCCCTCTGGTTGATGCGCATATCGCCGTTTATCAGTCGGTTCCTGAACATCATAGGGTTTGCTGAGGCGATCGTATCAGTGGCGTACAAGTTACCTGAAACTTGAAGGGCCGTCCCTGTAATCGCCGTTCCGAGAGTAGACGCCAGAACCTGCGTCGCGCTCACAAAAGGCACCGTCAACGTGTCGGAGTTGAAGACGGTGTTTGTGGCGTTTGATGTAAACCCAGCACTTATGAGATTACCGGTGATGCGCGCCTCCCCCTGGACCGTAAGCAGGGATACGGGGCTGGACGTGCCGATGCCGACGTTGCCCCCGGGTGTAATACGCATCTTTTCTCCAGTGGGGTAGTTTGGTGCAAATATCACGGGTGTATTGTCGGTGCCTAGCGCGAGCGCACCGGTACTCAGGGCGAACAGGCCGGTGCCGTCAATACCGACAAAGGTGCGGCGGGAGTCCGCTGTGTTGACAAACGCCGAGTATGCCGCAGTTGAAGCCGTGCCAGAAGCCACGTTCGAGACGCTGGTACTCGAATTGAAAACGGTAAATTGGTTTAGTGGGTTGGTCGTCCCGATGCCCACGTTTCCAGAGTTGTAGTAGACGGCGGTTCCACCGGTGGTCCACTGGTTCAGAGCAGCTCCGGAATTAATTTTAATAATTTTAACAGTTGTGAAAATTTCGACATCACCGGATGTGGCATTCATGCCAAGGCCCTGTGTAGCGAACGAGGTGTTGCACCAGTGGTCGATACGGTACACTCCGCTGGCAACGCTCGTGAAATAAGAGTCTATGAAAGATCTGTTGGACATATTCGAGGGGTTGGCGTTCTGAGCACACTCGCTCGTCCCCAAAAGGACCGTCGAACTGGTCGTGACGTTGTACAGGCGGCACCGGTGGTTGTTCACCTGGCAGGCGGGCGTGCTAATCTCAACGTAGTAAGTTCCCGCCGGCAACGTGAACTGGTTCGAACCCAAGCTCACGCCGATCTGGTCAATAACAGAAGTGTTGAGTGTGCGTGTGTTCCAAGCGCCACCAGTTGCGCCGCCGCCGTTCGAGCCATTAGTCTTCTGGTCTTGCAGGATCGTCATGAGACTGTTGACCGGGTTTGCGAGGGAGGTGACTGTACCACCGATGACACAATTGCCCGTAATGTAGACGTCCGAGTAAACATTTGACCTTAGTACTAAAGCCATTCTCTACAATTCACAGGTATTTTCTTCACGCCTGAGCCTCCGACCAATACAGGTTGTAAGAGGAGACCGTGATGTTTTGGTTGATGGCGCCCGCTGCGATCATGAGCGTGTCCGGGCCATCTGGGTAGAATTTGCTGCCGCCTATGACCGTGTTGGACAGCTCCTTGAGGTCACTGAGGTCGATGGTCGTCTGTGTTCCGCCAAGACAGAACATAGAGAAAATGCGTTCTCCGGTACCGGTCACCCAGCTGCCACCCGGAAAAGATGTGGCGTACTGTGTAAAACTGGGCTGCCCTCCCTGAACTGTTGAGTTGATTGGCAGCCAGTTGAATGTAGAAGACTCGAAACCAGATGGATTGAGGACGCCGAATATGTTCAACGTACCGTTCGCGCCAACACACGTCACATCGAGCTTTTGAAGCAAAAGCTGTGCGCGATTTAGAAGGTCACGAATACCGATGTCACCGACTATACCGTTACTGACTGAAGGAGAGAGGCGGATGAAAAAGAGGGGAGTGGCGGTAGCATTCGCCACAAGGGTAGTGGGATAGTTGAACTGAAAATTGAAAAAATACCCTCTGTCATCGTCGAATTGTCCGTCCATCACCAAGGCCGAACCCCAGTGCGACAGCGAAGGCGAGCATGTACAAGAAACCAGGTTAACTGACACTCCGGCCGTGTGAACCGCTGCAGCGCCACCTGAAAATGTCTTATTGACGTCTGCTATGTTATATACTAGTGTGGATGCACGGGTCCCTATGGTCAATTGTTTTGTTATGTTATTTTTCGCAGTGTAAAAAATCATTTCATTATCTATCATGACCGTACCAGTGGTTGGCCAATAGGTGGGAGCATCGATGAGTGTAATGTATGTTTCGCCTGAAGCCGCTAGCGATGTTGCGAGTGTAGAATAAGATATATCTGATTCATTTATTACTTCGTAACGGACGGGCATATTGCCTGTACGCATGTAAGCTTCGTCATTCACATTGTTGTTGACCATACGGTGCACCATAGTCCATGCACCGTTTGTAGCTCTTATCATCCAATCAATGAAACCAGCGCCATACCACGTGTACTGAATACCAAGCATCTGCATGCGTGTGAGATCAATGCTATATCCACTAGAGCCTGTTCCATCAATTTTGTCGCGGTTGAACTGCGACTGATGTACACGCGTCTCTATAATCTTACACAGCTTGACACCCACTGTGATGGACGAGGCGCCTCTATACGGAGGGTTGACGCGCATATCATTCTGAGACGCCGGATTTATCCACGTCACGGCGTGGGTCATTCCACGGATCGTGATGCGATCACCCACCTTGAGTTGATCACGGAAGCGCGCGTTCGCATCCCCTGTAACCGTCTGGGAGTTGACGCCAATCGTGGCGAGGCCGGCGAGCTGGAAGGTGCTGGACCGCTTGACGGCAAAGAGGTTCTGGCCATCGAACTCCCAAAAGAGACCATTCTGGTCATCGTACGTCCCTGCACGGATGCTGGCTCCGTGCCAGCTGCTCATGATGAATCGCGGCTGATCGCCAAGCACGGGCGTGATAACACCTGGATTCACGACGGCGTCCACAACAATCGTAGTTGATTCGGTAATAGACTTTACAACGAATGTTCCGTTGAAACTTTGTGTAGTTATGCCTCTGATCTGAATAATTGCACCGGGTTGGGGGGCGCCATGTGCCACATCAGTCACTATAGTTAATGTGGCTGGAAGGGTGGTGCTAGATGCCGTAATTGATACTACGTCATTGTTGGGGCAGAATAGCGTACCCGACGACCATAGAAAGCCCTTTCCAGACTGATAGCGGAAAACTTTCTTCGACTGACGGAGCACGTTCGAGCCGTGTGTAGGTTGGTTTGGCGATATAAGTACGCCTCCATCAAAAGGTCTGTGAATCGTGTAAGAATACGGCTGAACGTAGATGCTTCCGCCGGCGCCTGTGCCAGAGCCGGTGACTGAAGAGCTTGAAGTGAATGTGAATGTGCTCGAGGTGGGAACTGATTCCAAAAAGAAGTTTCCTTGAGTGCTTGCACCGAGTGAACCGCTTGTGGGTGTCCACGAAGTGGCCGTAATGGGCGTCCCTGGCATAAGCCCGTGGTTTGTCGTGGTGGTCACTGTGACCGTGGTGCCCGACTGGCTAATGGCGGACACCTGGATCTTCGCATTACCGTTATTGAAAATACCGCCACGGCGAACGACCGTGTAGGCGGTGAAAATAGACTCATTAAATGCTGCACCAACAGTACCACCCTTGGCTATATATGAGAAAGAGGTGGCGGCGACGTTTGCCGTCACTAAAAAAAACCCCTCCGCTCTGTCGGCCGTCTTGTTGGAATTGGCGAGACCAGAAACTGAAATAACAGAACCTACAGGTGGGGGTGTCGTAGTCGCCATGGTAATCGTAGATGGCGTCGTGGTGGTGTAATTTGTGCTAGCGGTCGTTATTATTATATCTGTACCAGGTGTTTCGTAGAAACTAGGAGTTTGACGGACCTCCTGATAAGATTGCCACTTTGTGGCCTGGAGGCCGTATTCAAAATCGGCATCGATGACCGACTGGCCGAGCGACACGCGTTGACGTTCGATAGCATCGGTACCAAAGTCGTATGGACGAGTTTGGTTATTAATGATGAACGGCATCCTACTAGATGCCTAGATAAAAGACCACTTGTTGGCGACGCCGGTCCACATTAGGCTTACAGACGTCCACGCGAGTTGGATAAAGGCGCTCGACTGCCCATCAATCTTGTCCGCGCCTGACATTTGAATGACGATATCGTAACTGGCATTTGTTCCAGCGAGCCCCGATTCGTCCTTGATGATGTAAACTTTTCCGGGAGTCAAGGTGGAGCCTTGGGGTATAATGATAGTTCCTCCCAAGGCCCTGCCTATATAGTAATCAGTCGAGAGGGCCGTGTACGGTGTGACCGTCTGTGCCGACGCAATGCTCGAGACAACCACAGAGGCTGTGGCCATAGGGTTGGGAATGTAGGACGATAAAGGGCTCACGCTCACAAAAGTACTAGTCGACATGACGCCAACTGTAGATGTTGTTCCTGAGAATGTGACATCGATATAATAATTGAGAGTCACGTCAGTTACGTTGATGGGGAGGATCACGGTTGTGCTAGGATCCTGAGTGTACGTCGGCGCGTAGCTGTACAAGTAAGGCCCTTGTGTGGATGAGGTGGTCGCGTCGGCCGCCGAGGAGGCGATCCCAAACTGAACAACAGACTGCAGGGTCGGGTTTATACAAAGAGAAACCTGATACACACCCGCCTGATAAAACTTGAGGTTGCCACCCGTAGTGACTATCATGCTCCCACTGCTCCCAGACTGGGTCCAGCCCGCCCCGGAGGTCATGGAGAGCCGGTAAGTATTGGAGTTCACTGGACTCGTGAGTGTTGTACCGGACGTGGTCATGAGGAGGCCGGCTGCCGCGTTGACTGATGAGGAAATATAGTTGCCGAAGGGGGCGATCTGCAACCACGTGCCAAACTGCGTGCCGGTAACCGTGGAAGACGCTGTGAGATATAGAAACCCTGAAGTGGCTGTACTTTGTGTGAAAATGTCAATATAGTACCACGGGGCTATGCTGGTCACATTGATCGGTATGACCAAGGGGACGCTCGAGCTCTGCCCGACGGGTATGTCTAGCACATAAGTATAGGCCGAGGTGCTCGATGGGAATGCGGACGATGTATTCGTACCAAGTGCAATCTTGCGCACGGGCGCGTCCGCAACAAGCACCATTTGCACCTTATAAAGGCCGGTCGCGCTAAATTTGAGGAGACCCTGAGCGGTCACCGAGTAGTTGGATACGGTTGTACCAGAAGCCGTGAAGCTCGAGAGATTCAGGTGAATAGCTTGGAGTGTAGGAGTGTCGGAGCTCGTGGCGAAGGCCGTGGTGACAAGGTTGGTCCCGAGGCTAAAGAGTTGGCCCTGGCTAGTGCCGTTCCACACACCTGAGATGGTTCCAGTGGCTACGAGATTTGTTGTGAAAATGTTTGATGTGGAAAGAGCATTGGAAGCGTAGATGTTACCAGCGACTGTGACGTTCGCCGAGACTGCGCTGGTCCCGATACCGACGTTAGAAAAGTAGTAGATGTTTGTTGTACCTGTTGTCCACTGGGATCCCGTTATGGTGCCCCACTGCACGGCCGCACCTGTACCGGTGGTCACGAGCGTCTGGCCAGCAGCAGCCGTGGCACCGGAAACGAGCAGACCGCCCGTCAAGTTGAGGGTCGAGCTCATGACCGTGTTTGAGCTATTGGACGTCAGGCCATCTGCCCATACGTTCTTCGTCTGTAGGGCATTCGAGGCGAACACGTTGCCAACTACATAAAGATTGGATGAAACCGCTGTAGTACCTATACCAACGTTTGCTAGGTAGTAGATGTTATTTGTACCCGTCGTCCACTGAGAGCTCACCAAGGTGCCCCACTGCACACCCGCACCTGTACCGGTGGTCACGAGCGTCTGACCAGCGCCCGCGGCGGTTCCGGAGACGAGCAGGCCGCCCGTCAAGTTGATGGTTGAATTAACTGTTGTGTTTGTACTGTTTGATGTCAGACCATCGGCCCATATATTCTTGGACAGGAGGGCATCGGCTGCGATTACGTTGCTGCTCACCCCGAGCGAGGCGGCGTTCGCAACTCCAGAGACGTTGAGAGTCGCCACGTTAATCTGCCCGCTCACACCGAGCGAGGCGGCGTTCGAGACGCCAGCGACGTTCAAGCTGCCCACACCCAGAGCGAACGCGTTCGCCGTACCAGAGACGTTCAGGGTTGCCACGTTGATCTGCCCGCTCACACCGAGCGAGGCGGCGTTCGAGACGCCAGCGACGTTCAAGCTGCCCACACCCAGTGCCAAGGCGTTGGCGGTGCCAGAGACGTTCAGGGTGCTCACACCGAGTGCCAAGGCATTGGCGGTACCAGAGACGTTCAGGGTCGCCACGTTGATCTGACCGCTCACACCTAGTGAGGCGGCATTCGCGGCCCCGGCGACATTCAAGCTGCCCACACCCAGTGCCAAGGCATTGGCGGTACCAGAGACGTTCAGAGTCGCGGTGTTAATCTGCCCGCTCACACCTAGTGAGGCGGCGTTCGAGACGCCCGCAACGTTCAGGCTGCCCACACCCAGCGCCAAGGCGTTTGCAGTACCAGAGACGTTCAGGGTCGCGGTGTTAATCTGCCCGCTCACACCGAGCGAGGCGGCATTCGAAACGCCCGCAACGTTTAGGCTGCCCACACCCAGCGCCAAGGCGTTTGCGGTGCCAGAGACATTCAGGGTCGCGGTGTTAATCTGCCCACTCACACCTAGTGAGGCGGCGTTCGAGACGCCAGCGACGTTCAAGCTGCCCACACCCAGTGCCAAGGCGTTTGCGGTGCCAGAGACGTTCAGGGTCGCGGCATTGATCTGACCGCTCACACCGAGCGAGGCGGCGTTCGAGACGCCGGCAACGTTCAAGCTGCCCACACCCAAAGCCAAGGCGTTGGCGGTACCAGAGACGTTCAGGGTCGCGACATTGATCTGCCCGCTCACGCCGAGAGCCAATGCGTTGGCGGTGCCAGAGACGTTCAGGGTTGCCACGTTGATCTGGCCGCTCACGCCAAGTGAGGCGGTGTTTGCAGCCCCTGCAACGTTCAAGCTGACCACGCCCAGTGCCAAGGCGTTGGCGGTGCCAGAGACGTTCAAGGTCGCTGTATTAATCTGCCCGATCACGCCGAGCGAAGCGGCGTTCAAGGTGCTCACACCAAGAGCAGACGCGTTGGCGGTGCCAGAGACGTTCAAGGTCGCGGTATTAATCTGACCGCTCACGCCGAGAGATTCGGTGTTCAGGGTGGTCACTCCCAGTGCGGAAGCATTGGCGGTGCCAGAGACGTTCAGGGTTGCCACGTTGATCTGGCCGCTCACGCCAAGTGAGGCGGCGTTTGCAGCCCCTGCAACGTTCAAGGTGCTCACACCAAGAGCAGATGCGTTAGCTGTCCCGGAAACATTTAGACTCACCACGCCAAGTGCGAACGCATTCGCCGTCCCAGAAACGTTCAGAGTCGCGGCATTAATCTGCCCGCTCACACCAAGAGCAGATGCGTTCGCCGTCCCAGAAACGTTCAGAGTCGCGGCATTAATCTGCCCGCTCACACCGAGCGAGGCGGCATTCGCGCCCCCTGCAACGTTCAAGGTGCTCACACCAAGAGCAGACGCGTTGGCTGTACCGGAGACGTTCAGGGTCGCGGCATTAATCTGACCGCTCAAGCCTATTGAAGCGGCGTTCAGAGTCACCACACCAAGCGAAGATGCGTTGGCTGCACCTGCAACATTCAGGTTGATCACGCCTAGCGAAAACGCGTTTGCTGTGCCGGAGACGTTCAAGCTCGTCACACCCAATGCGGACGCGTTTGCTGTACCGGTAACGTTCAAAGTGCTCACACCAAGAGCAGACGCGTTGGCTGTACCAGAGACGTTAAGGGTCGCAGCGTTAATCTGACCGCTCACGCCAAGTGAGGCGGCGTTTGCAGCCCCTGCAACGTTCAAGGTGCTCACACCAAGAGCAGATGCGTTGGCGGTACCGGAGACGTTCAGGCTTGTCACGCCGAGCGAGGCGGCGTTTGCGGTCCCCGAGACGTTCAGGCTTGCCGTGTTTATTAGGCCACTCACACCGAGCGAAGCGGCGTTTGCAGCCCCTGCAACGTTCAGACTGGTGACACCGAGTGAGGCGGCATTGGCCGTTCCTAGGACGTTGAGTGTGCTCACGCCGAGTGCAGACGCGTTCGCGGTGCCCGCGACATTCAGACTCGTCACGCCGAGTGAGGACGCGTTGGCTGTACCTGCGACATTCAGACTCGTCACGCCGAGCGAGGCGGCATTGGCCGTTCCAGAGACGTTCAGACTCGTCACGCCAAGCGAAGCCGCGTTGGCCACGCCGGCGACATTAAGGGTGCTCACACCGAGCGCAGATGCGTTGGCGGTGCCAAGCACGTTCAAGCTCGCCACGCCGAGCGAAGCTGCGTTCGCAACTCCAGAGACATTCAGGCTGCTCACACCGAGTGAGTCGGCATTTGCGGTGCCAGAGATGTTTAGGGTTGCGGTGTTAATCTGACCACTCACACCGAGTGAAGCGGCGTTGGCGCTCGTCAGAACGTTGAATGACGTCACCACGGCATTACCGGTCACCACCAGGTTGGCTGTTGGCGTTGCGTACGACCCGATGCCCACTGGAGCACCATAAGTCAGGGGGCTTCCTATGATGCCCGTCCATTGTGAACCTATAAATCCGACGATATTTGATGTGTAAATATTTGCCACGTACAAGGCGTCGACGTTTGCCGTGCCTCTGACCGTAAAGTCGTAACCTGGCGAGGATGATGTGTGGATGCCTACGTTTCCATAAGGGTCCACGACCAAGGCGAGAGTTTGGTAGTCCCAGATCTCGAGGGCGTTCCACGTGTGGCCTCCCCCACCAGCGCCTTCGTACTGAACAACCTTGAGGGCGGTTTGTGTACCATAGTTGTTTATGGAAAAGGCGTTGGTCGTCTCGACGTTGGTGTTGAGACTGAAGACGTTACCTGTAAAAACTATATTCGCCACGGTCAGGTTAGAGAGTGTGGTCTGCCCTGACGTGACAGTGAGCGCCCCTCGTGACGATA
>Ga0222712_10006786_pt1 | contig 11236 bp, 13 predicted proteins | sample C33_657DmetaG_FD_165043 | JGI IMG/M metagenome (GOLD analysis project Ga0222712, IMG submission 165043) | Estuarine water microbial communities from San Francisco Bay, California, United States - C33_657D | ecosystem: Environmental > Aquatic > Marine > Unclassified | place: USA: California... | reverse complement strand
TAAGAATATATTTCATAATAAAAATTTAGTGCGGATAGCAGGATTTGAACCCGGTGTCAGACGTTTTAGAGGCGCCCACGACTTCCACGCCGTATTAGACTCTACCCGCAATTGTTTTACAAAGATAGTAAAACTTTTTCAATTGTCAAATTATATTTCTAATTATTTTACAAGGTGAACCATAAGCTACAACATTATCAGGAATATCTTTTGTAACAACAGATCCAGCTCCTATAATAGAATTATTACCTATCTTTACAGTATGTAATATATTAGTACCCATTCCAATTGTTGTACCTTCACCTATTGTTACATTACCAGCAATGTTAACACCTGGATTAATAGAGCAATAATCTTCTATTGTAGTATGATGTCCTATAGAAACGTGTCTATTAATTGAAACAAAGTTACCAATTGTTGTGTGAGCAGCAATCGATACTTTTGAATTGATTAAAACACCTCTTCCAATTTTAGACATTTTAGAAATTTCTAAACCATCATGAATAATATTAACAAACTTATTCAAATCTGGTTTTAATGATTCTATTATTTTTATTTTATGTTGAGGTTGATAAACACCAAGAGTCATTTTATCATATTCACCTAGGTCTAAATCTTCTAATACTTTTACATTAAATTCATCATGTTCAAATGTATTTAATATAGGTAGTTTTAGATTATTAAATATATGAATCTCAGGTGTATTATTGTTAGAATACAAATTATCCAATATCATTGTGATAATGTTATCACCTTTACCTATTATTAACAATCTTGTTTCCATATCCTAGTTCTTTTAATTCTTTTGATGTATAATGAGTTATATCTAACTCATTCATTATTTTATGTAACCTTTTTAACAGCTCAGCGTTTGTTGTTTTTTTCTTTTCTTTAAGATATAAATTATCCTCAAGTCCAATTCTAACACCATCAAAATCTAACAACCCATATAAATTAGTTTTTAATTGTTGATTACCTATACCACCTAAACAAGTATATGAATTTTTTGGCAGATTTGATTTAATTGATGCTAAATTACCAAAGTCACACTGACCATTATAAATATTACCTAATATGAAGTTTATATGATATGGTGGTATTAATTTACCTTTTGATATTAAATAGTTAGTATAGTTCAACATACCAGTATCAAAACATTCTATCTCTGGTTGTACACCATACTTATTCATCTCATCTATTAAAGATAAAATCATATTAGGTTGATTAACAGATGTACCTGATGGAAAGTTTAATGATGACATTGTTAAAGAACCCATATCAGGTAGTAATTGTAACACTTCGGATCTTTTTTCTAATTCTGGAAAGTTTCTACCTGTTAGTGACACACAAATTAGTAGTTCAGGACAATGTTTTTTAATACCTTCTATTATCTTTTGATACACTTCTTTCTTATAAGTATTCTCTAATGTAACCTCATCTCTGGCATGTAGATGAACAATTGATATACCTAACTCATCAGCCTCATGTACAGATTCTATTATCTCATTTGGCGATAAAGGCGCAAAAGAGTTAGCTCTGGAAGTTTGTGTTCCAGTGGGCGTAAAATTTATTATTTTTTTAGAATAACTCAATCGTTGAATATTTTTTTATTTTAGATTTAAAATCTTCTGTTATATCAATATGTGATACCTTAGTTTTGTCTCTATAAAAATCTATAAAGACAACCTCATCAATATCACCTAAATTTATAATTTTAAATCTTCCGCTTTGTACATCTGTTTCAAAATTAGAATTATTTGATTCTACTTTAATTAATTGTTCATCATTAAAAAAATTTAAATAGAATAAATATATTTGATTATTTGATTGATTATAACAGTAGCACCAATTTAAGTCTTGTGAAACAAATTTTTTCACTTCGACTTTTTCTTTAATTATCTTTTTACTTATAAAAAGGTTATTACCAACATCTTTAAAAATCTTTTTTGTAAACTCTTCTAATGGAATTAGACTTTGTTCCTTGATGATTTTCGTCATTTCTACTCTATCATATTTTTCAAATAAATATGGTAGTTTATTAACATTAAAAGACTTGAGTCCACCTAAAATCATTTCTAAATTTTCATCTATTGTATAAAAGATAGAGTCATAACGATTTAGAAAATTCTTATGATTTGTGAATATAGATTTATCTTTAATAACATAGTCATACTCAACATGATAAATTCTTTCATAACCATAATTTTTAGCCAGCTGAGAAATGGTTGAGAACATTCTATAAATGGCAAATCCATAAAATGGAGTTTTCTTTAGATATTTTGATTTAAGAATATGATTTTCAGCTTCGTGTATTTCAAAATGTCTTAGTTCTTCATCATCTGATAACTCATTTAAATGGTCATAGATATAAAACTGACATTTTTTTTGAATGTCTAATGGTATGTGTGTATGAGAAATTAAAGCTATGTCAAATCCATCTTTTGGTAAACTATCAATACATTCTGATAATCTATCAATCTGTTCTTGAGTTGGACAGTAAGCTGTTACAAAAATTAAATCCTTCACTTTAATTAATTTAAAATATCATCAATTCTTGAATTGCGACTATAGCACAAATCAGATTCTCTAAATGTATAAATCTCACCGTAGGTTATAACAGAACCCTTAGAATTCATCATTTCACTAGCAATAAAATCAACATTATATTTACCATCTAACTTTCTATACTTATAATCCAAAACTAAATAGTCAGTTGATTTATCAGAAGGCTTAGAAACGATTGTACCGATTGGATATTTCAATAAGCAAACTTCAGTACCATCTTCATTATATCCCCATATCTCTGAGAAGAAATTAATAGAATCTTCTAAATAAGAAACATAAGCCATTATAGAACCTAACTTACCAGCAAAGTGATATGTGAATCTAATATATTCTTTCTCATAAACCATATGAGCATTTTCTTCTTTACTTTCAATGGCATTATCAGTAAAGTTAATATCATATATTTTCCTATCATTACTATTATCATGATATGCTGACTTTGTACCAAATGATTCTTTTGATAGTTTTTCAAATAGGTCAAAAAAAGTTTCTTTTCTATTAGAAGCTATTGAGAATGTAAAGTCATAACGAATGAACGGATCTAAGGTTTCAACAAATTGTTCACCCATAGGACTATATCCATTATTAATCTTTTGTCTAAAGACAATATCAGGATTTCCTGATCTCGTATTAGAAATTGGATAAACATTATATTCACTTCTTTCTAATCTTCTATTCCAATTAAGGATTTCTGTATCTGATAAATATCTCATTTTTTATATTTTTCCCCTCTTATCCAAATAACACCAATATATTTAGTACCAGCGATTACTGGTAGACCAGCATGTAAACTATTAGGATCACTTGATCCATCTTCCAAAGTATTGTCCCAAATAACTAATTTTCCAACTTCTGGTTTTATGATAGTATTTAATTTTGGAAACTCAGTTTCACCTCCTATAAATCCATCATTAAGATAAACTAAAGCAGTTTTTGGTCTATCTCTTCCATCAGTGTGTACTTTATATTCTCCATCAACATTATATTTAACAAAGTGAAAGTCTTCTTGATTTTCAACGGGATATCCAGTTAATTCAGCAACATCATTTTTAATTTTATCAACTAAAGGTGAATGTGTTTTTAGCCATGTTACTCTGGCTTTTCTGTAAGCCAGTTTGTTATTAGAGACACGACCAGCATCTAATTGACCAGATTCTCCTAATCCAATCAACATACTACACTCATGTTCAGATAAATAATTTGGTATTTCTTTAATCATTTTTTAAAATTTGTTCTATTTTCTTATTGCGTTGGTTCTCTAAAGTTGTAAAATATATTTTAAAATTCTGCTCACTTATGGGCCACCAACTATTTTCAATCTCGGATTCTATTATTAGATAAGTAGAAAACTTTTCATAATCTTTAGGCTCGCGGCATTGGTATATTTTACCCCAAGCCCATTTAACATAATCTTGACCATATTCTTTTCCATTTACTGGATAAGCATTTGTGTTTTTTTCAAAGTAGGTTCTTTTACAATAAACTTTCACTTAATAATTTGCCTAATTTTTTCTTCTCTTTCTTCTTCAAGAGTAACTGGTTTGCCTGACTTCTCAAGTGTTATGTTAGCAACTGCTGTACAAACTAAGAATATACAGAAATAAATACCAGCATACATCTTATCATTAGATTTGATAAAGAATGGTATAACAAACATCATTAGAAATGCTATTATACCAACAACAACACCTACTCTACTTAGTATTTTTCGTTTCAACATTTATCAACTGGTTTAATTTTATTTCTCTCATTAACATAGTAAAGAATCTATCTAATTCACCTTCATTCACAAACTCAATAGTTATGGATTGTTTATGGTCACCTTGATCAAAAAATAACCAATTGGCATTTGTATAGATGTTTTTGTACTCAGTAACACCAGGTATAATAATAAAACTATCTATGGGAAAGTCTCCTCTCTTCATAGAAGAAATCTTACCCATATTTTTAGTTATTCTCAACATAGTCACCTATTCTATTATTCGCAAGATCAATATAGTCTTGTTGTAATTCAAATCCCATATAATTTCTACCTAACTTCTTAGCAGCAACCGCAGTTGTACCCGTACCCATAAAAATATCTAATACTAAATCACCTTTATCTGTAGCACCTTTAATAAAGTACTCAATGAGTTCAACCGGGAAAACAGCAACGTGATTATCAGCAATTCTTTTTGATTCAGATGATATGTTTACTAAGGTAGTTGGTAGGGCACCTTTTGGATTTGGAGCCCAATCTTTATACTCTAAATTATCATCACCTTCTGTTCTGGCAAATCTTTTCTTTAGAGGTTTAGTCATTCTCTTAATAGACTTCTCAGAATACTCAGTTCTCATATCATCAAGATTAAACTTGAATCCTTTTTCTTTAGCGAACCAAAATAAGTATTCTACTCTATCACCAAATCTGGCTCTATTAGGAAGACTTTTTAATTTGTTCCAGAACAATCTCTCAAACATTTTTAATCCTGTTTGTTTGTGTAGTTCTGATATTAAGTCAAAGACATAAGGATGTCTAAAGCCATTCTCAACTTTATCATTGATATTTAAGATGAAAGATCCAGTTGGTTTAAGAACTCTTTCTATTTCTTTACAATAGGGTATAAACCAATTGACATAATCTTTGGCTAGTATTCCACCATTATCTATATAAACTTTTAAGTCAGCGTAAGGTGGAGATGTTATTACCAAGTCAACAGAGTTGTCTGGTAGTTGTTTCAGTAACTCTAAAGAATCACCTTGATGAATAGCATTAATTTCCATAGACGTTATATTCTATGGAAATTAATAAGTTTATCTCAATAAGGTAACGTGACCATATTTGTCAAAAGTATTACCATCTAAAGATTTGAATCTAACTCTATAAATATAAACATCTTCTTTAACTGGCTCACCTTTGAAAATACCATCCCATCCTTTTTTATAATCATTCGTAGTAAATAATAATCTACCCCATCTATCAAATATTTCTAACTGATAAAATCTTTGGTCAAAACCATATGAAGTAAATACTGGTAAGAAAATATCATTCAATCCATCATAGTTAGGAGTAAATGTATTTGGTATAGAAACATTAAAATCATTTTTAACATCTACCCACTTAGTCAGCCAATCTTTACAACCTTCTGGTGTAGTTGATATTAAAGTAACTTCGTATCTGCCAATTTTAGGAAATATAACATTAGGGTTAACCTCATTAGAAGTAAAACCAATACTTGGTATAGACCAACTGTAAGTACAAGATCCTAATATATTTGTTTTGTTGACAAGTTGTAATTTTGGATCAGATATTAAAACTTCATTGATTAAAAAGTTAGTAACTGGTTTACCAAAAACACTTACACTTGGAACCGATACTAAGTTAGCATCACAACCTTCAGCACTTATATAACTAAAGTTAGTAGTATAAGTTCCATTTGATGTATAATTATGTGATGAGTATAATCCATTAGACTCACTACCATCATCAAATCTCCAAGTACCAATACCATCATTCTTATCAGTTGTAAATACAATTTGTAAAGGATTACAACCTGATAAAGTATTTGTTATAACACTAACTGTTGGTGTTTCAGCAACAAATATATTCATCATTGAACTGTCTTTACAAACATTATTAATTGAGTTTGTCCAGTATATAACGTGATTGTTACCAACATTGGCTAAATTCGGATTAAACATATTACCAATCAAACCAGCACCACCTGACCAAGTATAACCTGGATTTTGAACAAGTGAATTAAGATTGAACGGAAACTCAGAACCTTTACAATAAACTGATTTAGGATATTTATCAAAGTCAGCTGAGATAAACTTTTCAATACTGATAGTTGTTTGAGCATAAGCAACACAAGGACCAGCAGTGATACTATAATTAACAATGTTATTACCAATCACACCAAAAGCTGGATTAAATACACCGTTAATATTAACAGCATTATTATTAAATCCACCGAATATACCACCAATTGGAGTTACTTGTAATTGAAACGGTGAATGAGTGTTACAAATCTTATTCACCGTTGTTATAATCGGTGAAGATAATGAATAAACTTTAACCGCAACAGTTGAACTATTTGGACACAATCCACTTGGTGAAGTAGATGTACTATGAGTTAATACAATGTTTCCAGTACCAGAAGTTGATGGATTAAATAGTGATCCAGAAATACCTGGACCAGACCAAATACCTTGTGATAAAGCATAAGGACTTAAATTGATAGCTAAACTTGTGTTACATAAATCAGGAATTTGATTTGTGATCGTAGAAGGGACATAAGCTTCAACATTAATACCTTTAGTTTGTTGAGCAAAGCAAGTACTTGTACCAACAACATAAGATACTTGATTAGAACCAATTGAAGCAAGACTTGGAGTAAATACACCTGATGTTGATAGATATGAAGAAACAACCCAGTTACCAGTATTTGGAGTAACTGATAATTGTATTGGAGAGTTCATACTACAAACTGTAGGTATATTTTCTATGTTAGGCATTATAGGATTGTAAACAGATACATTTATAGTTTTAGTATCTGGACACAAAGTCATATTAGGAGTAGATGTAGTGTTATAAGTTAGAGTATAAACGCCAGTTGGTAAATTAGGATTAAGAGAATTATTGCTAATATTTGGTCCATTCCAGTAGCCTGTAGTATTCTGAACAATAGCCATTAGATTAACTAAACCACCATAAGAACACTGGTTGTTTACAGTACCTGTAATTGTAGCCGGTCTAAAAATAGAAGGTGAAATTGAAGTAGAACTAGTATTAACACAAGGTCCAACATTAACGGTATAAGTAACTAATGTGTTTTGAGGAACAGCATTAGAAGGCGTTACTACACCGATTGAAGAAACGGCTTGATTAGATCCCCAAGTACCACCTGACGGATTAGCACTCATCACAAATGAAGAAGCATTTGTACAGAAAGGAGTAACTGGTATAATATTCGGTACTAAAGTAGATGTCACTGATACATTGAGAATTGTACTTGAAGGACAAACACTAGTATTTGGATTTGATTGTGTTGAATAAGTTAATTGATAATTACCAGTAGATAAAAAAGCTGGATTAAATATACCATTATTAACATTAGTTCCTGTCCAAGTTCCTGTTGTATTTTGAACTATTGTCATTAGATTAATAGTTGGGTTAGTAACACAAATAGGACTTACACTTGATGTTAAATTAGAATTGTTAAAATGATTTAACTGAAATGTTACTGAGTTAGAAGCAGAACAACTATTAGTTAGAGTTGAATAAGTTACTACATTTGTTCCAATCGTCCAAGTATTTGAAGTTGGTACAATAATTCCATTAGGTATATTAAAAGTACCACCAACTGGTGTAGCTTGAATAGTATAAGAACTTCCATTATCACATAAGTTTGGAATAGCAACAAATGTCGGTGTCATTGGATTAGTCACCAATAAAGACATTGTTTTTGTTTGAGGACAACTAATAACAGAAGGAGTAACTGTAACTGAATAAGTTATAAGAGTTGAAGTACCGGGAGCCACACTGGCACTTATGATATTATTTTGAAATGTACTACCAAATAGCATAGTATTTGGTGTCCAGTTGTATTGATATTGAGTTGGCGAAACCACATATCCAAAATTAACACCACCAGCAATTTGTTGACCTTGGCATAAGGTAGTATTACCCGGTGATAAAGTCCAAGTGAAAATATGAGTAGGCACATTCAATGTTGTTGAATAAGAACAAGAACCATCAAATACATTAATACTATAAGTACCCGCAGATAAATTATTAAATGTATAAGTTGTTAATGGTGTTGTTATTAAAGATGAAGTATATGCTAATGTGTTTGATGTAACAATAAAGTAATTTATATTTGGCGGTGAACCAGAAGCCGGAGTAAGATTAATAGTACCTGTGCCATTACTTCCATTTGGACAAACAGATGATGATGAAACTGAAATAGCACCCGGAGGTGAAGCCATTAAAGTAAAAGAGGCGACCTCATTACAATTATATATTGATGTGTAAGTTAAATTATAAACAGCACCATTAGTAGGTGATGTAACGGTATAACTTGAACCAACACCCAATGAACCAGTTATTGGTGTATTACCAACAAACCATTGAAAGTTTGTACCACCAACAGTTGTTAGATAAGCTTGACCATTACAATAGGGTTTTAAAATATTCTGAGGAACTGGTGTACCAGAGCCTACAGCAACTGTAGCCGAAGCATTTCCACACATAGCATTACCCAATCCAGCAATAGTGACAGAATAAATACCAGCAGGTAAATTAACAGCAACTGAAGAACTTCCTACTACACTATTGGAAGAGTTTGTCCAAGTATAAGTATATCCTGATCCACTACCATTACCTTGTACTGTAGCCGAACCAGAAGAGCCATTTAAACACGTTGTTGATGAGCCTATACCAGCAATACTAATTGTTGATGTATTTAGAGTATTGATTGCGTTTAACTGACAACCTCCTTGTGATATTAATTGAACCGTATAAGTCTGACCTGGTGTTGGATTTGTAATTGTTAAAACTGATAATGTACCATTAGGAGCAGGTATTATTCCATTAGGACCATACCATTGATAAGAGTTATATCCAGCAGGAGCGGCAATGGTAGCTACTCCAGATCCAGAACAATAAGATACGGGACCTGGTATTGGACCACCTGGTATTCCACCTAAACCTTGACCTATTAATTGACCACCACATTGAGCATCAAAGAAAGTAGTACCATAGTGACCACCAAAGTTACAATCAGCAGTCCAAGCTTCTATTGTAACACATCCTCCAATGTAAGGAGTTAAGTCAATAACCTTAACCTGCCAATTAGACATTACACCAAATGTACCACAAGTAGTAAAAGAAACATTAGCTACAGTACCACAATTAGCCGCTAGAGTCATTGAAGAACATGAAGCAACTGTATTACCACCACAAGCATTAAGAACTCGTAGATATAATCCAGGTTGATCACAACAACTATGTCCAGGATTTTCGTAATATCCAGCAAACGCAAATTGAAATAAAGTATTTAATGAAGTTACATTGAATGTAGTTGATATCTTATTTCTTGCGTAGTTGGAATTATTATCATTTAATCGAGCAATTCGAGTACCACCAAAAGGAGAATTTCCTAATATAAACGAACAGCCACCACCATTGCTATTATAAGTCAATGGAGTAGACACAATAGCAAATTCATTTGATCCTAAATTATAAGGCGTTCCTAAATTTACACAATTATAATTAGCGCTTGTACTATTGGCATAGTTACTTGATAAAGTCCATCCTGTTACAGCATAAGCATTACCAGCTCCTATATAAGTTCCGGGTGATGTTTGCTCAAAACCTATGTTTGTTGGACATTGAGCGTTTCCAATTATAGTTACTAAACTAAAAAGAAAACTGATAAGTATTTTACTTAGACTCTTCATCTTTCCTCCTAACTGTAAAAAACTTTTGATTTATGTAATCACGTTTAAGTTGTTTGATATGGTTCTCTAATTCTAAACCAACTACATTGTTAAACTTTAGTCTTTCTCTTATTTCGGATTCATTAAATCCCTTTAAGGAGTCGATTGGATATTTATCCATATCTGGTGTGAATGTTTGTGAGCGTACCACAAAACTAAGCATCATCACCAACGCTATTGATATCTTCTTCATATAAATTATATATACGAAGGTAAAAAAAATATCCCCTATTTAAGGGGATAAATGAGTGAATGATATGTTTGAGTTATTGAATGAAATTATTTACCTAATCCAAAAGCACCAAGAATTTTATTTAACTTATTATCACGATAAGTTGATATACTAATACCTTTAGCAATACCTTCTAAAGCATCTTCAACTATTTTTTCAGATGGTTTCATATCCTTACAATACTTATCCATGATTACTTTTCGGAAATCAACAATAATATCTTTTACATCATTGTTACCACCGTAGATATAATAAACACCGTTTGGTAGTTTTTCATTTCTAACCCAAATAGAAGGTGATGATTCTAATTGCCAAGTTCCGCTATTACTTAGTGTGTACTTAACCTCAGTTTCATATTTTGTACCATCTTCAGCAACAGCATAGTATTCCCTATGAAAGTTTCTTTTATCAGGTGAACCTTTATCAGTCCAGTCTAACTCTCCATTTTCTGTAGATAGTGTTAGATTTTCTATAATCATTTTAACTTTTTCGATTATCATAATTGTTTGAATCTTTTTAATATCCACTCCAATTCATGTTCCATATACTCATTCGCATAAAGATTATGATTAAGTGTAATATAGGTTTTTACTTGTTCATTATCAACGCAAAGAACTTCATATTCTTTACCTTTTTCGAATAAGGGCCAACCGAAGACGTTATTTACATCTTCGGTACATAAAAGTTTATCTCCTTTTCTGATTGCCATTTTATTTTTACTTATTTTATAATTGAAAGTTATATAAGTTGAGCTTAGCCGCGATCCTGTTTTATCCTATCATTTATCTATGCCACAACCCGACTATCAAAGGGGAACCGACACCCTAAGTCTGTATGTGTTGCTACTTCCTCGGTACAAACGAACTTTCAATTTCTTTACTTATTCTCCCGTGTTAGGTTCTGTAGTCGCGAACTTCCTCCAGTTTTCACCAGCGATAGGTTCTCTGACTTATATTA
>Ga0222712_10006785_pt1 | contig 11236 bp, 6 predicted proteins | sample C33_657DmetaG_FD_165043 | JGI IMG/M metagenome (GOLD analysis project Ga0222712, IMG submission 165043) | Estuarine water microbial communities from San Francisco Bay, California, United States - C33_657D | ecosystem: Environmental > Aquatic > Marine > Unclassified | place: USA: California... | reverse complement strand
TCGCATGACTCATTACTCGACGAGTCATCGCACGCCACGAATGATACCCACTTTCGGTCGTGCCTCTGGGTGTGTCCCTCACATGACTCATTACTCGACGAGTCATCGCACGCCATGAATGACACCCACTTTCGGTCGTGCCTCTGGGTGTGTCCCTCGCATGACGCATTACTCGACGAGTCATCGCACGCCACGAATGATACCCACTTTCGGTCGTGCCTCTGGGTGTGTCCCTCACATGACTCATTACTCGACGAGTCATCGCACGCCACGAATGATACCCACTTTCGGTCGTGGATAACGCCATCGATCGACGGTCGCACGCCATCGATCGTCGTCGTCGGTCGCGCGCGCGATGGATTTCGTGCGCGACCGACGACCGGGGTTTCCCGCGGGATTACGCGTGCGTCATCGAGCGAAGACGACGAGCGAATGCGCGTGATGCGCACGCGCGAGGGAAATGAGGGAATCGGCGTCGGCGCGCGCGCGCGGGCGAGTCGAGCGCGATCTGACAAAACGCGCGTCAACGCTCGCGGTCGTCGAACAGGTGGTGATGTTGTCGAGCGAACATTCCATTCGCGATTGTTCCAGCGCGCTGTTGAAGCGCGCGTCGTATGAAGGTACGTTCGCCGCGGATGAGGGAGAGCGAGCGAGGAGAGGGAGAGCGCGAACGCGCGCGGACGCGGCGAAACCAGGGCGAAAGCGAGGGAGGAACTGACGCGGAGATTTGTGTCGGATAAACGCAGTGACGATGATGGAATCGCTGAGTGAGGCGTTCGAGCGCGCGAGGGAAGGGAGCGTGGACGTCGTGCTCGCCGAAACGTCGTTTATTAAGGATGCGTTGACGAGCGACGACGGGCGCGAGGCGCTTGAACGCGCGGCGAAAAAGACCGCGATCGTTGTGCTGCAGCGCGAGAATGATTCGGCGGCGGATGCGCAGTTAATGGTGGAGGCGGTGCGTTTGGGCGTCGTGGACGTCATTCGTTATCCATTGGTGAAGCAGAATACGGCGAATTTATGGCAGCACAGCGTACGGAAAATGATGGCTGATACGAGAAACCCACAGATTTTAGAGACATTGAGACGCTCGACGTCAGAAAATGATATTCGGTTCTCGATGCCCTACCGACAAGGCACGTTGCCGAGCGTGAGCGTGCAAACAAATCAAGCGTTGCCGGGCATTCCGGCGGCGGCGGTCGAGCGACCATCAAAGCCGCCGGGGATGACCATCGAAGCGATGAATTTGCGCCAGGCGCAGTTACTAGCGGAAATGGAAGCGCGAAAACTGAGTGAAAAAGGCGCGAGCTCGGCGGCAAAGACGGCGAAGACGGCGAAGACAGCGGCGACGAGCGCTAAGGCGGGCGGAAAGACCAAGGCCGGAAGTAAAGCGGCGAAGGGCAAAGGTGAGAACGTGCGCGCGCCGAGCGGATGGGGCGCCATACCACCGCAGGTTCAAGTGCCTCAGCGCGCGTGGAACGGGGTACATGGTTCTTCGCCGGATGAACATCCGTTCACGTCGAACGACGCGGCCAAGTTCACCGAAATGCTGCCCATCGGTTTAAAGCTCACTTACTCAAACAGTTTTATAAAGTGTGTAGAATCGCTTCAAGGAACGCAGCCGAATCAGAAGCATCTGTACGAGCCAGCGTATACGAAGCACGGCGACGATTTGCACCGCGCGCTCGGTTCGGACGCACCCCTTTCCGATCGAGGTACGTATCCGGCACTGCTTGGTGAAGACGTATTCCGAGACACCATGGACTTTGAAAACGGCAATTACGACGCCCTGGACTACGTTTTGAACTCTACAAATTTTTCATTGGAAGCACTTGATGACTCTATGATAATCGAATCGTTACGAGACGGAATTATGTGAATCCCCATGTTCTTTTGAACGCGATGTCATAGCCGATGTCGCTCTCGCGTGTGTACAAATTACATTACAAATATTCCGCAGCTTAGCACTATCATTAGCTACCTCCGCAACACGCACCACTTTCATTATTTCTATTTCTTTTGCAGTGATACTTGTAAAAGCTTGTCGAAAATTGTCATTAAATCTCATCTTGTCCCGCCCGCGCCGCGGCGGACGATGTCGCGGTTGACGACGCTGCGCTCCGCACATTTCGACGCACTCGATCGCCAACCACGTCGTTCCAAGACCAAAATGCCGCGACGAACGCTTCATTCATCGCCGTTCTCGCGCACTTGCACATTCTGGCGCGCCGTCTCGCTCGTCGTGCTCGCGCTTTCGCTTTGCTCCATACCCGGCGCGTTGGGCGCATACCGCGGCCGGTCCACCGCGAGCCGTCGCATCTCGGGACGCGGTCTTGGGCCCCGCCCGGCCGATCGATTCGGCGTAGGAAAACGTCGCCAGATGCTCGAAACTCGCTCGCCATTCAAACTCGCGAGGCGATTACTCGCCGATGAAGCACAAAATTTTGGCAACGAAACACTCGGGGACGAGAACGGCCACTGCGTCACCGCCTGGGAACATTTACGTCGCCGACCCGAGTTGAGCGTTCTTTTCGACATCGTCGAGACGCTCCCAATCATCAAGAGCAAAATGCAAGATCCGAGTAAAGTGTTCACTCTGTTTGTGCCCACGAACGACGCCATCGAGTCGCTTAAAAACTGGGAAGGATGGCTGGAAATGAAGAATCATTTAGTGGAAGCGTTTGGATCGAAGCGCGCGATGCGCGCCTATCTGCTCGCGTATCACGCCGTAGCTAACGAAACGCTCACGTTTTCGGAGCTGAAATCATTGAAGGGCGATGATGTTTACTTGGAAGATCTTCTGAACAACATTTTCCCGCTGCGCGTGAATAATACATCATCGGATGGCGCCGTTTACATCGACGGGCTCGGAAGCACGGCGAAAATAATCGAGCCCGACATTTACGCGTGCCGAGCGATTCTTCACGCCGTGGACACCGTGCTCTTGCCGTTCGACGGAGATGATCAATTGGACGAAGAGCAAGTCGCCATGATGCGCGACGCCACTCGCGCGATCGCGAAGCGATACAACCTTGACGTCCCCGAGCCGGTCGACGCAAACGCCGATGGACGAATCGATCCGTACGAGAGCGTCGGCGCCGTGCCGATCGAATCCGTGCCATCCGATTGGACGCAAGGCGCGAACGAAACCGCTCGGCGCTGAGTTCATTCAACTTTCACCGCGACCGTCGTGATCGTTCTCTTCAAGACTACTCAAATGCCGTGACGCGTGTGATACGAAAGATACGAGTTCGATCGATCCAAACCCTCAACCGTAGGTTTGAGGTCGTCTTTGAGCGACGTCTCCACTCGTCGCCATGACGATCGTTTTGCGCGCGTTCGCCGGTGCCGCACGCGCGCGCACGTTGCGCGCGATGACGTCAGCGAAGAACCAATCGCGCGCGCACGTTTCGATTCGCGCGACGATTGGTGCCGAACGTCGGCGGCGGGACGGGCGCGTTCGCGCCTACCCCGCCGGCGACCGCGTGAAAACGCGCCCGAGCCCGGGAAAGCGCCACGGTGAGTTGCCGAAAAACTTTGAGCACCTCGCAGTGGAAGAGCCTTTGTATGCGTGGTGGGAAGAGCAAGGTTATTTTCAGCCGAATGAACTCGCGCCGGGGGCGCCGTTTGTCATTCCCATGCCCCCGCCGAACGTCACGGGAGCGTTGCACATGGGACACGCGATGTTCGTGACTTTACAGGACGTCATGACGCGAAGCGCGCGAATGCGAGGACGAAAGACGTTGTGGCTCCCCGGGACGGACCACGCTGGGATAGCGACGCAGCTCGTCGTGGAGCGAAAGCTGGAGAGCCAAGGCGTGAAGCGCACGGATATGTCGCGGGAGGATTTCGTCGAACGCGTGTGGGAATGGAAAGCCGAATACGGGGGGAAGATTCAGCAGCAGATTAAGCGTCTTGGAGCGTCGTGCGATTGGTCGCGAGAGCGGTTCACGCTGGATGAAGGGCTGACGGAGTCCGTGCTCGACGCATTCATCAAGTTGCACGACGGCGGGTTGATTTACAAAGGTACGTACATGGTGAACTGGGCGCCAAAGTTACAAACCGCGGTGAGCGATTTGGAAGTCGAGTACAGCGAAGAACCGGGGACGATGTTTTATTTTAAATACCCCGTGCAAGGTGGGTCGGCGGATGATTATTTACCAGTGGCGACGACGAGGCCGGAGACTATTTTGGGTGATACAGCAGTCGCCGTGCACCCAGAGGACGCGAGGTACAAGCATTTGATCGGGAAAAAGTGCGTGGTGCCGCTCTCGGGCGGTCGAACGATCCCAATCATCGGCGACTCGTACGTTGATATGGAATTCGGTACGGGGGCATTGAAAATTACCCCTGGCCACGACCCGAACGATTACGAAATCGGCAAGAGAGTGGGTTTGGATATGATTAACATCTTGAACAAGGACGGATCGATGAATGCGAACTGCGGGAAGTACAACGGCTTGGACCGCGCAGTTGTTAGAAAACAGTTATGGAAGGATATGGCGGCCGAAGGGCTTGTTTTGAAAGAGGAGCCCTACACGTTGCGCGTCCCGCGCTCGCAGCGCGGCGGCGAAGTCATCGAACCCATAGTCTCCGAACAGTGGTTCTGTAAGATGCAATCCATGGCCGAACCGTCGTTACGGGCTGTGGAGACCGGTGAACTCACAATTGTGCCGCAGCGATTCGAGAAGATTTATAAGTCATGGTTGACGGATATTCGCGACTGGTGCATTTCGCGACAGCTGTGGTGGGGGCATCGTATCCCGGTTTGGTACGTGCACGAAACTGCCGAGGATCTCGCGCGTGCGTGCGAGGGCGAAGGAAAGGGTTCGAATAAGCGCTACGTAGTCGCGCGCAACGACGCAGAGGCGGAGAAGAAAGCAAAGGCGCAGTATGGCAGTCACGTCTTGTTGCACCGCGACGAAGACGTTCTGGACACTTGGTTCTCGTCCGGTTTGTGGCCATTTAGCACTCTCGGTTGGCCCAACGAAGACGCGCCGGACATGAAGAATTATTTTCCAGCGAGTGTTTTGGAAACTGGCCACGATATTTTATTCTTCTGGGTTGCGCGAATGATCATGATGTCGTACGGTATGACGGGCAAACTGCCGTTTCACACCGTGTTTTTGCACGGTTTAGTGCGCGACGCCCAAGGTCGAAAGATGAGCAAGTCTCTCGGAAACGTCGTCGACCCGCTCGGGGTGATCGCGGAACAAGGCACGGATGCGTTGCGATTCACCCTCGCCACCGGCACGGCGCCTGGACAAGATTTAAACCTGAATCTTGAGCGCTTAGCGTCGAATAGAAATTTCACGAACAAAATTTGGAACGCCGGAAAGTTTGTGTTGTATAGCATGGAGGAAATGTCCGACGCCGATCGCATGGCGCTTGTCGATGAAGGTCGGGCATTTTGTGCCGACGCCGCGGCGATCGCCAAACTTCCGCTCGCCGAGCGATGGATTGTGAGCAAATTGAACGCCACCGTCGACCACGTGACGACGGCACAAGATAAGTACGATTTCGGCGAAGCAGGTCGCGCGACGTACACCTTCTTCTACGACTCTTTCGCGGATTGGTACATCGAGGGTGCAAAGAGTCGTCTATACGGCGCCGACGCCAACGCCGCGCGCATGACCAAGGCGGTTTCGCTCTACGTTTTGGACCAAACGCTTCGATTGCTGCACCCATTCGTGCCGTTCGTGACCGAAGAGGTATGGCAGGCGTTGCCGCACCGCGGCGAGGCGTTGATCGGGCAAGACTGGCCCGCACTCAACGCGCATGTTGACGTCGAAGGCGTCGCAGCGTTTGAAAACCTGCAAAAAGTGGTGACGCGCATTCGCAACGCGCGCGCCGAGTACTCGGTTGAGCCGGCGAAGCGCGTCCCAGCCGTCGTCGTCGCCGCCGACGCGAGCTTGCACGCTAGTCTCGCCGCAGAATTAAACGTCATCGCCACTTTGGCGAGATTGAATGTCGAAGAGAGCTCGGTGGCGCGCACGCCGCCGCCTGCATTCGCCGTGACGCCAGAAAACTTTGTGCAAATCATCGTGAGCGAGCAGTTAGAAGTCTACCTCCCGCTCGCTGGCTTGGCCGATCCCGTCAAAGAGATCGAACGTCTGACGAAGCAGCAGATAAAAATGGAGAAAGACATCGCCGGCCTAGCCGGTCGCGTGAACTCGCCAAGTTTCGCCGATAAAGCCCCCGCCGCGGTTGTCGAAAAAGCGCGTAAAGAGTTGAGCGAATTGGACGAACAATTAACCGCCGTCAAGGCGCGCGTCGCGCAAATGCGCGCTCTCATATGAAACTTCTTAGTGACCCACCCTAAACCTTCTTAGCTGATTATTTGTCACATACGCTCTCGCTCTCGCTCATACATTATTACATGGTCCTAATAAGAACCGTTCAATACGTCTTCGTCGTCAACCTCCCTCGTTCGCGGCTTCGCCCTCGGCTGGTGAAAATACCCCTTCCACTCTCACTGCGGCGCCGTCTTCGCCAGATCGTTCGCTTCGAGCATGATCAATGAATTAAAACTTCCTCGATTCCTCCTTCCCGCGAGTCCGATCGATCCGCTATCGAAATCCACCACCGCGCTGTGCACGACGACTACCCTGGGGCTGCTCGACACGCGCGGCGACCCGCTGGGATATTTCGGCACGAACGATCCATCCGCCGCGCGAACGTAACTCCCGCTATATTCTCCAGCGTGCACGCTGAACCCATTGCGAATCGGTATGCTCTGCGCCTCGTGTTCGGCGAGAATATTGAGCATCTCGCTCGAGCCGTGCTGACGCCCGAAGGAGCGTCCGAAGCCGTCGTCGTCGGCGCGCTCGCGGCCGTGCCGCCCGTGCGAAGAACTTCCGAAATCCACCCTGGGCGAACGCGGAGAGTCCGCGGCGGGTGGAATCACGACGTCGTCCTCGACGTCGTCGCTCGGGCGACGGAGACCGAGGGTGAGGGCCGACGCGCGAGGCTTGCTCGGCGCGGACATGGGTTCGGCGAACGAACGCGGGCGAGATCAACGTTTGACGAATGAAACGCTCAAAAGGAAAGCGTCGCGCGGTGCGTTTCCGACGCGCACGCCAAGTGTGCGCGCAACCGCGCGAGAGCGAGCGTCGATGAATGGGGTGGCGGGAGCGTCGCGCGAGGTGGAAAAGCGTCGCGTTTGGAGCCGCCGTCGTCGATTTCATGACTCATGAGCTAATACCGCCTCCAGCGCGCGTTGTCGGTGCCTTCGCGCGAGAGAAGACGCTAAAATAATACCATCGACCCAAAGATCGCGCGCGCGCGCGTTCGAGGAGGTGAAGAGCATGATTGGGGCTTGGGCGTCGCGCGAAGCCATGGCGAAGCACGCGACGTCGGATGGAAGCGACGAGTCCTCCATAGGTTCGCACGACGCCACATCGGCGAGCGCGATGTCCACCACCGCCTCGCTCGCGCCTATGGAGTGTGCGCACACGCGATGGGCGTCGAGGACGACGCGCACGGTGACAAACGCGACGTCGGCGTCGCCGCGCGAGGCGCCGAAATCGGCTCGAAACGCAAACGTCCCGACGAGCGCGTTCGGCGACGGCAATAAATGCTTCACCAGGGCGAATGATTGCTTGAACACCGAGTTCGTCGGCGCATTCGCCAGCGCGAACGCCACGTACACCGCACTCGACGCGGCGTACTCTTTACTTTTCTCCGCCCATTCGTCGCTCGCGCCCGCGTCGCCGCTCGTCGCCCCCGCCGTCGCTCGCAGCGCCGCGAATTCCGCGTTCAACGCGTACGTCGCCGTGCCCAAGTTATACACCCCGCGATCAAAACACGGTTCACGACGAAGCGCTCTGCGGAAATTCCCAACCGCGAGTTGTAAAAACCCAACTCGCACCAGTCGAGCTCGTTGCAAATCCTCCACGTCGGCGCACGACGCGAAATCCACGCACTGCGCTCGCGCTTGCTGCGCCAATCCCAAATTATTCAACCCTTGCGTCGCTTGCTGCGTCGTCACCCCCCCGGTGAACACATTCGCGCTCATTCTCGCACAACACGCCGCCTTTTCGTACTTATCGATCGCCTCGTCCCATAACTTGATCGCGAGCGACGAATCGTTCGGCTTTTTCGTCGCCCGAGCCGCTCGGTCGCCGAGCGCGATCGCCCAATTATACAGCACCGCGTGCGCGCTCGCGATGTCATCTCGCTCGTTCACAACGCTCGTTGTCGTCGTTTCATCGTCATTTCCTTTTCGTGCGAGCTCGATCGCCTGCGCTTTGCCGTACGCATCGCACGCGCGGGCGAGCAATTCCTCTCGCACGTCGTCCTCGCTCGCGCCTCGCCGCTCGGCTTGTTCTTGTAACACGCTCGCGAACTCGTACGCCTTTGAAGCGCTTCGCGCGCCTTCAATCGTTGACATTTGTTGCCTTAAATATTCCGCGCGCTGCGCCAGCGCTCGGTCGCGCGCGGGTTCGTCTTTCCCGAGCTGCACGCGCACGCCGCCCGGGACGAGCGCGGCGTACCGACGCGACGACGCCGAGCGGTGCGAGCGTAACGACGACGACGCGAGGGCGGATTTCGTGGCATCCGCGTCGGCAGTTGATGACATGGAATTCGATTCCCGAGACATGCGGGCGGAGGTGGGAGGATGAGGACGCGTGCGAGTGAGGCGTGACGTCGCGCGCGCTCAGAGGCGAGAGGCGACGCGAGCGAAGCGGCGATTTAAACAGCGTCCTCCGTTCGCGATGGGAGTGAAGCGTTTTTTTGTTATGGGAGTGAAGCGTTACAGGACGACATGACGAGCTACCTAATGACACGACCACGGTTCAAAGACCTGGCCATGACCTTCGCGGGAGAGGAAGGTCGAAGATCTCGTCCCCGCCGGCGATGTGGAACAACTGCCTCGGCGTCGGCGGGTCGATGGCGAGCACGTCCATGTCGTGCCGAACGCCATCTTTGACGACGTACATGGACGTCGGGGAGATGAACTCCAAATTTGGATGCCACGTGCGGTTCGTCGCGGTGGTGCTATGAATTTGAATCCCCGTCACCACCGCGTAGTCCGCTTTCGTGACGTCTACGGTTTTCGCTATGAGCTTATCCAAGTCGCCGCGAATGACGCGATCGGCTAACCGCGTCACCTCCGCCAGCGGCAATCCGCTCGCCGGTATCTTATCCTTATCCACCGCCGTTAACAATCGTCGGGTGAGGATCGAAAATTCCGGATCTAACGGATCGTGCGAGTTCTCCTCCCCCATCTTCATATCTAGCTTACCTTCTTTAAACTGCTTAAACATCGGCTGCATCTTCACCAACGCCCCGCACGCGCACGACTGCCCTTGTCGCCCTGCGCGCAAAATCGACCCCACGCGACCTTCGGCGTCGATAGCGATGTGCGGCAGCGCAAAGAGTACGTACCGTTCTTTCCCAGTGGCGTAATCCGTGGGCGAGTGCGACAGACCCGCGGCGAGCCCGGTGGTGCCGGCGGTGATGACCCCGCCCAAACCGTCGACGTCGAGCGAATACCCAAAAATATCGTGTATAGCGTTCTTCAGCGGGAACGTGATCTCATCTCGACACAACGACGTCAAAGCGATTGAATTATCCGCGGTGAACCCGAATCGGCGAAGCATGACCTCGGTGCGAAATAAAAAATCATCCATCCCGACGGCGTTGGGGAACTCCTTCGTCACGACGTCGCACCGCTCGCGAATGTACGCCACGCGGTTGTGCTGCAACTCCGGGTCGATGTCGAACCCGCCGTATTCGTGGAACCGTGGTCCATGCGCCTTGGAGTTCGTCGGGGCTAAGTACCCGTTCCCCATTCGCTGCACGCGCGTCGCGCTCGGAGGCGCGCAGCGTCGCGCTCGGCGAGCGAGCCGCGGGACGCGACGCGCGAGCTTTGTCCCTCGCATTCGCGACGACGACGACGACGACGACGAGACGTTCGATGGCGCGTGCGCGTTTGAACGCATCGAACGCGAATGACGACGGACGAACAACTCGTCGCGAAGTGAAGGGCTCTTGAAGTTCGCGCTCGCGCGTGTGACTGTTTGAACGCGCCGAGGGACCCTGGATAATGAATATTAGCGCGCGTACGGGGAAACAGAGGGACATCGGGCGCGGGACGGGCGTAACGCGCGCGCTCAGGCGCGAAAGACGTGCGCGCGACCGCTTGCGGTGCCCGCGGCGACGTAGTTGAGAGAGCGGTGCGCGCACAAACGCGAACCGATGGCGGTCATGAAAAGTTCAGAAGAAACTTTGAGGCGCGAAGCGCCGGTTCTCGGGTGGAAGATTTCGACTTCGCGGTTCATCGAGCCGCATAAGATACCATCGCCGCGTGATGACCAGATCGCGCGGAAAGGGAGCACCCATCGACCGGTTTGATTGTTGTGCTTGATTTTAAGGACTTCACTCGCGGTGGAGGAGTAAGGGTGCCAGACTCGCAAAGCGTCGTCGTAGCACGTGGTGAGCAAGGCGCCGTCGCCGCTCGGATTCCAATACGCCGCCTGAGAAGACTTGGAGTGGGGTAAATCGTGCACCGCTTTGGCGTTTTTGGCTAACTTGCGCACGTCCCACACGGAGACGAGCTGATGGGTCGACGTGGCGAACATGTTTTCGTTTCCAGGATCGACGTGCACGGTGTTAATTTTTTTCTCGTGAATGTTGAGCGACGGCGCGGTGAACTTGCCCGTGCGCAAATCGAGCTGGTGCAAATTTCCGACGTTATCGCACACCAGCGCGGCGTTGCCGTGAGAGAATTGGTCGCACGCCGAGAACTCGTCCTCGTCGGAATAGACGGTTTCTTGGAAGACGCCGCGCTCGGGATCGAGCACGCGCACGGCGCCGTCGTAGGCGCTCGTCAACAATTTGCCGCGCAACGCCCCGCGCCCCCACTTACAGTGCGAAATGTACCCACCGTGCGCTTTGTAGTACAACACCCCGTCGTCATCACCCACGTCGTCGTCGTCGTCGTCGTCGCGGTGTTCTGTTTTAATCTCTGTCTTGATCGACGACGACGACGACGTCGATCGAGCGCCGTCGACTCTCCACAAGCATACGTGTCCCTCCTTATCGCCCGCCGCCAAGAGGAGCATGGAGTCGTCAGGGCTAAAATCCAAGTGCGTCACCCCCTTGGGCGTGCACTTGGCGACGTCTGATTCGCGAAGCTTGAGCTTGTTCCGAACCATATCGTCGACGCTCGCCGTCGCCGGCTTCGCCGGCGTCTTCGCGTACTTCCCCATCGACGTCTTCAGCATCTCGATCA
>Ga0222712_10006784_pt1 | contig 11238 bp, 21 predicted proteins | sample C33_657DmetaG_FD_165043 | JGI IMG/M metagenome (GOLD analysis project Ga0222712, IMG submission 165043) | Estuarine water microbial communities from San Francisco Bay, California, United States - C33_657D | ecosystem: Environmental > Aquatic > Marine > Unclassified | place: USA: California... | reverse complement strand
GCTGAGGGCTGAAACAGTCAGGCTCATGCGAAAGCCTCAGATCACGGTTGTTGACGCTTACGCAGGATCTGGAGCGGTTTGGCATCGGGTGGAGGAAATGGTTCCCGAGGTGACCATCATGCGATTAGCGATTGAGAAAAGAAAGTCCGCAGCCGAACCAGAAGCCATCGTGGGCGACAACATGAAAGTGCTTCCTACGCTGGACTTTTCCGACATTGACCTTATTGATTTGGATGCGTTTGGGTTTCCAACAGCGCAAATCGCCGTCTGTGCGGAGAAGGCTCCGAACGTCCCAGTCGTGATCACCGCTATCGCCAACCATTACGCCCCGACCCCATACCCCGTATGCGATTCGGTCGGCTTCCCACGGCGTTGGGTGGATCGCAAAGCCGACATTCCGCACCTGCTTTTCGCCAAACAACGATGGGTGTACTGGGAGCATTACCTCAACTCCCTCGGCTACCGACACGCCCAGCGATTCCACTCGCCAGATTTTGGATACACAAAACGCTATGAAGTCGTGTATTCCGAAACTGCATGGGCTACACTCCACTCAACCATTTAGCGAGAGGGGTTGGAATGTTTGAGTACAAAGACGCTTCAAACGGGATCAAAACACCAGACTGGCAATGCCCATTCTGCGAAACCGATCAGACGTCCCGATGCGATGACGGTTGCCCAAGTTTGAAACCCGAGTTCAGGCAACTGATCAACGGAGTCAGAGAACTGTTGCTTGCGACGGAATACCTCTACAAACGCACCGCAGCGGACTTGGACATGGAGAACCGCCTCCAACTGGAGGACGCAATCAACGCCGTCATCCAAAGTGTCCGAGGTATCAAATGACCCGAGAAGAATGGTTGAAGTACGGGTATGAGCAGGGCTTTTGCGGTGCGGTTGTCTGTTTGACACACGACGGCACCCCCCTGTCAGAACAGGAAGAAAAAGAGTTCTACGAGGACAACGAAATCTGCGTGTGGGCGATGCGAATGTATCCCGATCTCACTGCTCGCACTGACGTTGAAGAAAACCATTCACCATCCGTTTGGAGGCTCCCTTGGACGAAGTGACAAATGCGATTGCTGTTCCCGACACGTCGTGGATGAAACACGCATTGTGCCGTGGACTGGATCCCAACCTGTTCCACCCTGAACGAGGCGAACACATCAACCAGAGTGAAGCGATGCGAATCTGCAATGGCACCCAAGTTCAAATCAAAGCAGGACGCAAGAAGTTGCAGGTCATCGGCACCGAAGGTTGCCCCGTCAAAAACGAATGCTTGGAATTTGCGCTGTCGCTGCCAGCGCATCAGGACACTTGTGGCGTTTATGGCGGTGTCAGCCACAAGACGAGACTGACGATGCGACGAAACCGTCAACCAGTATTGGAGTTCGTACCATGCGGAACGGTTCGTGCTTATCGTAGGCATCTCCGAAACGGCGAAACACCCTGCTCGGAGTGTCGTAGAGCGAACAGCGACGACAAGAACCTAGCGAATTTGAGGAGAAAACTTGAAAATCAGGCGTAAATACGTCGTCGTTGGGAACGACCCGATCTCGGGCAACATGGTTGTGATCTCAACACATCTTTTCCGATGGTCAGCAAAGTGGGCGTTGCACCATGCGATGCACTCCTCCGACCGTTGGAGCGAGGTCAGTCGTCGGATGAAACTGTCCATCGTCACCGTGGAGCGAGCATGACCACCCACAAAACCTTGTTACGCCAGAACGCTGAACTCCGAAAGATTGGCGTGTTCAACTGGTCAATCCCAGCCCACGTCGTCACCCTCACAAACGGCGAGCGATTCAACACCTGCCCGAACGCTGGAGCGTGCGGACGAGTCTGCTATGCGAAGTTCGGCACCTACCAGTTTCCGACTGTCAAACAGTCGCACCTCGCCAATCTGGAGTTCCTGCTCAACGAACCAGACACATGGCAGATGCGAATGACCGTTGAACTGCACGCCAAAAAGTTCCGTCCATCAGGAAAACCTCACGACCTCGCCCACAGCGAATACGACACATGGCTCTCAGGCTGGATCCATGCAGGCGGAAAAGCGGTACGGATCCACGACGCAGGCGACTTCTTCTCATGGGACTACCTGATGCGATGGGCTGATATCGCCATAGAACACGAAGACGTCCTTTTCTACGCCTACACCAAAGAAGTGGGCATGGTGCAGGACTTTTGGGCAACCGAAAAAGCCTTGGACGCCCTCAACCTGCGATTCATTTTCTCGTTTGGTGGTAAACAAGACCACCTCATTGACCGTGACAGCCATCGGCACGCCGACGTGTTCCCCGATGCGATCACACTCCAAGAGGCTGGCTACTGGGATCAGGCAGATTCCGACCTGATCGCCATCACCGCCCCCACAACCCGAATCGGAATCGTCCAAAACAACCTCCCCGTCGCCAAAAAACGGTTCGCAGGCAACACCATGAGCGGACTAAATCAGGGTCGTACGCAGGGAATATAAGCGGAAACGCTTAGGAGAACCATGTTTCGTGAACCCTTTTCTGAACCGAACCCCGACACGATCAAAATGCGATTGATTCACAGCGTCAAAAATCTTGACGGGTGCGCCAACAAAGACGAAGTGCGTGATGCGATTCTTCGGATCCAAATGCTGGAAGAAGAAAACGACGTCCTCCGCACATCCCTCAACGAGGCTCACCGTCAGTTAGACCATTGGCAAACAATGGCGGTGCGTGCTACTTCCTGAAGAGTCGGCACTCAAAGTTGAAAAACTTCCACACCAGAACACTGCCGTCAAACCCAGCCAGATGAGCCATGCGACAGTTCTCATGGCTGGTGTTGCAGTGCATGAGGCTCCGCAAGTCCTCTTCCTTGGCGAGGATTTCGTTCGCTGAGAACGCTTTCCGCTTGAAGTCGTAGTGTGCGAACGTCATCAGATCCTGATCCGCCCCAGAGTCACACACCACCTTCTCTGCCCACACGAACGCCCCACCAACCTGCAACGAGTCGTAGATGCGATTCAATAGGTGTTGGCGGTCAACTTTCGGGATGAACTGCATCGTGAAAATGGACGTGATGAAACAAAACGGGTCGTATGTCTTGAAGTCAAACGAGCGCACGTCCTCGTTGAGGAAGTGGATCCGTCGCTCATGCGATTGTGGGAGCAGATTCGTGGACAGATCTAAACCAACCTTCACCCCCTTGTGAGGCATCGCCAACAGCATTTCCCCTGTTGAACACCCAATGTCAAGGATCGGGGCTTCCTGATTGCTGAAGAACTGGGAGAGCGATACGACCGCTTCAAACAGCAGATCGTAATTTGGAATGGAATTTCGGATGTGCCGATCAAAGTTTTGGATCGTGTCAAACGAAAACTCACCAGAACTCATGTAAACGCCTCCCTATTGCTTCAACCACGGGGATCGTGATCGTGCGACCGCACCTTTCGTAGCGTTCGGAGTCCGAAACCCGTCGCCCGTCCGCATAAAACTCTGTCCACCCGTCAGGGAAACCTTGCAACCGTTCGCATTCCAATGGCGTCAACTTCCTGATGCGACTTTCCTCGCCGTCCTCCAAATGAATTCCGTGACGATCTTGGGCGGTGATCGTGTACATCGGGTCGCCGTCGTCTTTGATCATCCGCCCATTCGGGCTTTTATTCATGCGATTGACGTCCAACACAGGGCGAACAACCGATCGGACGGCTCCACGACCCTGATTGTTTTGGATCCCTTTCCAATAATGCCCGTCCAAGGTGGGGAACACGTCAACATCCCGAGGTATGCGACCAGTCACGAACGGCACGTTGTGACCTCCCAACCCCATGTTTGCTGTCAGAGTGGGAACTCCAGTTGATCGGTATGGACGGAAGTAGCCTCTCCGCCACTGGGCGACTTCAATTTCTTGTTCTTCGTCCGCTCCAACATTTTCTTCGTCTGCTCCTCCGAGAGGAAATACTTTGGGTCGGGGGTGTCCTCTAAGATTTCCGACAAGGAAGATCCTTTCTCGGTGCTGTGGGACTCCGAAATTTTGGCTGTCAAGTAATTCCCATTGTGCGTCATACCCCATCGCATCCAAGACACCGAGGATAATTTGGAATGTCCGTCCTGAATCATGGTTGAGTAGTCCTGCGACGTTCTCAAAGAGGATGTACGGAATTCCTTTATCCCGAGCAAGCCGAAACATCTCAAAAGCGAGAGTGCCTCGGGTGTCGTCCAACGAAAATCCTGATCGCTTTCCAGCAACGCTAAAAGTGGCGCAAGGAAATCCTCCACAAATGAGATCTGCGTCTGGGAGATCTCGGGGTTGAACAGTTGCAATGTCTCTTCCATCAGGCTCCTCACCAAAGTTTCGTGCGTAGATACTGCGAGGCTTTTCCAGCCATTCGTTCGCCCAAACACATTCGTGACCCGTGTTTTCTAGCCCGAGCCGAAATGCGCCGATACCAGCGAATAACTCAATGAACCGCATGATCCTCCACCTCCAAGCCCCCGACTCTACCGCCATCAACCGGCTCGGTCAAGCACCCCCCGAAGACTTGACACGGGTTTAGTTTTCTGCAATACTTGGATTAGGAGGAAAGATGATCAACCGCTACCGAGCCGAATGCGCCACCTGCCAAATCAGCGTGCAGGCTGGGCAAGGCATCTGGGCGTACGGCGACACGTTCTGTGGCACCGAATGCGAAACGGTCGCCAGCCAACAGCGTGAACAGCGGATCGCTGAAGAAACCGAAACCCGACGACTCCTGCAACTCCGTCTGATCACCACCGCTCTGGCGGACGACACCGAAGCACAGCAAAAGACCCTGATCAAAAAGGCGACGGCTGGACGACACGAAACCCTCACAACTCTCCACGACGGAACAGCGGAAGACGTGAATGCGACAATGATGGCGGTCGCACGCCGAACCCAACGTCAACGGCAAACAGAAACCCGAACCACCAAAACCACCGACCCGACGATCTGCACCCGATGCGGTGGCGCAGGACGAGCCGACAAATGGTGGCGCACAGGGTACGTCTGCTTGAAGTGCAACGGAACAGGCAAAACCCCGATAACGGTGTAACGGAAAACCTCGCAACACCCACAAACCTTGGTAACGTCAACCCAAACCAACACGGAGGAAAAACAATGTTGAAGAAAATCGCCCTCGTCGGAATCATGTACGTCGTGATCGCAGGACTCGTCACCACAGCCTGCTCATCCAACGAAACAGCCCAAAACAGCCCTGTCACAGAAGCCCCCGTCACCGAGGCACCCACGACAGCCCCCAACACCACGCAACCCTCACAGCCCTACGAGGCGACCCGAGTGGACGAAATAATGATGGTGGACGCCATCCAAGAATCCACAGGACTGGTGGAAGGCTGGGACTTCCAAGCATCCACAGTGGTGGACACCGCCTACCTGATCTGCGCCAACCTACGCCAAGGAATGTCCGCCGAAGAGATCGTCGCCATGATCTCCGCATCAGCGTCCAGTGCAGAAACCCTACGGTTCCTCACCGCAGTCACAGCAGGAGCAATCACGTTCATCTGCCCCGACATGGCATACCTGCTGGACTAACCCCCATACAGCAAGATGGGTGAATACAACACCCACACACCCTGCCTGTAACATCATCCGCACAACCCACAACGACAGCCCACAACAGAGGTGGGCATCAGACCCGACACCGTTGCAAGTGTCCGAGGATGACACACCGAGAGGTGGGTAGATCCCCCATGTACAACCGACGCTAGGTGACGGCAGTAAGAGGGGACGCACGAATCCGCAAGGACGAACACACACAACGACATGAGCCGTGTCAATAAACAAAGGTCGGGACAACGATTGGGCAACCGTTGGGGTGGGGTACAGCACACCACGCCCAACACAACACAACCCCCATCAACACCACCAACAACTACAATCCACCACATGGCAGGACGACCCAGCAAACTCACCCCACAAACCCACGACAAAATCATCGGCGCAATCAAAGCAGGCAACTACCTAGAAACCGCCGCACGCTACGCAGGAGTAGACCAATCAACACTCCACCGCTGGCTAAACAAGGGTAAAGACGAAAACGCCGAACCCGAATATCGCCAATTCTACGAGGCAGTAGAAAGCGCAAGAGCCGAAGCCGAAGCACGCAACGTCGCCCTCATCCAACAAGCCGCCAACGCAGGCACATGGCAAGCCGCCGCATGGTACTTAGAACGAACCGCACACGCCCGATGGGGACGCAAACAATCGCTGGAAGTGTCAGGAAACGGCGGAGAACCCGTCCAGATTGACGTGGACGCCAGCGCACTGGAGGCGAAGGTTCGGGCAATCCTCGGGGACAAGCCTGTGGACAAGGGTGCATAAATCCTGCATAACCTTGCAAACACCCTGTGGATAAACCCCTCCGAGCAGGCATAATGTCATAACAGACGTTATCGGCATCCCAACAACAAAAGCCCTGCTCAGAGGCACAATCCACCAACACCGAACACCCGTACGCACCCCCGAACATTTGTACGCCCCAAAATTGCGACACCCACCCCCGGGAGTACCCCCGGTCGGGATATGTCGTGTGAAGTTTGGGTTGGCGTAGGATTTGTGAACCCCCCCCGTCGTTTTTGTTTTGGAAGGCTGAAAATTTGTGGATGATTTGGTTTTGAGGGTGTTGAGCCTTGATGCGACGGGTCGGGAGCGTTTGTTTGAGGCGTTGTCGTTTGAGGAGCGTTTGTGGTTGGGTCGGGTGTTGGATGGGTTTGCTGGGAATCCGTGGGCGAGGTTTGTTGATGATCCTGTGGGGTTTGTTGAGGTGGGGTTGGGGGAGACTTTGTGGTCTCGGCAGAAGATGATTTTGGAGGCGGTTCGGGATCATAAGCGTGTTGCTGTTCCTGCGTGCCACGCCCCGGGTAAGACCCATTTAGCGGCTCGGGCGATTGCGTGGTGGATTTCGTGTCATCCTCCGGGGACGGCTCAGGTGGTGACGACGGCGACGACTTTTCGTCAGGTGAGGAACTTGTTGTGGGTGCAGGTGCGAAGGTTGCATTCCAAACATAAGTTGCCCGGTGAGACGTCTCAGGTGGAGTGGAAGATCGGGTCGGACATTGTTGGTTACGGCTTTTCGGCTCCTGCGTGGGATGAGACGGCGGTTCAGGGTGTTCACGCACCGCATTTGTTGGTGGTGGTGGATGAGGCTGGCGGTATTTCTAACAAGTTGGGGCAGTCTTTGGAGGCTTTGATGACTGGTGGGCATACTCGTCTGCTGGTGATCGGGAACCCTGCGGTGGATATTGAGGATTCTTGGTTTGAGAGGGCGTGCGAGTCTCCTCTTTTTGAGGTGATTCCGATTTCGGCGTTTGATACGCCGAATTTCACGGGTGAGGCGACTGATTTGTGTCGGGCGTGTCCTGTGGAGGTTGCCCCTCATCATGTTGCGAGCCATTTGGTGGACAAAGAGTGGGTTGATGATGTGTTCCATGAGTTCGGGCAGGATTCTCCGTTTTCGGTTGCCCGTGTTTTGGCTCGTTTTCCGAAGGCGGCGCCGAACAAGGTGATTCCTATGTCGTGGGTGGAGGCGTCGTTGGAGAATGATGCCCCGTTGCAGGGCGATGAGTTGCGTTTGGGGGTGGACGTTGCGTCGGATGGTGGTGACGAACTGGTGATTGCCCGTGCGGACGGGTTCCGTGTGAAGGTGATTCACACGTCTTCTGGTCAGGCGAACGCTTCAGCGGTGGATGTGGCTGGTGTGATTTTGGAGAAGATCCTTGAAACCGAGTTGATTGCGTTGGGGCGTTCTCATCGGCATCGGGTGACGGTGAAAGTGGACGGTATCGGTGTGGGTTGGGGTGTTGCGAGCCTTTTGCAACAGTGGCGGAAGGAGGGGAGACACCGTTCGGACATTATTTCGGTGAATGTGGCACGTTCGGCTGGTTCAGGGAAGTTCAAGAATCAGCGTGCGGAGATGTGGTGGAATGCGAGGCAGTTGTTGATGCCTGATCCGCAGAACGAGCAGGCTCAGGCGGTGCGTTTGGAGTGTGATCGGCGCACGATGGCACAGTTGTCGTCCCCGATGTATTCGGCGGATTCCGCTGGACGTATCGTGATTGAGGCGAAACGGGATATCAAACGTCGTTCTGGTGTTTCGCCCGACCGTGCCGAAGCGATTTTGTTGGCGTTGTATCAGCCACCCGGCTCCCATTCGGGTGATGCGATAGCACCGATCGTCATTGATCAGATTTCGCCGTGGGATTTGTCGTCAATCTGAGTTGTGTCGCACTGTGATACGGTGAAACCATGTCTTCTTGGGCGAGATACGAACCTTATGACCTCGCTTTGCAAGGTCGGATCTTCCATGTTTCGTTCAACACCACGATTTCTGCTGGTGCTACCGCTTGGGCGCAGGTGAAAACGAACAACAAGAAAGTGACGGTCGTTCACTACGAATTGGTGTCGTTGACGGAGAACATGAGGTTCTCTGTTTACGAGGCTCCGACAATTACGGACGGAACAACCGCCATGACGTCACGCAACGTGAACCGAAATTATGTTGAGACCGCCACCACGCAACTATTTTCAAACCCGACTGGTGTTTCGGGCGGAACTCTTCTGCTGGTTCACGGTATGCCGTCTGGTGCGAACAAAGTTGGTGGAATGTCAGGTCATTCCGAGACTTGGACGTTGAAACCGTCAACGAGTTATGGGTTGAAAATGGAAAACCTCGGGAACTCCACGAACGAATTCGTGTTCAATATGTCGTTCTACGAGGTGTGATCCCGATCACGGTTCGGGGAAGTTCAACCAGTCAAGAGCGAGACGCTTCACTTCGGTCATCGCCTCTTCCAAAGTTTCGTACTGCTGGAATTTCCCGACCGTGGAAATCGTGCCGTTATCCCAGTCAATTCGGCGGATCGTGAACAGCCGTGGGCTTTCGTCGTCAAACTGTTCGGAAGTCACGAAGAAAACACCGAACACCTTGTCCACGATTTCGCTTCGGAACCATGCGATCGTCTCGGGATCAAAGAAATGGTTTCCGTGTTGACGGGAGACGTCAATGACGTCGGAAATCGGTCGGACGACGCTCACTTGTTTTCCTCCTTTTTGAAACGAACCGCTACGGTCGGATGATCGGCAGTCAAACCGCTCTTCATCAACCCGATATGACCTTCGCAGAACGATCGGATTTCTGCGGACTCTTTGAACAACATGAACGTCACACCGACGCTCGGTCGGCAACACAAACCGAAGTCGCATTTGGTGAGATCCGTATCGCTCAGATCCACCAACACCGATCTATCGGCTTTGATTTTGTTTTTCGTGGTCATTGTTTCCCCTTCCTTTTCAGCCGTAAACCACTTCACCGAACACCAACCACTGGAGAACCACGTCGGCGTCGTTAGCGTCAAAGTCGTCGTCAGTGACCGCACGCCTGATTTGTTTCCCCAGATGGTCGTCACGCTTCGTGATCTCGTCCACCACCTTCTTCACGTCGGAGATGGTGAACTCCTTCCGAATCGTCTCCTGCTCGTAGAAGGGTTTGACCGTGGCAGGATCCCAGATCTCCACCCAGATCTTGCCCCTCGGACGTCGCCCCTCTCGCTCGGCGTTCATCTCCTCCTCAAACCAGTCGTAACAATCCACCCACCAGTCGTAGGAGAGCGCACCCGAGCCGAACAGGTGATCCATGATCTGTTCCTTGTTTGCCTTCCAGAGCATTACCAACCCAACCCTTCCAGAGCCTTTTGGCTCTTGCTGAACACTTCGTCTGCCTGACCGAGCAGGTGAGTCGCAGGATCCGTTCCCGTCACCCGAGGCTTCCACGGGGTCAAGGTCTTCTCGCCCCGAGGCATCCCCTCCTCCAACTGGCGGAACCCGAGGACGTGAGAGTCACCGATCTTCAGCACCCACGCAAACCCCTTGGGGGTGTATCTGGTGGAGATTGTCGCAATCTCCTTGCCCGACTCACCGAAGCCGACCCAGTTGACCATCGCACCCTCCTCCCGAATCTCTTCCCAGCGAACCGTCATCTTCTTCCCCTTTCTGGAGGCTCCTCCGCCTCCACCAGAATTATCGCAGATTCCTAAACCCCAGTCAAGTCAATTCTGGAAAATTCCGAAATTTTCTTGGCTGTCATGCGAGCGATCCGAGTTGGCGACATACGCACGCAACAACTCTGCATATCGGCTCGTCCGCACGAACACGTTCACAGCCGAATCGTTCATCGGCTGAAACTCCGACGCCTCGTCCTGCTCCCAAATTTCCAAGGCGTCACGAAACTCGTCCGACTCCAAAAACCGCTGTTCCAAAAATTCGTTGGTCATCGTCCCCCCTCAAAAACAGGTGTCGCAGGTGCAGTGGTTGCGCCCACCGCTCTTGCATGATCCCATCGGCTGATGCGATGGATGGAAATCGTTGCGCCGCTTGCGCTCCTTGTCGCAGTAAACGCACTCGCCTTTCTCGGTCTTGTGGACTCGGAGTCCTTGCATCTGTCGGGTCATCTCATCTCCTCCAAGGTCAGCCATCAGTAAATTGTCCATCCGTACTCATCGTCGGCAACGAGCCAATCCAACAAATCGGTTGGAATGTCAGATCCTGCGAGAAACGCTCGGGCGTCATCGGCTGTCCAGTTTTCAGCAAGTCCCAATTCGTGGACGATGTTGATCGCAACCTGAGCGATGGTTAGATATTCGTTGCGGTCTAGATCACCCCCCATGCTGGTGTCAATGAAGACGTGGTGTTTGATTCCTTTTTGGATCTTTTTCAAAACTTCTGCGGTCACGGTGGCTCCTTTACTGGTCGTGGCGGTCATCACACTTCCTCCTCTGCTGTTCGCTCCGCCTCACGGCGATCACTGATGAGTGCATCACGGTCGGGGTTGAAGACTCGCTTTTTGAAGTTTTTCGGCACCAACTTGTGGCACTCGGGACCAAGCGGATACCAACCCTGATCGTGGTCATCGTCAATCGTGGCGTCGGCTTGGACGACGTAGCCCATCGTGTGGAGATGGACGTACCAGAGACGTTCCGCCGAGTCTTCTCGGACAAGCCGACCGCAGACGAAGCACGGTTCGCCGTACAGGAATTTGTACGATCGCCGTGCCAAGGTGTTTGCCCAGCGAACCTCAGCATCCTTTTGGATTTCTTCCACTGGAATGACTTCTCGGACTTCCGTCATTTCCTTTCCCCTTTCTGGAGGCTTCCCTTTCCTCCACTAGAAGTATGCCACATCGCTAAACCCCCGTCAAGCCTTTCGTCGGCTGGTGTACTGGGGATCCTT
>Ga0222712_10006782_pt1 | contig 11240 bp, 9 predicted proteins | sample C33_657DmetaG_FD_165043 | JGI IMG/M metagenome (GOLD analysis project Ga0222712, IMG submission 165043) | Estuarine water microbial communities from San Francisco Bay, California, United States - C33_657D | ecosystem: Environmental > Aquatic > Marine > Unclassified | place: USA: California... | reverse complement strand
ACTTGAAGGAGAGTATTCGGCAGTAATTGTTGAAAGGTTTTTAACCATACTGAATTCACCTTTTCCTAGTGCAACTAAAGTTGTTACTGCCGCACCTAAACTATTTGCATCCTCAACTATTGAGCGGGATCGAACCCTAACTCCCCAAATGTCAGCAAATATTTGTAGCCATAGAGCGCTTTCAGCTCCCCCACCAATCACATCAACTTGTTTGATTGGTACGCCATTGTCAGTAAAAGCTTGAATGCACGTCAACAAATTAAATGCCACTCCTTCAAGAACTGCTCTGACTAGGTAAGAACGATCATGATGCCTGCCTAAACCAATAAATGCTCCAGCCGCAGATGGATTCCAATAGGGGGATCTTTCACCCAGAATATGTGGCAAGAAATACAAACCATCATCTGAAGATTTAACTTTCTCCGCTTCACCAAGCAATATTTTGTACCTATCTTTTTCTGTCACTGGCATTAAATCTTCAACAATCCACTGCAAGCTGGCACCGCCGGCCTGCATGGTTGCCGTCGGTGAAAATTGATTTGGCACAATGTGATTCCATGTCATTGAACGCATTTTTGAATCATGCAATGGTTTGTCAGTTGAAACTGCGACCCATGATGAAGATCCCATACATGCATAGGCTCCATCGCTTGGTTTAATTATTCCTGCACCAAGTGCTGCCATTGGGCCGTCACCACCGCCAGCGACAACCGGGGTACCAACCTTTAATCCTGTGTGCGAGGCTGCTTCTTTAGTTAGTCCCCCAATTATTGAAGTTGAAGCGACAACTTTCGGAAAGTATGAACTTGGAATATTTGCAACTCTCAAAATTTCTTCATCCCAATTTAAATTCATTTGGTCAAAGCAATTAGTAGATGAAGCATCTGAAGGGTCAGTGACAAATACTCCTGTTAATTTTTGATTTATGAAATCTTTTGCAATGCATATTTTCCTAGTTTTAGCCCAAATATCTGGTTGATTGTCTCTAACCCACATAACTTTGGCGATTGAGTATGTTGGATTTAATCTATGTCCAAGGCGTTTATAAGCTTTTTCTAGGCCAATTCTCTCAGCTAAGAAATCACTCTGTTTTTGAGAACGAAAGTCAGCCCAAATAATGGCATCTCTAGTGGGATTAAAATTCTCATCAAGAAATATTGCTCCCATCATTTGGCCAGAAATACCAACTCCTGAGATTTGGTCAGCAGAAATATTTGCCATTTTCAGCAACTTTTTTGAAGCTTCGCCTACAGCGTTCCACCAATCCATGGGATTTTGCTCTGCAACTCCACCGGTAGCAAAGTGAGCTGGGTAGGCAACGGTGCAGTGCTGCACCATTTTTCCGTCATCGCTGTGTAGGGAAGCTTTATTCCCGGTTGTACCAAGATCGTGGGCAATAATCACTAGCTGTTGAATTCTTCTAATACAAACATATTGTTCTTATTGAAAGCTCGAAGACCCATGCCATTCTTTAAAACCCACTGATAATCATGCCCAGCTGAACCTGGATACACGGCTAAAAATTTATATTCGTTTGTTCCAGTATTAATTGAACGATGCGCCCATCCAGGGGGGATATAACCAATTGTGCCTGGAGAAATATCAATCCACTTAGTTTGTTTTCCATCAAACATAATAATTCCGCCTGTTCCCGCAAGGCCATAGTAAATCTCCCCTTGTGGATCAGGGTGTTGATGTCCCTTAGTCATATATAGCTCACCAGCACAACTACCTGGGAAAATTGTGGTGACTGATTGTGGCAATTCTCTTGGAATTTCTGGTACCACAGAAGAAACGACATGGTAAACAATTGGATTATCATTTCTAACTTCTTGTAGCCAAACTTCTGTATTCTTGAAACATCCCTCTAAATCAGATAATCGACGGGTTAGAGTTGGACCACTTGGCAAAAGTGAACCAGTAGAAACATCTAATGAGATAAGCCCGGGTGAAATTGGTGGCTGTGCATACTCACTCATGAATGAATTCTATCTGTAAATAAAAAGTTCGGTGGTATCCAAATGGATACCACCGAACTAGTACTGCTTAATCAGTAATTAATTACTGATATAGGACGGCCGCAATATTTGGCTCATCCATATTGTCCTTGGTGTAGTAATAGAAGCCTGTGTCAATAAATGTTGGAGGAACAGTTCCGTTCCGAACAAATTCAACAAGTGCTTGTACTGTCTTGTAACCAATTCCGATCGGATCTTGTGTAATCGCGCCAGCCATTAAGCCAGTCTTGATTGCATCGATCTGTGCAGCACCTGAGTCGAAACCGATTACAGCTAATTCGCCTGGCTTCTTCTTCAACTCTTGTAGCGCCTTTACTGCACCAATTGCTGAACCTTCATTAGTTGCATAAATACCCTTTAGGTCTTTATTAGCAGCTAATGCAGCCTTAACAATGTCAGCAGACTTCTGGTGGTCACCATCGCCATACTGAGGGGCAAGAACTGTTATTCCTGGATACTTAGCCTTCATTTGGTTTAAGAATCCATCTCTGCGCTGTACGCCGGTTGCGTTAGTTTGGCTGTGAACAATTACGAAAACCTTGCCCTTTTCGCCAATTAACTTAGCCATTTCATCTGCAGCGAGAGCAGCAGCGGCTTCACCATCAGTGCGTGCAATTCCCATTGCTGGACCATCTGCGCCTAGATCTTTTTCATCTCCAGCAGCAGCATCGAACATGTAAACAGGAATGTTTCCTTCTTTAGCCTTAGCTAATAATGGAAGTGGAGCTTTTGGATCTAATGATGCATATCCAATCGCATCAACCTTACGGTCAATTGCAGCTTGTAGCATTTCAAGTTGCTTATCTACTTGTGATTCACTTTCTGGACCTTCGAAAGTAATCTTAACGCCTAGTTCGGTGGCAGCATTCTCTGCACCCTTTTGTACTGCTTGCCAGAATTGATGCTGGAAGCCTTTAGACACCATTGCAATATTTAGTTCTTTGCTAGCACTGTCATCAGATGATGAACATCCAGTTAGTGCAAGCGCAGAAGCTACAGCAACAGCTGCAACCTTTAGCTTTGTTGATTTCATTTATTCTCCTCTTACGAGCAGCGGGATAGCTGTGGTTGTAAAGTAGTGGAATTGAATCGCAAAAGGCTCTTTTCAGATCAACTGTTATCTAAATGTTATAAAAAGATTATTTTCGAGCGCTCCAGATAGCACCATTTGGATACTCAAACTCAACCAAAGATTTAGGGTTAATTTCAGCTCCAGCACCAGGTAGGTGCGGGGCAACATAGGCGGCATTTTTTATTTTCGTTGGAATTACAAAATGTTCATGCAAATGATCGACAAACTCCACCACACGATTGTCATGATGACCAGTAACTGCAACTGAGTCAAACATTGCAAGGTGGGCAACCATTTCACATAGTCCAACACCGCCTGCGTGAGGACAAACAGGAACACCAAACTTAGCTGCCATCACAATTATGGCCACATTTTCATTAACGCCCGCTGTTCTCGTTGCATCTAACTGTAGGAATGACATGGAGCCTGCTTGCAACATTTGCTTGAACATAATCCGGTTGTGAACATGCTCGCCAGTTGCAACCTTTGTCGGTGCAATAGCTTTAGCAATGGTTGCATGACCCAAAATGTCATCGGGTGAAGTTGGTTCTTCAACCCAAAAAAGATTTACATGGCTAATTGCCTTAATCCAATTGATTGCTTCATTAACATCCCATACTTGATTGGCATCACAAGCCATCCGGATATCGTTGCCAATAGTTTTACGAACAAGCTCTAATCGATGAATATCATTCTCAAGTGAACGACCAACTTTCATTTTGATTAATGTAAAGCCCGCTTCCACCGCTTCTTTTGCTAATCGAATCATCGTTTCATCGCTATAGCCAAGCCAACCTGGTGTAGTCGTATAGGCAGGCAAACCTTTTTCCAACAAAACTTTTTCATTGGCTACTCTTGCACTCTGGGCCTTTTGTAGTATTGAAAGCGCCTCTGCCGGAGTAAGCGCGTCAGAAATATGACGAAAATCTATTAACTCAACTAAAGCTTCTGGTGACATATCTGCAAGCTGCTTCCACAATGGTTTGCCATTAATTTTGCAGATTAAATCCCATAGAGCATTAACTACACCACCGGCTGCCATGTGTGGAATTCCCTTTTCAGGTCCTAACCAACGAATTTGTGAATCTCTAACTAAATCTTTTCCAATTTTTCCAATCCGATTTTCTAAAGTTGAAAGTTCTTCTCCTACTACTATCTCAGCTAATTGTGCAATTGATTTACATTGCAAATCATTTCCGCGACCAATTGTAAAGACTAGACTGTGCCCAGAAAGCTTTGGATCATTTGTCTCTAAAATTAAATAAGCTGCTGAATAATCTGGATCAGGGTTCATGGCATCAGATCCATGTTTTTCTCTTGAAGTTGGAAATCTGATATCTAAGGTTTTAAATCCAGTTATTTTTGCCACTGATTACCCTTCTAATTTATGAATAAAGCCTATATGATTTTGAAAATACTTGAGGAGTGAAATGGCAAAAGTTATATTGATTAATCTTGAAGATTTTTCACATAATGCGGTGGAATTCAACTTAGAAAACCCTCTTATGCCAATTGCCATTCCATTAACTGCAGCCTTATCAGGTACCGTATCTGAGAATAATTTTGTTGTCATCTCAAAGGGAATTTTGGGTGGCAAAAATGGGGTTGGACTCTCAGATGCAATTATCTCTGCGATCTCTCCACAATCTGGAGGTTTGATTGAATCAAAAATTCAAGGCAAACTTGCCAATGCATTGGAATCAATAAGTGTAGATGCAATTGCTCTGACAGGTAGATCCAAATCTTTAACTGGAGTTGAAATAATAGAGCTAGGTTCTTTAGAGATTAATTATCCTAAGGCCAGAAAGTTAAAGGGATTATCAGTATCGAAAACTATCGATAAAATTAGGAATGAAAATACCTTGACCACATTGGCGATCAGCATGTTTGGCGAAAAACAGGCGCTCGGCGCATCAGTCGTCAGCGATTATGGTTTTGCAACTTCACAAGGGGGTATTGGTGCAGTATTTGGGCGAATGAACCTGAAGTATGTGACTATTGCAGGTACTGCCAAGACCGAAATTAATCCTGGCATCAAGAAAGTAACAGATAAATACCTCGCAGGTCTTGAGAGTAATCCCCTTACAAAATCAGAACGTGATGCCCCGGGTTTTGGAGTTTGGGCTAACCAATCATTAGTGGGCTATATGGCTGGCAATAACTTTGGCCAAGATCTGCCAAAAGTGGTAGCAGATTTCAATCCGCAATCTTTTCTGCCTTATTTAAAAGATGATGGTGAAAATAGTTGTCCAGGTTGCCCACAACAATGCCTAAAGTCGTACCTTGTCAAAGGTGGACCTATCGATGGTGGCCGTCAACACCAATTAAGCGTTACTGCTCTCCTTTCCCAATACGGTGAAGGTGATGTCGAAAAATTAATTGAATTTAACTCATACTGCCACGAGGTTGGTGTTGAACATATTTATATGACTGCGCTTTTTTCCCAAGAAAAAGTAAAGTCAAAAAAATCGATAAAAAAAATGGTGAAAAAAGTAGCTTCCAAAAGACTTAAAAGTGGGTTTAATCAAATAAAAGGAATGGCACTTCCGCCGTGGGATGGAAGGGGTAATCAAGGATTATTTCTGGCGATGGCACTTAATCCATCCGGTCCGCGGTATGACGTAATTGAACATGATATAGATTTTGATCCAGATTGGGCTTGGAACAGGCATGTTGAATTTGGAATGGAATTTGGCATACCTAAAGGTGGATTAGCGCTTGGTACATTAGATAGAAGAAGAGAAAAAAGCATTGGCGATCTCTGGTTACTTTGGTCAGCTCTAGATGCACTTGGTGTTTGTATTTATGCTGCTCCACCAACTAGAGAATTGCAAAGTGAAGATATTTTGAAGCTTGTTAAATCTGTAACCGGAAATGAAACTAGCATGAATCAAATCTTTGATCTAGGTTTAGCAAGATTAGCGATCCAAAGAGATATAAATCATCGATTAGGTGTTGATCCTAAATCAGATACGCTACCCGAAATCTTTTTTGATCAGCCAATAAAGTCTGCCGGTGCAAAATTAGACGGAGCAATCGTGGATCGTGATGAATTTCTTACTATGCGCTCCGCAATAGTCAGAAGATTACAGTGGCGTGAGGATGGCGGTGTGGATAAAACCTCCAAAATATGGAGTGAATGCGAAGATGCAATTAGTACTGTGCGGAGTAGAATCCTATAATTATGCGTATTGATTCACATCATCATATTTGGGATCTAAATGTTCGCCCACAAACTTGGATGCAAGGTGATGAATTTAAGCCAATCTCCCGAACGATTTTAATGAATGAGCTTGACCCAGAGCTAGAAAAAGCGTCCATTTCCCATACGGTTGTTGTACAAACTGTGCCACTAGTCGATGAAACACCCGAACTCTTAAACCTTTCAAATTCTCATCCAAAAGTATGTGCGGTAGTTGGTTGGTTAGATCTTGAAAGTAAAGATATTAGTCCTGACCTTGAAAAATATCTAAGCCATCCATTTGGAAATAAACTGGTATCAATCAGAGACTTGGCGCAGGATAAGGCCGACCCAAACTGGCTCATGCGGGAAGACGTAATTAAAAATATTCATAGGGTTGGCGAATATGGGCTTACTTTTGATATTTTAACTAAGCCAAATCAGTTGAGTGCAGCAATAGAGATGGTAAGACAATCTCCCAATAACACCTTTGTTTTAGATCATATTTCGAAGCCTTACATTGCAAAAAATGAAATTTTGCCTTGGGCAGATCAGATCAGCGAGATTGCATCCTATGAGAATGTATCAGTAAAAGTTTCTGGTTTGTTCACAGAAGCTAACTGGAGAGACTGGAGTCATAAAACATTCCGACCTTATTTTGACCATATTCTCCAATCTTTCACTCCAAAGCGGATGATGTTTGGTTCAGATTGGCCAGTTTGTATGCTTGCTGCTACTTACAGCCAAACCATAAATTTAATGGAAGATTTAACTATGCAACTATCTGAAGCAGAGCAAGATAGTTTTTGGTTTGGTACTGCAAAACAATTTTATAGATTGAAGGTTTAGGAGTGAAGCGTCAAATGCCACGCTGGAAAACCATTAAACCACTTCTGGGTTGGTCGGTACCTAAATTTCCACAGCCAAATAGAAAATTAAAGAATGTTTTTAACTTGGCTGATATGCGATTGCTCGCTAAACGACAAGTGCCAAAAGCCGTCTTTGATTATGTTGATGGCGGCGCAAATGATGAGCTAGCTTACGCCAGAAGCCAATCTGTTTATTCTCGGATTGAATTCAAAGCTAGAGTTTTAAGAGATGTTTCTAAAATCGATCTGTCAACCTCGATAGCTGGGAAAAAATGTGCATTGCCAATTATTTTTGCGCCCACTGGATACACCAGAATGATGCATTACGAAGGCGAAGTTATGGTGGCAAAAATCTGTGAACAAAATAACTTGATTTATAGCCTGTCAACAATGGGAACAACTTCATCGGCTGAAATTGGAGAACAAGTCCCAAATGTTCGACGCTGGTTCCAGTTGTATCTATGGCGTGACCGAAATCAAAGTCTAAAATTTATTGAAGAGGCAAAAGAAGCAGGCTTTGAAGGCTTAATGCTAACTGTTGATACCGCTGTTGGTGGAATCAAATGGCGTGACATGCGAAATGGTTTAACTGTTCCACCAAAGATTGGATTAAAAACTTTTATTGATATGACGCTAAAACCAAAGTGGTGGTTTAATTTATTGACTACAGCTCCACTTGAGTTTGCAACATTTAGAAACTTTAATAAGCCCTTATCTGAAATAGCAGCCACTGTGTTTGACCCAGCAGTCACATTTGAAGATGTTAAATGGTTGCGCTCAGTGTGGCAAGGGAAATTGATAATTAAAGGCATTCAAAATCTTAGTGATGCTGCTGAGCTAACCAAGATTGGTGTCGATGCAATAGTGCTTTCCAATCATGGCGGCAGACAACTAGATCGTTCTGTGGTGCCACTTGAATTGCTGCCAGAGGTTAGAAAAGCTGTTGGCACGAAAGGAGCTGGCCCTGAAATCTATTTGGATGGCGCAATCATGAGTGGCGCAGATGTTTTAGCGGCTATTGCACTTGGAGCTGATGCCGTTTTAATTGGTCGTGCATATCTTTATGGAGCTATGGCAGCTGGCGAAGATGGTGTTCGAAAGGTTGTTGAAATTCTTAGATTTGAGATGGAAACAGCGATGAAGTTAATGGGTGTGAAAAACTTAAATGAATTAACTCCTGAGTTTGTAAATATTAGAAATTAAGCATACCTGGCGTGAAGTGCGCCATCGACCATCAAATCAGCACCAGTTATAAAAGATGCATCCTTTGAAAGTGCAAATAAAATAACATTTGCAATCTCCTCAGGTGATCCAAACCTAGCGTTTGGTGCAACTGATAAAGCATGAGCTTTTTCATCAGGAAACTTCTCCATATAGCTTTTTAATAATGGTGTTGCAGTTGTGCCAGGAGAAACTGAGTTAACTCGAATTCCATACTTGCCTTCATCAAGAGCTAAGTTTCTAGATAAACCAATGATTCCACCTTTAGCAGCAGAGTAAGGGAAGAAGTTTGGTCTAGACATACGGCCATGAATAGATGAGATGTTAACAATTGATCCATACTTTTTCTTTCGCATATCTGGCAAACATAATTTTGCTAGGTACCAACTAGATTTTAAATCTAAGGCAAAGAAGTCATTCCACTCCTCCTCGGCATACTCCACCGCATCGGCGTAGGAGTTTCTTCCAGCATTTGATACTGCCACAGTTACAGGGCCAAAGGTTGAAACTAATTTGTCATATCCAGCTTTGAAGGTTTCAAATTTTGAAACATCCGCTTTTTGGTACTGAACCTGATGGCCTTGGCTAGTTAGTTTTTCAACTAAGGCATTTGCCTTGGCATCATCAATATCTACAAATGAAACCTTTGCTCCCTCTTTAACTCCACCTAAAACTATTGCTTCACCAATTCCGGCAGCCCCACCAGTTACAAATAAATGCTCACCTTTTAATATCATGCGCTTCGCGCTCCCAACCCGCCATCAACTGCCCAATCTGAACCGCTTACATAACTTGATTTGTCAGAGAGTAAAAATGTCACAACCTTTGCCACCTCCATTGGTTCACCCATGCGCCCTAAAGGTTGAATTGAATTAGCTCTTTCACTTCGACCAGACTCCGCTGCCAACCAACCCTTTGTTAAATCGGTAAGTATGTAGCCTGGTGAGACTGCGTTAACTCGAATCTCATGTTTGCCCTCATCTAAGGCTAAGTTTCTGGTTAAACCAAGAACTGCTGATTTTGCTGCGCCATATGGGAAAAAGCCTGGATAGGTAAGTCGGCCATGTATAGAGCAGATATTCACAATTGAGCCACCTTTAGCTTTTCGCATGGCAGGCAAAGCTAATTTTGCAGTTAACCAAACTGGCTTCATATCTACTGCAAAAAAATCATCCCACTCTTTATCAGTCATGGTTACAGGATCAGCGTGGGAGTTAACGCCAGCATTGTTCACAACGCCAGTAACATCACCAAATTTACTTACAGCTTGATTAAATCCAATCTTTAACTCTTCAAAATTGGCAACATTGGCCTTTGTAAAAAATGCTTTCTTTCCTGAACTATTTAATTGCGCTGCTAAGTTTTCGCCAGCTGAAACATCAATGTCTATAAATGAAACAGCAGCACCCTCACCGGCTGCATCCTGAACAATTGCAGCACCAATTCCTTTGGCACCACCGGTTACAAATATATGTTTATTGGCTAACTTCATGTTTATAAACTACCTTACTAGCCTGGTCAATGGCAGTTCTAAATGCCAAAACATTTTTCCGAACGCCAGCTGCGCCATCTTTAGTTAGTGGGCCACCTAATCCAACTAAGTCTGCGCCAGCCTCAAACCACTTTGGAATGGATTCCAAGGTAACGCCGGCGGTTGGACACCAGCGATTATTTGGAAATGGCTCCCTGATAGATTTTAGGTGAGCAGGTCCTAAAACTGATGCTGGAAATAATTTCAAAATATCAGCTCCTGCATCAACTGCGATGCCCACCTCAGTTGGAGTTGATACACCCGGCATAGACACTAATTTCAACTTCTTAGTAGCTGTGATTACATCCTCATTGGTATCGGGTGAAACAATAAAACGAGCACCAATTGCTTCAACCTTCTTAACATCTTTAACGGTTCTAACGGTGCCAGCGCCAACCAATAGATCTTTATTCTTTAATAATTTTTCAATAATTTTAAGGGCGCCCGGTGTAGTTAGAGTTATCTCAATAACCTTTACACCAGCATCTACTAAAGCATCAGCCATTTCCTGGCCCTGCGCTTGGGTATTGCACCTGACTAAGGTCATCATCTTTTCAGTAAGTAATTTATCTACTGTTTTCATTAATTACCCCTTACCTTTTCAATGATCTCTTTATCAATCACACCAGCAACTCCAGTTGGTATGCCAGTCCAGTCCCCAAACATACCTGCAACTAACGCACCACAGATACTTCCTTGCTCAAGTGCTGCTTTAGTACTCATGCCACTTAGTAACCCAGAAATTACGCCACCTGTGAAAGCATCTCCTGATCCCACTGGATCAACTGCCACTACTTTCGGTGGTGTAATTTCTTCATAATTTCCATCAATGCTAAAACGCATTTTTTGATCACCCTTTGTCATAACAGCAATCTTGCAACCTCTTTTATTAACCTCTGCCAAAATTTCCTTAGGATCTGCCTTTCCAAAAACTACCTGATACTCATCCTCGCCCCCAATTAATACTTCAACATCATGAGCTAGGGGTTCTAGAACCTTTCTTGCTTGCTCCTCACTCCAAAGCTTTCTTCTAATATTTAAATCAAAGCTTGATTTGATCTTTAACTCAGATGCTTTTTCTAAAGCATGCTTCACCGTTTTAGCACCACTTTCAGATATAGCGCAGGTAATTCCAGTTGCATGCAGCCATCTGGTCGATGAAATATATGAATCTAAAATATCGGATGGTTGGATAGTTGAGGCGGCTGATCCTTTTCTTAAATAACTTATTTCAACCGGTGCAGTTTTACCAGGATTTCTAACCATTGCGCCGGTAAATGAATCAACTCGCTTTGTAAGGGAAACATCCACACCTTCAGCTTCAATATCGGCCAGCATTACCGAACCT
>Ga0222712_10006781_pt1 | contig 11241 bp, 7 predicted proteins | sample C33_657DmetaG_FD_165043 | JGI IMG/M metagenome (GOLD analysis project Ga0222712, IMG submission 165043) | Estuarine water microbial communities from San Francisco Bay, California, United States - C33_657D | ecosystem: Environmental > Aquatic > Marine > Unclassified | place: USA: California... | reverse complement strand
GTAAGCACATACGTATACAAGATGGTCGAGAACGGGGACGTAATCCCCACTCTCTCCGAAGGACTACGAGCCCAGGAGATGATCGACCGGCGTAAGGAGAAGAACGCTGACCGTGAACTAGCCATCTCGATGGCCGGGATTCTGGGGGGCGGGTATTTGGTAGAAGGTACAGCAATGGAGGTCACAGATGAGCAAGGAGCTTAAGGCTACACTCGCGTCATGGGGACGCTCGTTTCTTGCCGCGTGCCTGGCGCAGTTCCTTGCGCTTGGTGGCGGTGCATTTGATCTGACCAAGGATGGTTGGAAGTCAATCGTCGCAGCCGGTGTGGCAGCTGTTGCCCCAGTGGTTGTGCGCTATTTGAACCCTAACGACAAGTCGTTCGGGGTAAAAGGAGAAGAGTAATCATGGCTAAAGACGTAAAGTCGATGGTTGGCAAGAACACACGTAAGGCCGCCATTGGTAAGAAGGTTAACGCTAAGGGCAACACTGTCGTCTACACACGAGCTGGAAACAAGGTCAGCAAGCGAGCCGGCGACAAGATGACAACGAACAAGAAGGGCGAGAAGGTAATCGTCCGAGCTAACGGCAACAAGGTTGTGTACAAGGCTAGCGGTCGAATCGCACGAGTCAAGAAGGATGGCACTCGAGTTGTCACTCTTGCCCGTCAGCGCGTTGGCACCGATGGCCGAGCAAGCGAATTCTCAAGCCGAACTAAGGTTGAGCCGGCACCAAAGGGTCTGACGCCAGTGCGCGGAAGCCGAGTCTACAAGGGTGGCGGACGCTAATGCCGTACACAGGGTTCAAGAAGCTTGCTAAGCAGCTTGCAAAGAAAGGCGCCAAGGACCCTAAGGCTTTGGCAGCAGCTATCGGTCGCAAGAAGTACGGCAAGGAAAAGTTCCAGAAGGCAGCAAAGGGCGGCAAGACCCTACGTGGTACCCGCACAGTAGCCCAGCGTGGCTAAGACTCCTGCCTGGACCCGCAAGGAGGGGAAGAACCCTAAGGGCGGGTTGAATGCTAAGGGGCGTGCGAGCTACAAGGGCGGCACGCTCAAAGCCCCTGTTAAGTCAGGGGATAATCCGCGTCGGGCTTCGTTCCTGGCACGCATGGGTAACATGCCTGGGCCAGAGCGAGACTCAAAGGGACGGCCCACGCGGTTGCTACTCTCGCTCCAAGCTTGGGGCGCTAGCAGCAAGGCTGATGCCAAGGCCAAGGCTAAGGCAATCAGCGCAAGGAACAAAGGAGGAAAGCGTGCCAGCTAAGAAGGGACTATACGCAAACATCCACGCTAAACGGAAGCGAATTGCATCCGGGTCTGGCGAGAAGATGCGTAAGCCAGGAAGCAAGGGCGCTCCTTCAGCTAAAGACTTCAGGGAATCGGCTAAGACAGCAAAGAAGAAGAAATGAATCTAACCACTGAGATTGCTCAAGATCTGGCCAGAGGCAGAGCCGACATCGGTTTCTTCGCCTCTCGTTGGCTTGGGATTAATCTCAACCCTGGTCAGCTTGCTTGGCTCCAGGGGATGTCAGCCAGGGATGAGACGGGGTACAGGCCCAAGTACCTTACCACCGTCTGCTCCGCTGGCAACCGTGCGGGTAAGACGCTTGGAATGGCTGTAGGCATCCTGCACTCGGCCACATACAAGCTGGGGCTTCGCCCTGCGGAACTGAACAATCAGTCTGACGCTGAGCGTTGGACTACGGAGCCCTATGAGTGGTACCACATCGGCATCCAGCAGGAGACTGCAGAGCTGGTGCACAGAGAGCTTTCGATGATTTTTCAAGGCTCGCACCCAGCCCAGCGTGGCAGGGGATGTCCGATAATTAAAGAGCTTGGCCCGGTCTACATCTTCGACAAGAAGTACCGCGGCGAGTACCTGTGGATCAAGGTTCACCCAGTATTCGGTGGCGCCAACATCCACTTCCGAACGACACAAGACAAGGCAAAGGCACTGCTTGGGAAGGACATGAACGGAATCTCATTTGACGAAGCCGCGTTTGAACCGCACCTTCTGATGATCTATCAGGAGGTCCTCAACCTGCGCCGTCTATCCACCGGTGGACAGCTGCACTTTATCGGAACTCCGACCGAGGGCATCAACGACTACGCAGACCTCTGGGAGCTTGGCAACCCCAAGAACCCCAACAAGGATGAGCAGTTCATGAGCTTCCGACTGTCGACCAGGGATAACGTTGGCTTCGGCCTCAACGAGTCCACATTTGACTCTATCGTTCGTCAGCAGGCCGAGTATCTTGTTCCGCAAAACATCGACGGATTCTTCATCGAGTCACGAGACTCGTACTTTAACTCAGAGATGGTTGACAAGTGCTTCGTAGAGTTCGACGAGGAAATGCCTCCTACGTCCAAGCGACGATACGCACAGGGCGTAGACCCAGGGATCTCTTCAGACGCCACGTGGGCTGTCACACTAGACTACACAGAGCGGGATATGATGGTCGGAGTAAGGTGCCGACGGAAGATCGGCAAGCAGACCATCCCCGCAGTCATCAACATGGTGCGTGAGGGGCACCTTCTTTACAGCCAAGACGGAGCTGCATGCACGACAATCGTGGACTCCACCGGGTTCGGTGGCAAGCTGTTCCGCCAAGAGTTCAGCATCATCAAGCCTCTGCGCGACTACGACTTCGGTGGCACTCGCGCCAAGAAGCTCGAGCTGCTTGGAGACCTAAAGGCAGTTATCGACCGTGGCCAGCTCAAGCTACCACGAAGCGGAGTGTGGATGGAGCTTCGACGCCAGCTGCTTGGTTACAAGCTCAACGACAAGAACCTTTCAACGGACGCCGTGATGGCACTTGCCCTCTCGGTCAGGCACGCTACGCGGAACCCTTCCAACCCTGTTGAGAAGCCCGTGTTTAGCTACTTTGGGGAGTATGCATAATGGCAAAGGGTAAGGGACTTCGTAAGCTACCAGGATCATTCGTAAATGGGAAGCCACAGCCTTCCCTATATACTGACGATCCAAACGTCGCACCAGCTAGCACGGTTCGTGACGTAGCTGCCAACTTCGAGAAGGCACGACGCGAGCTCAAGGGCAAGCCATCTAAGCTTAACCAGAACAAGGGATACGTTGTTGCGGAGATCTCCCCTGCCGACACCAGCGCTCCTGACTCTGCCATTGCTGCGATCAAGGCCTCTGCCGCTGCGGCAAGGAAGGCTATCTCTGGAGAGAAGCCAACCATTAAGGCAGCGAAGAAGACTCCGCCTCGAACGAGCGCAGTAAAGAACGGTCGAACCCGACCTGCCGGTAAGGGCATTAAGACCGTACCAGACATGATTGTCTCTGGCGGCAAAGTCGTAAGCAAGAAGATCGTCGCAGACTACTCCAAGATGTCGAACCTCACAGACGGGCAGCGCAAGTCTCTCAGCATGGAGAAGCAGCGACTGAACGCCATTGGCGAGGTTGCCGAGGAGAACGAATACTTCGGAATCATCGGAGACGCTATCGTCAAGAAGCAGATGGTCGAGCCTGAGCAGAACAGGATGCGAGCCCTGTACCGACGGTACGACCACTACTTCCATCCGCAGACGTTCACACTTGGTGGAGCTGACCACTGGGCAGAGGACCCAAGCGCACGACTCTCAGGACGATCACACGTCTCTGTCAACGTGCACGCTTCGTACGTCCAGATCCCAGCGTCTCTCCAGGCTGTAACACCAGTCGTCAACTATGTTCCTACAGGACCAACGACAGAAGAGCGCGAGCAGTCTTCACGACGAGAGCGCCTGTTCTACGCCTGGTGGGACGCTAACGACATGGACCTCAGGCTCGAGGAGGCTTCGCTCCTCAAGGCCCTCTACGGTACCACAGCTGCCAAGGTGTATTGGGACCCGGTAAAGAAGACCCCGCGAGTCCAGATTGTAGACACGCCTGAGAACCTGTACCTTGGCTATGGCACATCAGACTACAGCCGAATTGACTGGGCACTCTACAGCTACGGGATCTCCCCGCAGACTGCTATCGAGGACTACGGCATCAATGTCATCCCTGTAAACGATGGCAACAAGTGGTACCCATACACCTCTGCCAGCACGCACGATGACCCTATCGCAAGCATCTACCTGAACAGCTACCACCGAGATCCGATCCGATACCAGACGGCGTACGACCAGATGAAGATTGAGGTCATGGACTACTGGTACAAGCACCCAACCCAGCCAGGCAAGCCACCGCTTGTCTGCAACGCCATCATCGTCGGAAACACGGTTGTCAAGAAGACTGAGCATCCAGAACTCGAGGGAGTCATCCCTTATATCATCCTGCGAAACAGCATGATCCCTGGCAGCCCATACGGCAAGCCAGAGCTCTATGACATTGAGCAGTTGCTACGAGAGAAGGACGAGAAGATCACCGCCCAGGCACAAATGATCCACTCTGTTGTCGGAGGACAGATGTGGCAGCTAGTGGGCGCGGAAGCTCCGGATGAGGTTCCTGCCAACGCTATCCCGAAGCCAAACCAGGTCGCTACCCCTGGGGCAGGTAACCGCATCGAATCAATCAACCCATTCATTCCTCAGTTCCAGGTCGAGGACTACAACAAGCGAATCGACCGAGAGCTCGCAGTGGTGTCTGGCTTGAACGACTTGCTCCTTGGGCTTGCCCCATCGAGCGTGCTCGGGTCAAGCAGGGCTATCGCCCAGCTCATGGCAAACTACGAGGCACGCATTAGCCCGAAGCGAAAGCTCCTGTACTCCTGGATTCAGAACGTGTGGGAAGTATGCGCACGAATGTGGGAGAACAAGGACAAGGCTGTCGGGAACATCCTCGATGGCGAGTACTCAATCTACATTACGCCACCTGAGCTTACACCTCGAGACACAATCGAGCTTGCCCAGACGGCAATCAACCTGGTCCAGAACCGACTCTGGTCTGCTGAGCGTGCCATGGACCGCATGGGCGTAAGCGATCCAGAGGGCGAGAAGGACCTCATCCGAGACGAGCAGACTGACGCGACGCTGAACCCTGCGGCTGTCCAGACAATGGGCACCCTGATTCAGATGTTTGCACAGATGCAGCAACCAGCTCCAGCAGCAGCGGCCCAACAGGCCGAGGCTGGAAGGGCTAGTGCGATGGAGGCTATGGCCAGCCTGAACCCACCGGTTCCAGGAAGCCCGATGCTTAACTCGCCAAGCGAGCAGGGCGCACCTCCTGCAGAGGCACTACCGGAGAACGCACAGCCAGGTCAGGAGGAACTGATGGCGCTCCTTGGAGGTAATGAATAATGGCACGACGAGGTAAGTTCGGAAGGTCTGGCACTACACAGAACCTAACCATGCTGGTCTATCAGATCATGAAGGACCAAATGGAGACCGAGATCAGAAACATCCTGGACGCATACAAGGCCAACATGGAGGCTGGTACGTACGTGTCTCAGTTCAACGGTCAGAATGTCGACTCAGAGTTTGTTATCAACTACTACGAGTCGATGCTTGCCGGCTTCCCTCCTGGGTCTACCGAGTACCAGACTGTCATGTCCAAGCTAGAGTCATTCAGGGAGCAGGCTAGAACAGACATCCAGAACCTCGTCATCAATGCAATGCGAGACGGTAGCCAGATTGACTTTGGCCTCCTTGGATCGCAGTTCTCCAACAAGGGCATCTCAGAAGTAGAGCTGTCCGACGTGCGCGGGTGGGCGGACCAAGAAGTAGCAGACCTTATTGCCGACGGAAACACTGTCCAGGCAGACAAGCTCAGGAGCGCGGTGTTCGTCGCAGGATTCAACGTTGAGAACGACGGGAAGAGCTCTGCGCTTGACCGTGACGAGATTAGCTACTCTGGATATGCCAAGTGGCTTAAGGGCCAGATGAAGGCGGCACTCGACTCAGGTCTCACGACCAGCAGCGATGCCTACCTCGCTATCGAGAAGGCGTACTCACAGGCAGTGAAGAACGCTACCGTTGACGGTCAGAACCGTGCGGTAGAGAGCTACGAGAACGCTATCGACAATAACCTGAGCAAGGTTAACAAGGCAGCCAAGGCAATCATCGACCAGTACGTTGCCAACGGAGACGGAATCTTCACCGACACAATCAACACAGTCCTAGCTAGCATGTCATCGACTGAGGCTGCATACCCATGGTACGCAGTCCTTCGAACGTTTGCAAACGAGAAGGGCGGAAAGATCCCTGGCGGATATGATGCCCTCATGGCAGCAGCTGGCCCAGACGTTGCAGAGCTCTTTGGAGCTGCAGTTGCCCAGTCGAACAGCGGACTTAACAAGCTTCTTCTTGATGGGTTCGGGTCTGCCGGAGCAACGAACTCAAGGGCACTCAGGGGCAACGTCCTAACCTATCTTGCGCAAGGCGAGTCATTCGTCAAGCAGAGCGGGATTCAGTTCAATGTAGGCGGCGGCTCTACAGTCCTAGAGCGCTTCGAGCGTGACCTCAAGGGTTCTGGCGCAGTGTTCCAGACGGACGAGTCTGGTGTTCGCACCTTTATCGGTGGCCACCCTGACGCAATTATGAGCAGCCTTGACACGCTGAAGGATGGGATGAGCGGTGTTGATGGCGCAGAGGAGTACTCGTGGCTTAACGATGCAGCCAACAAGCGCGTATCGACAGAGCTGCTTGATCCTATCTTCCAGGACTTCGATGGAAACGGAGACGGGTATGTTGACGCTCCAGAGTTTGAGGCTGGTTTCACAAATGCCCAGCTCAACCTAAGAGACTACAATGACGCTCTCGGTCGCATGAATCAGATTATGGACCAGCAGTACAGCCCGTCTGAGACTCTACGTCCATCCGCAATCATCGGCGTACTCATCGACTCTGCCTGGAGCAGCGCAGCCCTTAAGGCTGGCTCCATCATGGTTGTTGAGCCATCAGGTGCAGTAAAGGTGAGCGACTGGGGCGACAGGAACCCAGCAGGGATTGGCCCAGAGATCTTCCCGACTCCGATCACCGTTAATGGCAAGGAGTCGCTAGCATTCGTCCAGCCTGTGAGCATCACACAGGGTGAGCAGGGCGCAGAAGCTGATCCTGCCTACTTCGGTGGGCTTACGGTACGTGTATACAGGACTCCTGGAAACCTTGGATCTCTTGACAACCTTGGGCAGACAGACGCAACAGTAGTCATCAGCGGGGCATTTGACGATGGCGTAAGTGGGACTGCACAGCGATCATACCAGCTTACCTTTGACGAGTTCGAGCAGTACGCAAGGTACAATGGGATCGAAGTCGATTCTACTGGTATCCAAGATCCAGGAGAGAATGGTGTATCAATCAAGATCACTTCAGGTGTTCCTGGTAACCCTTCTACCTGGAAGAACATGTTCAACCCTAACTCGACAGACTCGATCTTCAAGGCTAGGGTTACCGACCCGACAAGCGACAGGTTCGGTCAGGCAATCGTCCAGAGCGCAACAGGCGGAAACCCTGAATCGTACAAGTTCTATGGAATCATTGGAAGCCAGAACATCGTTAACGCACGACTTCAGTCTGCGTTCACTGATCGGGTTGGCATCATCAACGAGGCCACAAGGATTGCAACGAACAAGGGCAAGTCTACGTTTGACCTTGAGGACATCCAGCAGGCAGGGATCAAGATGGTGTTTGGCGACACATCTGGCATCCTGTCCCAGGAAACAATCCGCACGTTGGTCATGACGAACCCTTCCGTGATTGCAAACATCTCACGAAACTTTGGCGACATCAAGCCGGCAACAAAGACAAATCCATACGTTGGTCCGTACGGGACTGGTGTGTACGGTGCTTACAACACCCCTCCAGCAGAATCTACGGTTGGACCTTCACCGTACCTGTCAACACAGGCGGACACTTCTGTGTCTCCATTCCTTACAAACGCGTTTAGGAACAAGCCAGAGATGACTAGCAAGCCTACTGGAGTCAAGCCGCTGACTACCCCGCAGATCAAGCCTGTTGGTGCAGGCGGTGGGATTAGGGGCGGGGTGGCCACGGTCAGGACCCTGACACCGGCTGGTGTAAAGCCAATCGTGGTCAAGCCTACAGCAGCTGCTGTCAATGGCACAGCTGGAGCAACACAAGGAGTTCGAGCAGTGGTACCACGAGTTGGATACGGCAGCAATAGCATGGTTAAGAAGTAATGCCATTTATTTATCGTGATCCAGGCGTACCATCTATTGAGGACGAGAAGCTAAAGGGTAAAGACCTTGGCGTAAGTCTTGATATCGGTGGGCGCCCACAGGACTTGGACCTTAACCCGGCAGAGAAGATGGCCAAGGAGTTTGGCGGTGCAGTCACTGAGGTCGTAAGCCGAGGTGCGCAGTTTGCCACTAAGCTCCCGCTAGTAGAGCCTGCATTCAAGGCAGTTGCTGACTCCCCAATTGGATGGGCAGTCGGCAAGGGTCTCGACCTGCTCAACGTGCCAAGCTGGATGGTGCAGCAGTTTGCTGCTCGTGTCCGCATGCTCGACAAGACTGGCTTGCCGGAAGACATCAAGAACATGCTTGCTTCAGGCAGAAGTGCAGACGAAGTCGCAGACTACATGGTCAACTCGCAGCGTGCCTTCTCCGACAGCAAGGAAGCAAACCTAATCTTCCAGATCCTCCTCGACCCACTTAACTTTACCCCACTTGCACTAGGCAAGATTAGCGCCCTCAAGCCACTAAGCGCAGCTGCAGGCCTTATAGGAGGAACTGCTATTGGCGGACCAGTCGGTGGTGCGCTAGGAGCGTTTGCCGGCTATAAGGCTGGCCGTGCCGCCCTTCGTGGAGCTGAGGCTGCGTACCAAGCCGCAGGCAAGCTCGACGACCTTGGAGCCGCAGACAAGCTGCTCCTCCGCCTCGAGAAGGGCGTTGACAAAGCTACTGGTGGACTCGGCAGCGGATATGGCGCTAACTACTCAGAGCGACTACGTGTCGGTGTCCAGAATCAGGAAGTAATCGCAAAGGCTAATACCGAAATCAAGAAGCTGATTGACTCTGGAGTTAACGAAGCAGACTCACGAATCATCAATCTCAATAAAACAATCCAGGAAGCCGAGACAGCTAATAGCGTTGTTAAGGCAGTGCAGAGCGGATTTGCGCTCGGCATGTACAAGGGACTTGTTGGCGCAAAGAACCAGACCACCCTTGGCGTGAAGGCTGTTGCCGGCGCCCTGCTACCATCATCACAGAACGTCATCATGCGGCACCTTGGCGGGTTCCGTGCCAACGAGGTTATGGACCTGCACTCAACAGTTGCCGACCCAGCGCTTCGACCGGTAGTGAGCGAGTTCCTCGGCAGAGGGGCTGCTAACATTGCAGTCATTGCGCTTGGTAGAATGATCGTTCGTCCAGAGACGGCTCGAGCAACCCAGCTAGCTGACTCAACAATCCAGGTTGCATCGCAGGCAATTAAGGATCTGAACATCCAGCAGATTGCCGCTAAGGACATTGACAACATCGCCGGAGCCGCAATTGAGATTGCACGACAAGAGGGCGGTACGGTTGCGCGGCTCGGCATCTCAGACGATCTGAACGGAATTGAAGAGCTCAAGCAGAGGCTTAACCTGTTCCTGAGTGAAAGCGAACGTGCCAACATCATGAACATTGGCAAGGCCTCCGACAACTCGATGCGTGCCCTTACTGAGTCTATCGAGTCTAAGTACATCATCTCCTCGTTGCAAAGGATTGCACGACAGGAAGGTGGAATCGAGCGCAAGATGCACGACCTCCTTCTTGAGATGGGCCCAGACCAGGTGTCTAGGGCAATTGGCAATGAGGTTGACCGACAGATCGGCAGGCTCATCCCAACCATCACTAACAAGCAGAAGCTTAAGAGCGAGTACCTGCTCCGAACGCAGTCCATGCTTGTGGCCTCAGGTAGTGACTTCTCCCCTGTACGCCAGGCAGCAGCATCTGACTCATTCGAAAGAATCTTCGGCAAGTACTTCGACGACGAGGGCAACATCGTCAAGAGCGGTGGAGTATTTGGTCGTGGTGCCCAAGAGGCAGATACCGTACGCAGCATTGCTCGTGACTTCTTGCTCATTGACGGGGCTGGATTCGAGTCTGCAAACAAGTGGGCTGCCCAGCTGAACGACATGCTTGCTCCTATCTCTGCAAAGGTTCCAGACCCGAAGGTAGCAGAGGATATCATTGCGAAGTACGGCGAGGATGGATACCGACAGATTCGAAAGGCAGCATTGAACATTGGAAGGATTCAGGTCGTTCGACGAAAGGGATTCCTATTCCTTAGCTCGGCCAGGACAATGAAGGACCTGTACGAGAAGATCCAGAAGATCGAGCAGGAAGGCCTGAAAGGTGTTGCAACCGACCTTGGCACACGCTTCGAAAAGGGTCAGCCCCTCGTCCGGCAGAACCTTGGAGATGGCGCAGATGTGGCTAACATCCGTGCATACATCAACAATGTCCTGATGCCAAACGCCAGGGCAGCTGACGACGCCTACTCCATCTCTGCTCTAGAGGAAGTTCTAGAAAAGATGAAGAAGTCAGAGAACCTGCTTGATGCCAGGAAGGCGTGGTCCGAGACCGCAATTGACATGTCAGAAGAGATCGCATCTACGTTCTCCCACGTTGAGAACCCAGACAGGATCTACAAGTTTATCGACCAGGCCATTGAGAACGGCTTTGCCCTGACGCCAATTTCCCCAGACGACATGGCCGACCTTGCAAGGATCTTGACAGCCAAGGGAGACAACCCAGCGATCCTGGAGGCCATGAACGATGGCCGGTACACGATTGCCAGGGCGCCAAAGTCAAACTTCCACAGGACCATGAAGATCATCGAGAACCCGAACGTTGACGCCCCGACAAAGGCTCTAGTAATCCAGAGCCAGGTCCGACCGTTTGTCGATATGACAAGCCCATACCTAAAGGAGATTCAGTTCAACACTAGGTACACAGCGAGCCGACTCCAGCACATCATGGGCAGCGTGTTCTCCCCTATTGGCAACAGCGCTATCACGAACAACATCCGAAACCGTATGGCTAGCTACCTTGCACGAGGAGGAATCACCTCTGGCCACGTTGACAGAATCATGGACAAGGTGGTTGAGGAGGCGATCAAGCAGGGCGTCAGCGCCCGAGGTCTTACACGTGAATCGATGAACGACATCTTCCGCCAGGCGTTTGACTCGCTCGAGGGGTTCGGAGGATACGACCGCTTTGTTGAAAACTGGGCCGCAGCAACGGCTGGACCAAGGGAAGCCGTGTTCAAGCCTATTGACGCAATCATGTATTCGTTCCAGGGTGACGCAAGGGTCGTAGGGTTTAGCCAGTACGTAAGCGGTGGCGCCAAGCGC
>Ga0222712_10006780_pt1 | contig 11246 bp, 9 predicted proteins | sample C33_657DmetaG_FD_165043 | JGI IMG/M metagenome (GOLD analysis project Ga0222712, IMG submission 165043) | Estuarine water microbial communities from San Francisco Bay, California, United States - C33_657D | ecosystem: Environmental > Aquatic > Marine > Unclassified | place: USA: California... | reverse complement strand
AACCTGGCTCAAGGTACCCCCGACCCTGCGCTTCGTGTTCAACGGCGACCTGCCGCCCTACCTGATGGCCAAGGACCTGATCCTGGCGGTGATCGGCGACATCGGCTGCGACGGTGCCACCTACCAGGCCATGGAATTCGACGGCGACGGCGTCTACGCCCTCAACATCGAGGAGCGCATGACGCTGTGCAACATGGCCATCGAGGCCGGCGGAAAGAACGGCATCATCGCTGCCGACCAGAAGACCATCGACTTCGTGAAATCGCGCGACAAGGCGAGCAAGCCCTTTGTGGTGGAGAAGTCCGACGCTGGCGCCCGGTTCGCCCGCGAGTTCGTCTACGATGTGAAGACCTTGCGTCCCGTGGTGGCCAAGCCCCACAGCCCCGACAATCGCGCTTATGTGGACGAGTGCAAGGGCACCAAGCTTGATCGGGCCTACATCGGCTCCTGCACCGGCGGCAAGATGACCGACTTCCGCGCCGCAGCCAAAATCCTCGCCGGCAAGGAAGTGAAGATCGACACCTTCGTCGTGCCCGCTACCACCGAGGTGGCCCGCACGCTGAAGACCGAGAAAATGGGCGGCAAGACTCTGGAGGAGATCTTCCTCAACGCCGGGGCAAAGATCGGCGAGGCCTCCTGCGCAGCTTGCCTGGGCGGCCCCTCCGACACTTTCGGCCGGCTCAACCAGGCCATCCGTTGCATCAGCACCACCAACCGCAATTTCCCCGGGCGCATGGGCCACAAGCAGGCCGAGGTGTTCCTCGCCAGCCCGCTCACCGTCGCTGCCAGCGCCCTCACCGGCCAGATCACCGATCCGCGGGAGTATGTGTCGTGAAGCTTGAGAACATCATCCAGGGCAAGGCCTATGTGCTTGGCGACAATATCGACACCGACCAGATTATCCCGGCCGAGTACCTGACACTGAACCCGGCGATCCCCGAGGAATACCGCCAGTTCGGGCGTCACGCCCTGGCCGGTGTGCCTGCCGCCCAGGGGGGGCTGCCCAAGGGGCATGTGCCGTTCCACAAGAATCCCACTGACCTGGTGAGCGGGTTCCAGATCATCGTGGCCGGGCGCAACTTCGGCTGCGGGTCCAGCCGCGAGCATGCTCCCATCGCGCTGGACGCGGCCGGCATCAAGGCTGTGGTGGCCGAGTTCTACGCCCGCATCTTCTATCGCAACGCCGTCAACGGCGGCTACATCGTGCCGGCGGAGACTGCCGAGCGGTTGTGCGAGAAAGTGTGCACGGGCGACGAAGTGCGGATCAACCTCGAAGCCTGCACTCTGGAAAACCTGACAACCGGCGAAAAGCACAGCCTCCGCCCGCTGGGCGAGGTGGTTCCCATCCTCGAGGCGGGGGGCGTGTTCCCCTACGCGCGCTCAAAGGGAATGCTGCCCGCCTGACGCGGAAGGATCCGGCCGGGGATCTTCCGGTCGGCACACTGGTCCCGGGGGGTGACTAGGTGCGTATCGACTACAACGGTATGCCTGGGGATGGGCCTCCATCCTCGTCCGATTCCCCCTCTCATCCCACCCCGGAACATCGCCGGGCCCGCACCTTCGCCGAGATGCTCCTCGACCGCATCCAGGGCATGTACCCCGGCAATTTTCATCCCCGTTCCTTCCTGGCCATCTCGGGCAACGATGAGGAATCGGTGCTCAAGACCCTGGACGACCTGCACAAGGACGGCCTGGTCGAGCGGACACGCGACGAAACCCTGCCCGATGAATTGTTGGTGCGGCTCACCGAGAAGGGGCGGGCCCTTTACGCCGACCCCGAGGCATTGGCCCGCTGGCGCGATGCCCGCGCCATCACCCGCGACACCACCCGGCGCATGCTGGGCCTCGATCCTCTTCCCGGGGCGGCTTGGTCCTCACGGTTTCTATGGATCCTGATTCTGGTCAATTTCGCCTGGGGCGCGTGGCTTGCCTGGGATTCGGGGTTGCTGGGCGAGTACATCCATACCCCGGACAACCCGGGCCTGAACCCCATCCATCGGGCCATCGGGTCGGCCGACGCGGTCAGCCTGGCGGGTGGCCAGTGGTGGCGCCTGATGAGTTGCGTCCTGGTTCATTTCGGCCTGCTGCACCTGGCCTCCAATTCGGTGGGCCTGCTGGCGGTGGGCTCCCTGGTTTCGCGCATGATGGGGCCGGCAGTGGTGATCCTGGTGTTTGTGATCGCCGGCCTGTGGGGCAGCGGCTTCGGGGTCACCTTCCAGGCCCAGGCGACGCGTGACGGGATCGCCGGGGCCAGTGGCGCCATTTGCGGCCTGATGGCGGCTTTCATTGTCTGGTTCCTTTCCCACAGGCACCAACTTGAGCCCAAGGTGGCCAAGCGATTCGGTTCCTTGCTGATGATGGATCTCTTGCTCATCACCGGCATCTCCCTGATGCCCGGTATCAGCGGCATGGGGCACCTGGGCGGTGCTTTGGGTGGTGCCCTTGTCTCGGTAGGCCTGATTTTGCTGGGGGACAGGGGCGGTAAGGGGTCATGGCGACCCATGGCCGGTTCACTCTGCCTGATGCTGGCCGGGGCCGGGGCCGCGGCACTCGTCACTTCGGCCATGCAGGCGGCGGTGCCCCAGGCCGAGGCCATCCTGCAAAAAGCCGACGCGGCCCAACTCAACCGGGGGCTCTATCCGGAATTCGCGACAGTCCGGGTGGAGTACCGCAACCTGGTGCTGAATTTCGCCGAGCCCCTGCAGTTGCGTGACAAGTTCCGGCGCAACCGTGAGATGGCCGCCCAGGCGGTGGATAATCTGGAGCCTTTCCTGCCCCGGCAAAAGCGGGTCCTGCAGGCTTGGAAGGAAGTGAAGCTCCAAAGCCAGGGGATGAAAGCCCTGGCCCAGCGCGCCGTGGACTTGTTGGATTCCAGGGACAAGTATGTGGAATTGCTGCTGGAGGCGTTGCGCCTGGGCAGGGAGTGGCCCATGGAGCGTGACCGGGAGGTGACTGCCGCCCGGAAGGCCTGCCGGCAGGCCAAGGCCGGCTACCTGAAGCAGGCGCGGGAATTGAAGCTGGCCTCGGAGGATCTCGCTGAGATGGACGACCCGCTCGAGGAAATCAACTGACCGAGACAGGTTCGGCGACAGGCCGACCGGAAGCCAACGATGTTCATACCCATTTCGGATGACAATTCCTCAAGGCGTTCAGTGCCGGTGCTGAACTTCCTGTTTATCGCGGTCAATGTGCTGGTGTTCTTCGGCCTTCAGCAGGGCAGGGAGCTGGGCAACGCATTCACCCAATCCTACTCGCTGGTTCCCCGTGAGATCCTCACCGGCAAGGATGTGATCACCCCAGCCCAGACCGAGGTCGTCAGCCACATGGGGCGGGAGGTCGAGGTCACTGTCCCCGGCCTCGGGCCCACCCGGCCATCGGTCTACCTCACGCTGTTGACCAGCATGTTCATGCACGGCAGCGTGATGCATCTGGTGGGCAACATGATGTTCCTCTGGATTTTCGGCGACAACCTGGAGGATGCGTTGGGCTCGGCCGGTTATCTGGCTTTTTATCTGGCCTGTGGAATCGGGGCCGGGTTGGTGCATGTGGCCACCACCTATTTCTTTCATGCCAATCCCCTGGTGCCATGCCTTGGCGCGTCCGGGGCGATTTCCGGGGTTCTGGCCGGATACTTGGTGCTCTTTCCCCACAACACCGTGCATGTGCTGGTGCTGCGCAGCATCGTCGGCGTGCCGGCCTTCCTGGTGGTGGGTGGGTGGTTCCTGTTCCAGTTGGGCAGCGCCTACTTTTCCTTGTCCAGCAGCGAGGGTGGGGGGGTGGCTTACGGCGCCCACATCGGGGGATTCTTGATCGGCATGCCGCTGGTTTTGCTCATGGGTGGGCGCCGAAATCCGGTGGTCCAGCGCGATGTCTTGGGTGACCGTTTGAACTGAAGTCTATTGTTCGCAAATGGTTAGGTTGAAAAAACCGGTGCCCTGAAGGGTGGCGGTCCTGCCTGAATTTTTTCGGCTTTTTTTCTAAAGTTCACCCCGCTATACCGCCGAGCGCTTGCCAATGGATTGGCAAATTGTGATGGCAGGGATGCCGAGATGAAATACAGATTTTGGGCAATCAGGGCGGCTTGCTTCAACTTTGCAGCCATGCTGCTGGGTTGCCAATCCACCCAGGGGCAAAGTCCTTTGGTGATGACCATGCCACCCGGCACCATTGGCAAGAAGCCAATGGGCAACCCGGTGGCACGGGCCCAGGCTCCAGATGCGCCAGTTCCAGGCGGCAATCTGCGTATTCCCTCTGCCAATGCTTCCGAATCTCCAGTCATCAGGACCTCGTATTACGAGGGGGCCCCGGTGGCGCTCGCGGCGAACTCCTCTGCTGGTTCAGCCAAGTCGGACAAACCATCGGGTGGCAATCTGCTCCGCGACCTGTTCAATTCCACCGCCAAGCTGGGTAGCCAATGGGGTGCCTCAAGCCTGCCCACCACTGTGGTGGCGGCCAATGGTGCCAAAGCGAATCCTTCCGAAAACCAGGGAGCCCTGAAAACCGCCCTGGTGGTGCAGACCAACAACCTGCAGCCGATTCCCGTCAGTCCGGGCAACGGGCTTTCCGCTGAGCCCGCGCTGTTGGTCAACCGGGCTATGGCGGCTTACCAAAAAATGGACGGCGTGATTGTCCGCTTCGCCCGGCGGGAGCGGATCAACGGCAGCGAGCACCCGGAGGAGACCATCCTGCTGGCCCTCCGTCGCGACAGTTTCGCGGTCCACATGAAGTGGCTGGGCACCAACAGTCCCGGCCGCGAGGTGGTGTTCAACCCGAAGCTGGACGAAAAGCGGATGACTGTGGTGACCGCCCCGGGCGATATCCCGTTCATGTCGGGCGGCAAGCGGATGGCCATGGACATCAACAGCACCCTGGTTCGGGGCTCCACCCGTTACTCGATCACCGACACAGGCTTCCTCAGCATGATCAACCGGCTGGCCACCAGCGTGGAAGCATTCAACCGCGGGGCCTATTCCGGCGGGTCGGTGACCGCATTGGGGGCTATCCGCCGGCCGGAATTTCCAGGCGAGGTCGACGCGGTGGAGGTCAAGATTCCCGCAGGGGCGGAGAGGGAATTCCCGGGTGGTGGAAAGCGATTGATGTGCTTCTCCAAGGAAAACAATTTGCCCTGCCTGTTGATCACCTGGGATGAGAAGGGCCAGGAAATGGAATACATGAAATACGATCGCTTCCAGTTGCTTCACCTGGATGATGAGGACTTTGATCCGGATTTTCTTTTCCCTGCCCCTGGCAAGGCTAAGTCTTCAGCTAGCAAGTGATTTCTGTCAGATTGGCAGTGGTATTGGCCGGAAAAGAGCAAGGTGGCAGGCGAAACCCCGGTTTTGCCTGCCACCTTGCCTTTTACTGTCTGCACAAACCCCTAATTTGTAATAGTTTGCGGTTGGCGGCCCGGTTGGCATTCGACTTGCATGCGTTTCCATTGGACTAGCCGTTGTGTGCTGGACCTTAAAGAGCCTAACCTTTGCCGGAGGTTGCACTTCAGTAGGTTAAGGGAGACGAGGCGGAATCAATCCGCCCGGGCGCCCGAAACCATGGAAGGGGGTGGGGCTGATGAACGGAATCGAGACTCACCCCAAGGAGTTCTCCATCCTGATCGCGGATGATGATCTGGGATGCCGGGAAGTCCTGCGCGAACTGGTGGAAGGCGTTGGTTACCGCACCCTGCTGGCCGCCAGCGGGGAGGAAGCCCTGGAGCTGGCCAGCGACGCCGAGGTGCACCTGGCTCTCTTGGACATGAACCTGCCGAAGCTGACAGGGCTTGAGACCCTGCAATTGGTGCGGCAGATGCATGCGATGCTCCCGGGCATCCTGGTGACGGCTGACAACAGCCAGAGCCTGATGCGCGAGGCCCAGAGGTCCAGCGTCTACAGCGTGTTGCCCAAGCCGGTCCGAAAGGAAATGGTCTTGGGCACCGTCGCCCGCGCCTTGCGCAAACATTACGGTTGCGCCTGACGGGAACACGGCGGCTGACTGACTTTGCCGAATGGTTGTGAACTGGAAATCCGGAGACAGAAGCGATGAAGTTGCAGCCCCTGAATGACAAGATCGTCGTCAAGCGCGAGGAAGCCGAGGACCAGACCGCCGGCGGCCTCTACCTGCCCAGCGCCGCGCAGGAAAAGCCCCGCCAGGGCAAGGTGGTTGCCCTGGGTGCTGGCAAGCACCTGGATGGTGGCAAGCGCGCGAAATTCCAGGTGAAGGAAGGGGACCGCGTTCTGTTCTCCTCCTACGCGGGTAGCGAGGTCACCGTGGATGAGGTGGAATACCTCATCATGACCGAGGAAGACATCTTGGCCGTGGTGAACTGATCGCCGGTAAAAATCCAAACAGAAGGGGCCCGGTTCATGGTGAACCGGGCCCCTTCTGTTTGGTTGAACTGATCGCCGGTGTTATTTGCCACCATTTGTCGGGCCAGTCGGACTTGCGGGCGGGCCGCCGGGGCCTCCCCGGTCACCGCGTGAGCCCCTGCCGCCGCGGCCGCCGAAGGGGCTTTCACCACCTGGGCCGGCACCAGGGCCACCCATCGAACCAGGAGGGCCGCCACGGCCGCCCCTGCCGCCGAAAGGACTTTCCCCTCCTGGTCCACCCATCGAACCGGGAGGTCCACCGCGGCTACCACGGCCGCCAAATGGGCTTTCACCACCTGGTCCACCGCGGGAACCGCGGTCGCCCCGGCTTGGGCGATCCCCTCGGCCACCCTCGGAGGGCGGGCCGCCTGAGGCGGCGGACTTGTCTTTCAATTCGCGCATTTTCTCGCGCTCTTTGTCCTTGTCTGAGGAGGAGCTGCCGCGATCACCACGGTCTCCGCGGTCGCCCCGGCCCCAATCGCCGCGCCCGCCCCAACCGCCACCGCCCCATCCTCCGCCCCCCCAGCCACCTTGGTTTTGGTTGGGGGCCACGGCTCCTTCGGGCAGGGCTCCCACAAGGCCTGGATTCTCCTGCACCTTGCGCTTCCGTTCAGCGACCCGGGTGGGAATCAGTGCTTCGTCCACGGTCACCAGACCGTCGGAGTTTTCGTCAAGGTCCCGGAATTCGCTGGCTGGCTTGCCACCTTTTTTCCACTCGTACAGGCCGACTTGGGCGTCCTTGTCGGTGTCGAGCTTGCTGAACCATTCGGGCAGTTCCTTTGGCAGGCTGCCGGCGCGGTAGACCGCGACTTTCCGTTCGCTTTCGGGCACGGGAATCACAAATCCGCCCATGCCGGGGAACCCGCCACTCGCGAATTGCTGCTTGGTGAACTCCGTGAATTCGGCCAGGTTCACCTTGCCGTCCTTGTCGGTGTCCACCGTGGCGAGGGCGTCCTTCAAGGGACTTTGCAGCTCTCCATCATTGATGAAATTGTTCTTGTCGGTGTCCAGCTCGGCGAAGCGGTTCTTGGCGAACTCCTCGGGATTGAACTGCGGGAATCCGCCGCCGGGAGGCGGGTTGAAGGTCATCACTTGGGGCTGACCGCCGGGGCCGCTGGTCACGGCCATGGTCATGCCAGGAGGACCACCCGCTGGAGCGCCGCCGGGCGCTCCGCCAAATCGCATTCCCCCGCCGGCCTGCATTTCGGCGAAACGTTCTTTCATGAACCCCGCAAACTGTTCGCGGGTGACCTGACCGGAGGTGATGCCGTTTTTGGCGGCCCACGCGGCCAGTTTGGAACTTGCTTCCGGGTCTCGCGATGATTTGTATTCGCTGATTGTCAAAGTGGATTTGCCGTTGGCCACGCGGTCAAACATCATGTTGGCAATGTTGGCGGGGTCAAAACCGCCGGGGCCGCCACCCATACCGCCCATGCCGGGCCTGCCGAAGCCACCACCCGGACCCCCCGGAAACCCACCGCCGGGGCCACCCCCCGGAAACCCACCGCCGGGTGCACCTCCCGGGAATCCGCCACCCGGACCCCCGGGTTGGAACTGGGCAAAGCCCTGTGAGCAGCAGGCGATCAGCGCGGCAAGTCCAAGCGATCCGGTCAGCTTGCGCATGGTCACACCCCCATGAGGCGTGGTGATGAAGGAATTATCATAAATATCGTTACAGTCGACTGGTTCTAGCAACTGTAACTATACCCCACATCGCCATGCAATTCCACTCGCTTCTTAAATGTCTTGCCGTGTTTCGATAGGGGGCACGCCCCTTTTGCCGGGGCCACAGTAAACGGCCCGTGGCCGGATGGTGCGGGGATCGTCAAATTGTTCCAGATGATGGGCGCTCCAGCCAACCATCCGGGCCAGGACCATGGTTGGGGCGAACAGCGACACATCCAGCCCCAAGGCATGGAAAAGCCGGCCGGTGGACCACTCAATGCTGGGGTGCAAACCCCTCTCCAGATTCAATTGGTCACGAATTTTTCGCGAAGCGGTGTTCCATGCCCCTAGCCCAGCGGCTTCCAGAATTGGTGAAACCAAGGGTTCCAGCAGCGCCGACCTCGGGTCTCCCTGGGGATACATCGGGTGGCCAAAGCCGGGTATCGGGCCCTGGGGCAGGGGGTCCTCGTTCACCGGTACCGTTCCCCCTTCCGCCGGGGCCAGCCTTTCCACCAGCCGGACCACTTCCTCATCCGCCCCGCCATGCCGTTGGCCCTTGAGCGCGCAAATGGCGGCCACCAACGAGGAATGCAGGTCGCTACCGGTGGATGCCACCACCCGCGAGGTGTAGGTGCTTGGGTTGAACTCATGCTCGGCGAAAACGATCAGGGCCATTTCCAGGGCACGGGTTTCTTCTTGCGCGGGTTCCTTGCCTCGTAGCTGGTAGAGGAACTGCGCGGCATGGCCGAGACCCTCCTTGGCTTCAACCGGTTGCAGGCCCTGGACAGCCCGGGCCCGCAGGGCGACGGCCGCGGGGATCTGGGCGAGGAGGCGTTCTGCCTTGCGCAGCTTGGCTTCGGGGCTGGAATCGGTCGCATCCTGGTCAAAGTGGACCAGCACGCTCACCGAGGTGCGCAACGCGTCGATGGGTGGAGTCCAGGCAGGCAGGGAGGTCAGCAGGTCTACCAGAGCCTCGGGCAGGTGGCGCGAGGCATTGAGGCGGTGGATGAATCTGGCTTTTTCCTTCGGGCCGGGCAGGTCACCACGCAGCAACAGGTAGGCGACTTCCTCGAACGAGCAAGTCTCGGCCAACTCGGCCAGGGGATAGCCGCGGTAGGTGATCTCGTCCGCCAGTTGGGCGATGGCGGTTGTGCCGGCCGCCATACCCGCGGGTCTTTCGTTGGGAGGGTTCATTTCCGGTTGCGCTGCCATCTGTGACACAAGCCTTTCGCTGGATACCCCGAACCCGATTTCCGGTTCCGGCCAGGCGTCCTCCCTCGGGGCGCCTGGCCTGGATTCTGTTTTCCCATGCCAACAGTTTTTCTATTGAGCCCGGCCCGATTGGTCACCGGTTGTTGCCAACCCGCCGGAACCGGATTGGTAAGGTGGTGCCGGAGCAAGTTCGGTTGGAGTGCCGGGATGGCTAGCAATTATCGTTTGATTGGTCTGATTGCCGCAGTGGGCCTGCTACTGGCCGCGCTGGTGGTCTGGATCCGACGCCCCCGGGAGTTTGCCAATCCGGGTTTGGTTCAACAGGCTGTTCAGTCTGGCGCGGCGAATTCCCTTGCCGAGGAATTGCCCGGGGCCTGGCCCCAGTGGCGCGGCCCCCGCCGAGACGGCCAGATCGACGCCGGTAGCGCCAGGGGCCTCCTGGGTGGGAAGCCCGATCCCATGTGGGAGGTGCCGCTGGGCGAGGGGTATTCCAGCCCGGTGGTGGTGGATGGCCGGGTGATCACCCTCAGCCGTTCCGGCGACGAGGAGGAACTGCAGGCGCTGGACGCGCGCGATGGATCCCGGGTCTGGAAGCACGCCTGGCCCACAGCCTACACGAATGATTACGGCAGAGGTCCACGGGCCACCCCTACCGTGGCTGGTGGGATGGTGTTCGCCTTGGGGGCGGCCGGTCGTCTGGTGGCGGTCAGCCTGTCGGATGGCAAGCCGGTCTGGAATGTCGAGTTGGTTGGGGACATCTCCAAGGCGCCGCCCCGCTGGGGGTTTTCCGGTTCACCCCTGGTTGCGGGTGACTTGGTGGTGGTGCAGGCCGGTCCACCCGCCGGGGTGGTGGCGTTCGATCGTTTGACGGGAAAGGAAGTCTGGCGTGCCTCTTCCGATCCGGCCGGATACAGTTCCCCAATCCTGGTGCGGTGCAGGGAAGGCCTTCAGTTGGTTTGTTTGACAGGGCTGAGGCTGCTGGGATTGGATCCTGCATCAGGCGAGGTGCTTTGGCAGCAGGAGTGGCCCACCGAGTTTGAGGTGAACGCCGCCACACCCCTGCTGTGGACAGTTCCAGGTGAAGGGGGCGAAACCCTCTACGCTTTTGTCACCTCCGGTTACGGCCGTGGGTGTTGCCTGGTACGGGCCGACAAGGAGAAGGGCGGCAAATTCTGGAACGCTTCGGTGGTTTACCGCAACACCCGCCTGCGCAGCCATTTCGGCAGCCCGGTGCGGATGGGCGATCTGATTTGCGGTTTCGATGAACAGATGGTGACCGCACTCGACTGGCGCACCGGCGAAAAGCGCTGGAGCAAACGGGGCTACAAAAAAGGCACGCTCCTTGCCGCGGGTGACCACCTGCTGTTGCTTGGCGAGGATGGGGATCTGGCGCTTGCCAGGCCCGAGGAGAAAGACCTGCGTGAGTTGTGGCGGCTTAAGGTGTTTGGCGACCAGGGCCCCGCTGGGAAAAAAGCCTGGACGATGCCGGTTGTCGCGGGGGGGATGGTGCTGGTGCGGGATGAGGAGAAGCTGACCTGCCTGCGGTTGGCCCCTGGCAAGGAATGAGTTCGGTCGATGTTGAACGGCGCGGGGGCGGGTGCCGTCAAGGTACCCGCCCCCGCGTTTTTTTCACCTTGGATTCACCACTTGAACTGGCCGCCGAAGTTCAGGCCGTAGGCCCAGAAGTTCCCGATGTCCCAGGTGGGCAGTGGCGCGGCGGGGCCGGTGTAGGTGGTCGGCCCGCTGAAGGAGGCCGATTGGCTGGGGTTGATCAGCGGGCTGATCTGCTCGGCCGAGCGCGCCGCCTGGCTGAGGTAGAACCCGCTGAACCCGATGAACAGGTTCAGCCGCGCGGTCACATCGTAGCCCACATTCATCCCTACCTCGGGCAACACGGCGAAGTTGGCGTCGCGGTAGTTGCCCTCGTTGCTGGGCTGTGCCAGGTATCCGCCCGGGTAGCCCAGGGGCATGCCCGGCGAGGAGGAGAAGACGGTGCCCAAGCCGGTA
>Ga0222712_10006779_pt1 | contig 11249 bp, 7 predicted proteins | sample C33_657DmetaG_FD_165043 | JGI IMG/M metagenome (GOLD analysis project Ga0222712, IMG submission 165043) | Estuarine water microbial communities from San Francisco Bay, California, United States - C33_657D | ecosystem: Environmental > Aquatic > Marine > Unclassified | place: USA: California... | reverse complement strand
TAGATGCAACTCCGGAAGGTATTAATCCTAATGCAGTTCCTGAAGAAATTAAAAGCGTATTAACTCGCGATTATCGTTCATTAATGAAAGCAATGGATAAGAAAAAGAATAAATAATGCCGACTAATATTAAAAAAATAAATCCTATAGATACGGAACCCGATGTAGCGGTCGGTATAAAATTGCCGTTAACTAGTTTAAATGGACGTTTATTTGACCTGTCATATACTACACATGAACAAGCTATAAGCGATTTAAAAAATTTACTTTTAACTAATTTAGGAGAGCGGTTATATCACCCTTTATTCGGAACTAATATACCTAAGTATTTATTCGAACCGTTAACAGATAGTTTATATGATAGGATAGAATCGACAATACGATCTGCAGTAGAATATTGGCTACCATATATAATAATCGAAGATTTAAACATAGACGAATATATTAGTAATTCGGGGCTACAGCAGGGAGTATATGTTTATATGTTAATTAAAACTTCAGAAAATAGTCCTCTTACTCCAGTAGAAATACTATATTCTACTGCTGCTGAATAATACTATGAAAAAAGAAATAAAATATATCGGAAAAGATTTTGCACAATTTAGGCAAAATTTAATTGAATTTACGAAAACGTATTTTCCTAATACGTATAACGATTTTAATGAAGCATCACCAGGAATGATGATTATGGAAATGGCATCATACGTTGGTGATGTGTTATCATATTATACTGATTATCAATTTAAAGAATCGTTATTAAACGAAGCTTCGGGTAAAGCAAATATTTTATCGATAGCTAAAACATTAGGATACCAAACAAAAAATTCTATACCAGCAACGGTTGATTTAGACGTTTATATAGTTATCCCTGCAGATGGAAATGGAGACCCGGATTATAGATATGCAGTATTTATTCCAGAAGGAATGATTGTGCAGTCTGAAACAGAAATACAATTTCGTACTTTAGAATCTATTAATTTTACATTAAATAATAATAATTCTCCTAGAGAAGTTACGGTTTATCAAATTAATGATATAACAAAAGAACCAGAATATTATTTATTAAAGAAAACGGCTAAAGCAATTGCAGGGAATATACAAACCGCAGAATTTACATTTGGACAAGGTAGAAGATATGATAAAATTATTATAGAACCCTCTCAAGAAGATAATGAACCTATTATAGAAGTTGTAGATATTATAGATTCTGACGAAAATACATGGAAAGAAGTACCGTATTTAGCTCAAGACGTAATATTAGAATCAATATCTAATTCTCGAGAAAATGACCCGGATTTACATGTATATGCAGAAACCGCGCCGTATTTATTAAAAATAAATAAAATTTCTAGAAGATTTATTACTAAATTTACATCGACAGGAAATTTAGAAATACAATTCGGCTCAGGCGTATCTGATATATCCGACGAAGAATTAGTACCAAACCCAGATAATATTGGTACCGCTTTGTTAGGTTTACAAAAACAATATGATTTTCCTTTAGACCCGTCTAATTTTGTATATACAAAAACATATGGATTAGCTCCATCAAATACTACATTAACTATTCGATACGCTACAGGCGGAGGCATTGCTTCTAATGTAGCAGCGAATACATTAACCGAAATAATTCAAGTTTCATATAATATTGACGATGAAAATTTAGATAAAGCTTTAGTAGATTCGGTAAAAAAATCTATAGCAGTAATTAATCCTAAACCTGCGTCGGGAGGACAATCTGCAGAATTAATAGACGATGTTCGTCAAAATGCAATGGCAATGTTTGCAGCTCAACAACGGGCGGTTACTAGAGACGATTATTTAATTCGAGCATATTCTATGCCACCTAAATACGGAGCAATTGCTAAAGCATTTGTAATACAAGATGATAATATTAATACTTCAGGAATAGCAAAAGATAGAATATCTAACCCTTTAGCAATTAATTTATATACGTTAGGATACACTGATACAGGAAAATTAACGCAATTAAATCCTGCAATTAAACATAACTTACAAAATTACATGAAACAATATAGAATGTTAACTGATGCAGTAAATATAAAAGATGCATTTATAATAAACATAGGAGTATTGTTTGATGTAATTACATTACCTGAATATAATTCTAATGAAGTATTATTAAGGTGTATTGCTAAATTAAAAGAAATTTTTGACGTTACAAAATGGAAAATCGGACAACCTATTATAATTCCTAAAATTTATGTAGAATTAGATAGAGTTGAAGGTGTACAAACAATACAAAATTTAAAAATAGTTAATTTATATGATACATTACAAGGATATTCTGGTAATGTATATAATATTTCCGAAGCTACAAAAAATAATATTATTTATCCATCATTAGATCCTTCGATATTTGAAATAAGAAACCCAGATACCGATATAGTAGGAAGGGTGGTAACGATATGATACATTCATTTTTTCCTGAAAAAGATTCTACCATATATGAATATATGCCTAATAAAAATACGGGCTTAGATGAAATACTAGAATTACAAAAACAAAAATACGAATCACGTACAGGTTCTATAGGCGTTTCTGTACCTAAGGATTTTGAGTCAAGAATTTTAATAAAATTTAAATCTTCAGAAATTTCTTCTTTTTTAACTGATAATAATATTAATATAGACAGCGCTTCTTTTGTTTTAAATTTATATGTAGCGTCACAGTACGAAGTACCATTTGAATATATTATAGAAGCATTACCTGTTTCAGGTTCTTGGTTAAATGGAACGGGTAGATACGATGGGTCAGAAATTAGCGATGGAGTTACATGGGCTTCAATTAATGGGTTAACTTCATCATTATGGGATACAGGCTCAGTAGGTAAATATTGGTATAACGTTAATGAAGGCGGAGGTAATTGGTATACTTCTCCAATTGCTACTGCATCATTTACTCAAGCATCTGGCGGTGACTTACAATTAAACGTTACTCAACATGTTAAAAATTGGATAAATAACGTAATTCCTAATGATGGATTTATAGTTAAATTAGAATCAAGTTCATTTATACAAGCTAGTTTTCCTACAACAAATTTAGCATATTATTCAAATAATACAACTACAGTTTATTCTCCTCAATTACAAATATTTTGGAATACAGGGTCTTACTCTTCTTCATTAGCTACAATGACTTTTAGAGATAATCCTATTGTATATATACCAAATTTAAAATCTGAATACAAACAAAATACTAAAAATCGAATTTATTTAGGTACGCGTCCAAAATATCCTAGGCCAACATTTACTCAAACTAATGCTTATGCTACAACAAAAGTATTGCCTAACACGTCTTATTATCAAATTGTCGACGCACATACCTTAGAACCAATTATTCCGTATAGTGATTATACAAAAATAAGTGCAGATAATTCGGGCAGTTATTTTGATTTTTGGACGTCACCGTTTTATCCAGAAAGATGGTATAGATTTGAATTTAAAGTAATGTATACAGATTCTACCGAATATTATGTAGGTAATGAATATATATTTAAAGTAATTGATTAATTATAATAAATGGCTAGAGCATTAGTAAATAAACAAGTACAGCAAACAGTAAACAATAAAGTAGCTGTCGATAAAAGTTTAATTGAATCGGGTCAGTATGATCCAGGTTTAATAATACCTACTAATGCAAAAATATATCCAAGGTCTTCGGCAGGTTCAATATTAATAGATTCTAATATACAAAATATTAGTGATTATCGTTTAGTTATTAATTTAACTGGTATACAATATAAAAAAAATTCTTTTGAAGAAATCATAGACATAAATTTTAGTGAATTTTTAGATCCTGAGATAGAATACGAAGAATCTTCTGAAACAAAAAATACATTAGATCAAGTACCCGGGCTGCAGCAACAGATCGCACAAAAAGACGAGCAAATTAAACAGCTTACGGAATCATTAAGCGATTTACAAGATTCTTTACAAGGGGTAAATCAGCAAATACAAGATTTAAATGCATCGCAAATAAATGCATCACAAATAAATACGACACAAAATCAACCTCCGGACGATACAAAAGGACGTATATTTACAGACGGTACATTGTTAAGGGATCGGGACAGGCCTTCATTTTATTATATTATTGAAGATGGTAAAAAGCGTTGGTTTTGGTTTAATGCAGATCTTGCATTTGCAGCTGCAAAAGCATTTGGAAAAGTTAATGCTACGACAGGAGCTATCGATTGGATAGATGTTAGTCAATATATCTTAGATAGAATACCATCAGGTGCAAATTTTGAAGCAGAAGATTTAGTTAAAAATAAAAAGACCCCTGCACCTCCGCCTATAGTATTACCAAATGGAGAACGTATAATAGGACAATGGGTTACGGACCAAAATCCTATAGTAATACGAACTACGACATTAGGATATCAAAAAGATTTAAAAATATCATTAAGTGCAAAATTTACTACGGATACTGGTAAAGTTAATGTATTAGAAGTTTGGGACGATTCAATACCATGGTTCGAAGGGAAATATCCACTACCAGTTAAAGCGTCGGGACGTGCAGATACAGAATGGGGTTTTGATAAAAGCGTAGGAGATTGGGGACCTGATTATCCGGATAAATTTGATGTATGGATAAAAGATACTAGCACTACATTATCTGGAAATCAAAATAGTCCACGAAAAGGATTAGATTATGTTAACCGTTATTCTAATATTTATGTAGATAAAAATAATCCCGTTAAAGAACTTACCTTAAAGGTAAAATTATTTAACGATACAAACGGAGAAGGATTTTCTGATAAATTAACTATACGTATAGAATTACAGCCAGAGCCGATGCCAAATGTAATAGGTGAAAGAAATATAGACGTTACTCAGCAAATACGGGATAAAGGAATTGGTAATGAAATTAAATTAATTCAAGGCCTTATGGCTCCAAGTGATAATTTAATTAATGATATATATAAACAATCCGTACCTGCCGGAACGACATTAACTTTAAATTCTTCAGATATTATTGAATTAACATATTATGGAGCTAGGGAAGTAACTATACCCGAATGGAGATATCAAGATTGGAAATTAGTAGGACGGTATTTAAAAGATATAGGATTTACTAAATTTAATATTACATATACATTAACATCTTTTGAACAAGAACATTTTGTAATACAATCGCTCGGATATAATGCAAATCCACAGTCTTGGGCAGGATTATCTGCAGGTCAGCTTGTAAATTTAAATACAACGTTAGCAGTAAAAGTTTATTTATATAACTATGCTAAATCAATAATTGACCCTAATAAAACATATCAACAGTTAAATTCTTCAAATAATCCTATCGAGAGAAATAAAATTTATACAGACTTACGTAGTATAATAAATTAATGATATAAATTAATGTTAGATAAATATTCAAATAGTAACGACATAATAAAATCTACGTCAAACGTGGACGCCCACCGCATCGAAGATTTAGATAGCGAATTATTAATATCTCAGCCGTATGAAATACAAGATTTAGAAGTTACTGCTCGAGATAATTTTGAATTACATGTATATACTCAAGATGGTAATCATTTAACGGGAAATCATAATATACCCGTAATAATTGGGTCAAATTATGCACCAGGTACACAGCCTCCATATAATATACAGTTAAATATAAAGCAGCAGCTTAATGAATTAAGTATCAATCGAGGGCAATATAAAATATTAGTTAATTTTTTCGATACTGTATTAGGAAATTACGAAGATAAAAATGTTTGGGTAAAAGAAATATCTCCTTCTCGACGAGAAGTGCGTATTACTATGACTAAACATTATTTAGATCAATTACAAAAATTAATAGATTTACGATATGAGTATTTAACTAAAGGTTTAGCGGCGCCATTAGTTCTTAATTTTGGAAAAAATAATACATATCAAATAGTTAATTTTAAATTAGAGCCTAAAATAGATCTTAAGCGTATATTAGAAGACTCTGTTCCAACAAATTATATAGAAGAACAAAAATTATTAGGCATACAAGAAGAGCAGGCAATTAGTAATTATGCATATAAAAATGGGCCTGAAGGATCTTTAGTACGTACATGGAAAAATTACGGAACAGAAAATCAAACACCAGACCAATTTTATCTTATACAAGATGATATATACAGGTCATTCAATTGGAATGCACCTTTAGCATATGAATATTCAAAGTATTTAGATAGTACACGATTTAATTTAGCGGGAAAAGAAATACGAAAAGCTTTTCCTTATTTAAGAGATAATGGGTATGGTACTATAATTACTAATTTTTTAGAAGTTGATTCTAGTGTAATTAATATAAAAGGAAATGATTTAACTTTAGCTGATTTAGTAGGAAATGAAGAATATATAACAGTTATTTTTAAATTATATACTCCTATAGATACTAACATAGGAGAAAAAGCAAAAGTATTTGTAAGTCATGAATACAGATCTCCTTATGCAGATAATGTAATATTAGTAGACAAATCTACAGAAATCGAATTTAATAAATTACGCCCTGCTAATTTTAATATAGATGCGTATGCATATCAAAGTATTCCTACAGAATATAAGTCTTGGAATAATTTATTAGATTCAAATTTACAAACGTCACAAAAAATAATAGATTTATATTTTTCTGGCAGTTTGCAAGGAATTCCATTAAATGTAAATTATGGAGAATTTGAAAATTTTGTACATTTTAGTTCCGCGGAAGAACGCGTTAGAAACTTTAAATATAAGTTAGAATTAATTGAATTTTATACAGACCGAATTAATTCTTTATCAGGGTCTGCATCAACTAATTTAACTCCGTTATATACAAAAAGAAATGCAGTAGTTTCTACATTTGATAATTTTGAAAATTATTTATTTTATCAATCAGGAAGTCAACAAATTTATACTCATGTATCATACAGTATTGCACCCTGGCCAAAATTAGAAACATCTAATAATCCTTTAGATGCATATCCGCATTTTACAAAATTATACAGAGTATCTCAAAGCGTTGCTGAAGATTATTTTAATGACTTAGTTGATCAAGCTCAGATATTTGATAATCGTAATGTACATAGACTATTAAAAACAGTACCATATCATATTCGTGTTGCAGAAGCAAATGAAGAATTTAATTTATTTGTAGATATGCTAGGGCACCATTATGATATTGTATGGACATATATTAAACATTATTCTAAAATATTTTCTCGAGAAGAACATCCAAAAGATGGAATGTCTGATGATTTATTATATAGCGTAGCAAAATCTTTAGGATTTCAATTATATAATGGCAGGTCAACTACGGAATTATGGAAATATGCATTCGGCACGGATAATTCAGGTTCATTAGCTCAAAACGGAGAAAATGGAATATATTCATTACCTGATAATCAAGTAACAAAAGAATATTGGAGACGTTTAGTAAATAATTTACCGTATTTACTTAAAACAAAAGGTACTGCAAGATCTGTACGCGCATTATTATCATGTTTTGGAATTCCTTCAACGTTATTAACTATAAAAGAATTTGGAGGACCTACTACATTTACTACAGAAGAAGATTTTTATCCTGAGTATGTTCATGATAAATTTGTATTTGCATATAAAGTAAATACACCGGGATACAAAAATTATTTACAAGTATTACCGGCTAAAGTTTCTGGGCAAGGATTTTCTAAAAACGTTAATGCTTTAGAATTTACATTTAGAACAGACGATGAAGTTATATATACTCCAGGAATAGAATATAATGTATTTAGCTATCATTCTGCATTAGATTTTGAAAATAGTTCTTCTGTAGATTCGGTTGCCGCTAATATTGCAGTGACAGTTAAACGTGAAAGCGCTACAGATAATGAAGGAACGGTATATTTACGAATTGCAGGTAAGACACCCGTGTCAATGTCAAATACATATGTATTTGATAATGGATTTAATTTAATGTATTTAGAAGATAACGGTACTAATACAACGTTAAAGTATACAAAAGCTAAATACGGTAAAATAGTAGATACGGGGTCTATTTTTATAACTGATACATCTTTTTTTACAGATGTAAATACTAATACATTAGGTGCAATGCGCTGGGGCAACCCAGGAACAGCATCAATTAATAGTATAAATATATCTCCGTTTTCAGGGCATATACAAGAAATTCGTTTATGGAGTGGATCTTTAAATACGCAATCATTATTTGAACATGCATTATCTCCAGAAACATATACATACAATGTAAATCGAAATGCATTAACAGGAAATGAAGCATTAGAGCCGTATAACCGTTTAGTACAGCGATATACTATAACAAATAAAAGATTTTATGTATTAACTGCATCCTTTGATACTCCGTCAACTTCTGATTCATTTGTGCGTACATATCAATTAAGTGCACATCCTAATCAAAAATTAGATGCATATAAATTTGATAATTTTTCAAATAATCAATTAGGAGGAGGTTTATGGTTAGTCAACGTATCCGGTTCAAATCAAATTAATGAAGTATTTGATGGGTTTGATGAAACATATTATACACCATCTCCTTCTTTAGGAGGAAATTCGTTATATACAAATAAAGTACGTATTGAATCTAATTCATTAACCGGGTTTTTAAGTCCTAAAAAGCGAGTTGAAGTAAGTTCTTTTGATAAATTTTCTAATGATTCAAATAAAATAGGAATTTATTTTTCTCCTCAAGATTCGATTAATGAAGATATATTTAATCAATTAGGATATTTTGAAATAGACGATTATATCGGAGACCCAGGGGCAATATATACAGAACATTATCCCGAATTAGAAGACTTCGCTAAAGATTATTGGATAAAATACGATAATAAAAATGATTTTGAAGCATTTTTTAGAGCATTGTCTATATATGATATGTCTATTTTTAGATATATTAAAGATATGATGCCATACAGGGCAAATGTAGTTTCAGGATTTTTAGTACAGCCTAATGTTTTAGAGCGTAAAAGATTTAAAACTACAAAACCTACTGTAGAACAAAATTTAACTCATGTAGCTATTTTAGATGGTACGGTAGTAAATCCAGATGTAATTGGAACATATAATACACATGAAGCTTCAATTGAAGATCCAGCTCCAACTGCTACTGCAAATTATTTAAGTAATCAATCTGCAGTAATTAATGTAATTTCTGATAATACTATGGCAGGGGAATATAAATCTTCTGTAGGAGAAATAGATTATGATTATAATGTAGATAAATTAGGGACTACATGGTCATCGGGATCTAAACATTATGTACAAAATAGATATGTAGGAAGATATGTAATTAATGATACGGGTTCATATACACCAATTCAAACGATTATAGTTAATAGTAGATATGATATATTAGACCAAGTATCAGAATATTTAACGTTATCTGCGTCATTAAACGGTCTTCAACAAGGTACTTATGGCGGCGCATATTATTACATAAATCAAACAGGTCAAGATGCGGGCGGCGTATAAAAATTATAAGTATTATAATTATATAAAAAAGATTTATGTCACATATTCCGTATAATTCAGAACGATCGATAATAAGAGAATTTGAAATTCGTCGAAGCGGTGCCACATTGGTCACCTATCCAATAACATATGATGATATTATAAACAGAAAAAATGCTACAAATACTTTTATTAATTTATTAAGATTAAAATACGGTAATGCTGCAGCATTTATTTTATCAGGACCAGGCGTAGATAATAACGGACTATTAACAGATGATTTATTTGATCAATTTAATAATACATTAGTATCTATTGCCGGAACGCCGACTGCGGCAGAAATTCAAACCGCATTTAACGATATAACATCTCAAGTATATGTAACTGTAATATATCCAACCCAACCTACATATGAGTATCCATGGTATTATGAATATCGTTTTTATCCATATTCTACTTTAGATAGGTTTGAATTTAATTCTAAACAAATACAAAATTTAAAATATTTAGGTAGTAAATTAACCAGTACGGCAATTAATGTAGATTCTGCACAAACATCAGATGGCGGCCCTGTCGTTAAAGTTTCAAAAGTAAATCAAAATCAAATCGTATTTTCAAATAATAATATTACAACCGCACGAGCTAATATAAGCGGATTACCAATAAGGCAATTAACTGCACGCACAGGAACATCTGCTGGCACAATTCCTCGCAATTCTAGCCAAACTGGAGGAGCTCCCACCGGCGGCGGCGAACTGCCAGGAGAAACTTCATAACATTTTAATATTTTAATAAAAAACCTATCATTCATATATTTATTAAAAAGGTATAAATAAATGGGATATTTAGATAACAGTTCGATTACAGTTGATGCTATATTAACTAAAAAAGGCAGAGAGCTTTTAGCAAAAGGCAGAGACCAGTTTAGAATTACTCAATTTGCTTTAGCGGATGATGAAATTGATTATAATTTATGGAATCCTGCTCATCCTTTAGGTTCTGCATATTATGGCATTATTATTGAAAATATGCCTCTTGTAGAAGCATTACCTGACGAAAGTCAAGCAATGAAATATAAGCTTATTACATTGCCACGTAAAACTGCAAGAATTCCTGTATTGCAAGTACCGCAAACATCTATTATATTAACTGCTCCTGGACAAGAGGCTGTAATTACTCCGAAGACAGTAAATTATGATCAGGCAAATACTACGTATGGATATACTGCAATACTTGCAGATTCGGATATAGCTACTATATCTGCAACTCGTACGGTAGGCAGAACTTCTGCAACTCCCACGACCCCTTCATTTTATGGTGATACAAACCAAAGCGTTGCAGTTACGGGTTTAGAATTTAGAGTAGTAGCTAAACAGCAATTAGTAAGTGATGCATCTACAACTATTACTATTATAGGTAATGAAACAGGTGGAAGAGTTATTGTTAATTTAACTGTACGTAAAACTAACTTGGCTACTGCAATAGGAACTTCTAATTTAACTGGTAATATATAAAATAAAATAGAAATATAAATTATGAGAGGACTTAATATTAATCAAACCGCGCAAGGGTCAGAACAACCTACGACTAGACCTGTATCGACGGGAGAGTCTGTTGCAGTTGATTCGGCAGCGTTAGATGCAATTATCGAAGATAGGGCAATTCAATTAGCTCAACAAATTGTAGCGAGTCAAGTTAATGCTGCTCAATTACAAGGTTCTGGACGTATTTATACTCCTTTTAATATGTCTACGGATATCGTACCCGACCAAAAAACTTTAGTAACTGCGGGATTATT
>Ga0222712_10006778_pt1 | contig 11252 bp, 26 predicted proteins | sample C33_657DmetaG_FD_165043 | JGI IMG/M metagenome (GOLD analysis project Ga0222712, IMG submission 165043) | Estuarine water microbial communities from San Francisco Bay, California, United States - C33_657D | ecosystem: Environmental > Aquatic > Marine > Unclassified | place: USA: California... | reverse complement strand
TCAAAATGGATTAATGAACATGTTGGTAGTGGATCCACACACAGTCATAGTGGACAAGAATCAACCAGAATTAATCAAAACACTCAAAAGCTACCAATTTGATGTCATTCCATTGCAACTGCGGCACAGTCGTACATTGGGCGGTGGATTTCATTGTGTTACATTGGATTTAATTCGGCAAACACACAATTGACCAGTTATACAATTGAGTATATAATACTCATATGACTACAAAAATTGGATTCTGTTGCAAATGGCTCAATGACCCCAATGAATGTGGAGGCATGAAAGTCAACGCTGTGGACCGTGATATAAACGGCAGATCAACCACCATGCGATGGCTCCGCGAACATGCCGACGAAGCTGAACAGCGCCAATGGGATATAATGAATCACAATGCCAGCGCCGCACTGAAATTGGTTGAGCGAGTGGGTGCCCTGGTTCCTGAACGTAGAATGGTACGGCTTGGCAGCGAAATGCTACAAGGCTATACTGAACAAAATTGGATTGCTTGGTGGCAACGTACTGAGATTCAAGATCATTGTGCAAAGATCTTTGCGCCTGTGGGTGAAGCAGCTCGCAGACTGGGTGTGCGACTGAGCTTCCATCCTGGACAGTTCTGTGTGTTGGCCAGTGAATCTGATGAGATTGTGGAACGTAGCATACTAGAATTTGAATATCATGCAGACCTGGCTCGTTGGATGGGCTACGGCAACGGCTGGCATGATCATGGATTTAAGATAAATGTGCATCTCAGTGGCAAAGGTGGCCCGGCAAAGTTCCTTAGAACACTGGGCCGATTGAGCACACATGCTAGAAATTTGATAGCCATTGAAAACGACGAAATGACCAATGGTATTGACGTTACATTGGCCGTGGCCAAACATTGTGCTCTCACGCTAGACATACATCATCACTGGATTCGTACTGGTGAATATATACAGCCCAGTGATGCCAGATCTCAACAGGTGTTGGAGTCCTGGCGCGGTACTCGTCCGATTCTTCATTACAGTACCAGCCGTGAAGATATCCTGGTTGATCATGACACCAATACTCGTCCCGATTTGTTGAACTTGTTGGCCGCCGGTCATAACAAACAAAAACTACGTGCCCACAGCGATTTTTGTTGGAATTCAAGTGTGAATGCCTGGGCATTGACTTTTGCAGATCAATGGGATATACAAGTGGAAGCCAAAGGTAAAAATTTGGCCAGCCAACAACTGTATGAACAATATATTAGTTGATATTTTTTCCTGGATCAAACATGACTATCAAACGTACCCTGCTCGTTTTGTCGTGGAAATTATGGCTTGGGCTGTTAGTATCGGATGTTCGATTGTTATGGCGGCAACAGTCCCCAACCCTCCACTTATTGTGCTATATCCTATTTGGATTGGTGGGTGCAGTATGTATGCTTGGGCTGCTTTTAGCCGCAAATCTTTTGGCATGCTGGCTAACTACCTCTTGCTTGTATCTATAGACAGCATTGGGCTGTTGCGTATGATTTTGTAATCTACTACTATATAAATAGATATATGCACATAGATACAAGAAACATTGATAGCTTCCTGTCCGACAAAGACATTGCAATCATTGAACCAATGGTAATGAATATAATTCCGCATGAGAACTTTAATCCACTTCCCGATGGAGGAACGATTAAGTCCGGCGATTATTACATCTTTGACTATTACGATCCTGCATTCACTGTAATCAAGGATATACTTGATCCTAAGTTATTGGCAGTGTTCGGTCAAGAACTATTCATGGAACAGATACATATTTTTGATTGTGTGGACCCTTATCGAATTCATAGTGATATAACAAGTGGTTGGAAAAAAAGTACATATCCCACCGCTGCTGCCTGGACCTTGATTATACCATTGTATGACGTTGATAGTCATACCATTGTATTTGAAGAAGGTAGCAACATCAAAGAGCCAACGGAATACACAAAAACAATTCCACGATATAATCCAAGTAGAATAGATGCAGCAACTAGACTAAAGTATTTTAGTCACACTCTGCATGATAATCCGCTTGATTGGCTTACCATTAAAGATATTTTTAAATGGAAAAAGGGTAGTTTGTTTGCCGCTGATCGATTTAAATTTCATACAAGCGACAACTTTTTGGCCAATGGTGTTGCTAGTAAACGAGCATTAATTGCCTGGACCAGAACAAAAGTTTAAATTTTATCAAAAGAAAACCCACCAAAGTGGGTTCACTGCTGGTTACGCAAATCCAGCGACACGTTATCTTGTGCCCGATTTAAAATAGTCCTAATCGCTTCCAATCTGCACGAATCTTGGATTTAACTGCCGCAGGCAATGCAACATAATCTAAATCGTCAGCCATTTTGTCACCGTTGGTAAAACACCAATCAAAAAATGTCAATGCACTTTTTACATCTGCTGGTTTGTCAGATTTTAATGGCACCAATATAAATGTAGCACCACTGATGGGCCATGTCTCGCGGCCTGCTTGATTGGTTAGAATATGATAGTATGATCGGTTCCAATCTGCACCATCAGCAGCAGCCTTAAAAGAATCCTCTGAGGGTGTTACCCAAGTTCCAGCAGCATTTTGAACATTAACCCAATTCATTTTGGTTTGTTTTACATAGGCAAATTCAACATATCCAATGGAGCCTGGCAGTTGTCTAACCATAGCAGCCACTCCTTCGTTGCCCTTGCCACCAGCACCAGCACGCCAGTTAACTGCGGTACCTTCACCAATGGTATCTTTAAACTCTCGGCTGATTTTGCTTAGATAGTTGGTCCATATAAATGTTGTGCCCGATCCATCTGCACGGCGAACCACTGTGATTGCTTGGTCGATCAACGCTAACTTGGGGTTCAATGCAGTAATAGCAGGATCATTCCATTTGGTAATCTTGCCCAAGTAAATATCAGCAAGAACCATGCCAGTTAATCTCATTGATCCTGGATCAATGCCCTTGACATTAATAACTGGAATCACACCACCTATAACTGCAGGAAATTGAAACAAGCCCAATGCTGCCAACCGGTCGTCTGGCAGCGGCATATCACTGGCACCAAATGCCACAGTTCGAGATTCAATTTGTTTAAGTCCAGCACCCGACCCTATGCTTTGATAGTTGACCTGTATACTAGTGGCTTTATTATAGGCTTCGGCCCATTTTGAATACAGCGGTGCAGGGAATGTTGCACCTGCTCCATTGATGTTCTGTGCTTGTACGGCAAATGTCATAGCCGTTAATAAAATAGCAAGTAGTTTTTTCACTGAGATCTCCTTGTGTTAGTGATAACATTATTTAAACACAATTGTGTTACAGTTTTATTACAAAATCAATTGTTTCATGCGCCTGGTTGCCAATTAAACCAACAGTGTTTTTGTAGCTCTTTTATTATGTTTGCCTCACTTTCGTTGTATTCTCTTGCAGCCATGGCAACAAATTCCACCCAGGCATGTGGCCAATCATCTCGGCCCTGACTCCACTGTTGATACATTATCTCCAGGTGTCGAGCATTTATCATATCACTGGTCCGGTGAATATTTGACGGCTACTCACACCGGACCCTAGAATACAGGCCATGTCTTTGTCAAATTGTACTATGGTCCAAGTTTTTGTTGTTTCGTTGGCAAATATAGTAGTACTACTGGTATCAGAACCATTGCCTCGGCCAAGCCATATGGGTTTTTCACCGGCCTGGTCAGACAATGCTTGAAATACCAACGGGGTAGACTCACACATAACGGGTTTTTTTATCTGCGTTGGTTCCGCTGATACCAGTAACGGAACCAGCAGAATCAACATGAGAAACAACAGGTACATGTTGTATTTATTGGCTCAACTGCTATTTTTAGTTTTGTATGGCCATTAGATCATTATAACCAATCTCATAAAAAAACCCCACGGTGTGGGGTTTGCAAGTTAACCAGCACTATATCACGTGGATTTTTTTACACGGGGTTTTGCCGGTGTCTCAGCCCTTAGTAGTTTTGTTGGCTTTGCTCGAGTTTTTGCAACTTTTTTCTCAGATGCATCAACCACTCCGTCCTTGTTCAGGTCCAGTTTCTCTACCCAAACTGCCTTTTCCTCAACCGAAACAACTCCGTCCTTGTCAAGGTCTCGGTTGTCTTTGGTGGCTGGAGCAACCACATCTGGTGACACCGGAGTCACTGGTTGTGGTGCTGCTTGTGGCGCTTCTACTTTGTAAGGCGCTGCCGGCTCTTCTACTTTGTAAGGCACCACCTCCGATTGGTCTTTCTTTCCTCTGAGAAAAAACCACCAAACTGCTACACCTGCTGCCAATACCAATATAATAATTTCCATGTTATAATCTCCTATAAAGTATTTACATGAAATTATAACAATGAAAAAATTAGTGACCATTCACTAATGAAAAATATCAAAATATGTTGCAGTGCAAGGTAAATAGTGTTACAATAGAACATGGGGTGCTGAATAGGTCGGGCCCTGTAGTAAACTCGCTATATAGGAGAAATTATGTTTACATTAGACGCAACAATCGACGCTGTACAAAACGGTAAAAAACAATTCGTTAAGACTTTTGTCCAAAACGAAAAGATGGCCGATGCAATGAACTTGTTCATTGACGCTCAAGCCACATACACCAAACAGGCATTCAAAGTAGGTGTTGACACAGCTACTGCCTTGGCCAGTGAAACTACCAAAACGGTACAAGAAGCCACCAAATTTGATTACACCAAATTTGGGGAAGGTATCATGAAGGCTTATACTGCCACAACCAGCAAGAAGTAATAGTACCACGCCTGTTGGGCATGGTTGACTAGGAATCCGGAATATGTTATAATTACATATAGACCGGATTTTTTACGGCAAACCCTAGGAAAACTATTATGGCTCACCATACACATTACTGGAGTTGCAGTCCTTTTGCAGATTGGCTGCGAGGCACCAAAAAACTCAGTGCAGGAACCGCAGAAGAATGGGACGACTGGACTACCGCAGCTCAAATGAAACACAACTTCCGCTATTGGATGGCGGAAGAAGCACTGGGACACATTCAAGATTTTGTCACCTGGCCCGTAAGGACTCTTTATGATATCAAATACTACATTAACAACCGTTGGGTTACTCGCACTCATAGTCTTACCGCTCATCCCCGGGATATTAAGCCGGGTCAATGGAAGGATGTGGGCAACCGTTTTTTGCCTTGCCTATTCAATGAGCTGGTGGATTTTGTTGAGATAGAAACTGCATGGCATCAGGTTGCCTGGGGAGACAAAGAAGCACGTGCCAAGTACGATCCTCCATTTTATGCCACAGGGTGGTGGCGTTGGCGAGTATGGCGTAGCCCACAAGCAGGCCTAGATCATCTTGACTGGGCCATGACATTGACCATGGGTTCAGACTGGGGGGTGGAAGAAACTAGTCCTGACCACGGTAAGCCCACATCACAAGCAGAACGTGCTCGAGAAATTAAAGAACTGTATACTTGGTGGACCACTGTGTATCCCAATCGGCCTGATCCCCACGATGCCAGTGGCTGGAGTGCTTATTGTGAAGCCATACGGGTGGCCAATGGTGGAAAGTTTAGTTTCAGCGAGAAAAATAAAACTCCAGAACTCCAAGAGATGAGCGACCGGTCTCATGCACTACTACAAGAAATTGAAACAGCCTACGAAGCAGAGGATGAAGCCATGATGATCCGCTTGATTAAAGCTCGAGACAGCCTGTGGACTTGATATGAAAAAGATATACTATGAAAAGATTGGGCGCAAGTATGTGCCTGTTGCTGAATACAGTAGTGAATTCTTTGACAGTTTCTCACAAGGTACTCATTTGGTCATGTGTTATCCCGGCGGCCAAAGTCGTAGATACAACATTGACCCTAACTATGCTGCTATGATTGCAGCGGGAAGAGTAGCCGCGGATGAAATTACTCGTGCTATACACATGGCTAGTGAACTTAAACCGCAATCAACTCCTATTACTGAAGGTCAGCGTAAGGCTTGGAATAAATTATCTAAAGAGTTTGGCACTGACCGATTTGCTTTGCAGCATGGTAGTGCCAGAGATTTAGCAGAAGCCGGGGTGAATGCTATGATGATAGAAGCAGATAAATTAATGACTAACCCAGCTGTAAAGAAAGCCTACGAACAGTTTTTGTTGGTTGCTGAACTAACAAAGGATTAAAAATGACACTCAAATACCTGCACATGGAATCATGTTAGATAGTGTTTACGATGATAGTAAATCATATACCATTGCCTGCGATTGTCATGACGGCAATCATCAGGTGCATATGTGGATTGAACTAGATAGTGACCAGGATATCAACCTGGTTAATATGACATTCTACGTCAACACCACCACCCCATTTTGGAAACAAGGATTCAGTCGTGTTCGAGCTGCCTGGGACATTCTTGTACACGGATACAGAGAAGATCAACACACCTTACTATTAAGTAAACAAGCAGCGTTGAATGTTGCAGATACTATTACTCAAGTGGTAAAGGAGTTGGAAACTCATGACAAATCTAAAAATGAATAATCTATGCTGCCAACTACCAAGATCATATTCGGAAGAGTATGATTGTTACTTTTGCAAATCTTGTAATACATGGTCAGAATCTAAGTGTGATGATATCAACTGTGAATATTGTATTAATAGACCAGTATTTCCAAACGACTATCATCCCTTTCAGGTAAACAAAGGAGTAGAATCATGATTGACCTAGAAACTGCACTAAAAAATCATGACTGGAGTTTAAACGGATATACAACTCGGTCCGGCCTAGACCAACTGTTAAAACAAAATCCCGAAACAGGCCAAGCACTATGGGAACAATATTGTCCGTGGAGTGATACCAATGGTGGATATATCAAATGGATTCAAAATAAACAAACAACTTGCAATTGAGGCAAAAGATTGGCTCAATCAACCAGATTCTGGTTGACCAATATTGCTCATTTTGCTATAATAGCAGCTTAGTAAGTAACAAAGAGGTAACTCATGAGAAAATTAGCAACTATTCGGCGGATTGATGCAGTGCGTCCTATTCCGGATGCTGATGCTATTGAATGTGCAGTCATCGGCGGATGGACCACTGTGGTTAAGAAAGATGAATTCAAGGCTGGCGAACTAGCAGTATACTGCGAAATTGACAGTTGGATTCCTCATGAGGTGGCACCATTTCTATCAAAGGGAAACTTTCCTCGTGTGTACAATGAAGTCAAGGGCGAACGCCTGCGTACAATCAAATTGCGTGGACAGTTGAGCCAGGGACTGTTGCTACCGTTGTCTACATTGACCATGGTAGAATCAGAATTGTTTGAAGGACTTGATGTATCATTTCCACTGGGCATTGTGAAATACGAAGCACCTGTTCCTGCACAATTGGCAGGAGAAGTCAAAGGCATGTTCCCGGGTTGGATCCAAAAGACTGACCAAGAACGTGTTCAAAACTTGAAAGAAGAATTTGATCACTGGCTTGGAGAACAACATGCGTGGGAAGTTACTGAAAAGCTGGATGGCAGTTCGATGACAGTGTACCTGCGTGATGGAGAGTTTGGTGTGTGTAGTCGTAATCTTGAACTCAAGCCCAGCGAAACCAACAGCCTGTGGAAGGTTGCAGTACGTAATGATTTGGAGTTGAAGCTTCGTCGTGCCAATCGTAATCTTGCACTGCAAGGGGAGTTGATTGGAGAAGGTATTCAAGGTAATCCTTACAAGATGAAAGGACAGGAATTTTTCTTGTTTGATATCTACGATATTGGTACCAGCAAATACTTTACTCCTGCTGAACGTCGGGCGTTTATTGAAGAACACAATATCAACCATGTGCCTGTGCTTGCATTTGGTGCTGAATTGAGAGATACTCTGGGCATCAACAGCATTGACGGAATTCTGAAATTTGCAGAAGGCAAATCAGTTATGGGAATGATTGGCTGTGAACGTGAAGGGCTGGTGTTTAAAAGCAAGACCATGCAATGTTCGTTCAAGGCAATTTCAAATAAATTTTTGTTAAAAAGTGAGTAGAGCATGAGCGAAGACACTAAATTTGTTATAGAGATGATCCTGGTCAAGGTTGTGGCCATAGCATTTGTTGCGGTTGTATACTGGAGCACTCGATGACCCTTGTACATTGTCCAGTATGTGATGGCACCGCCCACATGCCTTGCCCCGATCATCTCAGGAAGTATGGAGTAGAGAACGGTTGGTATGGATATCGATCCATTGATGATACTGTGGACTGCACCAATTGTGGACAGCAATATCAATGGGGCCAGGCCAGTGGCCAAGTGCCTGTTAATAAGGATGGAGTGGGGTGTACCCACTCTTACACCAGCATGAATGTTGGACGTTGTTTGACACAATACACCTGTACTCATTGCGGAGACAGGTATCAAATTGATAGTGGTGATTGATGATACACCCAATAAATAGAAATACCTTATTAAAAGGTGCTCGGATTGGCGCAGGTGTTCGTTTTCGTGCCCGCCGAATGTTCTTCTGGCACCTGGGTTTTATATTGGGATTACTGGGAATTAGATCGTGAATAAATTGGTCCGGGATGGACTGGTGGCTGTGCTATATTCACCGGGGTTTGGTGCTGGATGGTCCACTTGGAATCCGGGAGTGCCAGAAATCTTGTTTGATCCTGCCATAGTTGAGCTTGTGGAAAAGAATCAACAGGATGAGTTGAAAGTGTATGTCACACTTAAATATCTCGACCTGTATATGGGCGGCCTGGAAGACTTGACTGTGGCTTGGTTGCCAGAGGGTTCAGAATTTAGAATACACGACTACGATGGTAGCGAAAGCATTGAAATTAAACACCACTTAAATTGGATTGTGGCATGAATTTCTTTTGGGGATTGATATTGGGGTTTGTGGTGGGTGTGTTCTACATGGCACATTGTTCTAATGTAGATAAAAGAACAGATACCAAATGAATCGGCTGGAACAAAGCCGGGCATATCTCAGGCAATACCTACGGGCCAGGCGTACTGCGCCATGGATTGTGGCCCAGCATGCCAGCATAGAAGATCGTGCTAGATGGTGTCTTGACGATTTGGATGGTATGGCAGGAGATTGGAACACCAACCGTTCTTACTGTTATTATTACTTGCAAGGAAAACAAGAATGAATGTGGAAAAAGAAACAATTTTTCATTTTACATGTCAAGAGTGCAAGGGTTGGTTTAGTATTGCCACCATGGAAGAGTGGAAACCCACAAAATTATATTGCCCTCATTGCGGTATTAAAAATGATATTGAGAATAATCTAGCGACCTTGTTGTGATGGTACCACACACAAGGATTGACTTCAACTGCAAATAGTGCTATAATAGCTGTGTGATTTGACTGTTTGATTAAAAATGAATACACACAATACAGATAACCCAGTTGATTTTCCTGTGACACAGCAGAGTCTTGTGTACCGTCTCCGCAAACGTGCAGAGATTCGGCGGCAGATTCCAAGTCGTAAGAGCGTGGTAGAGGGCCGGCCAGACAGGTTGGCAGACCTGTTGGATGAGGCTGCCGACGAACTTGAAAGATTGCAAGGAGTTGAACTATGAACCAACGAATTAAACTACTGGCTGAACAGGCTGGATTCTTTCCAACCGAACTTACATCGGTTGGTCCAAGTGTTGAAAAGTTTGCCCAGTTGATTATCAGGGAGTGTGCTGAAGTTTGTTATGACCATAGCCGTGCTGCGGGTGGAGTTGACACTGATTTTGGATACGGGTATAAAGATTGCGGAGATGACATTAAACGAAATTTTGGAGTTGAAAAATGACCAATGAAATCACAACAGCGATGCTGGACCGCACAATGGCATGGTGCCAACAAAATATGTTTTGGCCCAGTGGTCGTGCCATACAGCGTATGCAGGATTTCTACTTTGAAAAGACTCGCGCCAGTGTGAACGAAGCTTGGCCCGAAGCATTTACCCTGCAGGAACTGGCTGAGATTTTGGGTGAGAAAACCATACGGTATAGAATTTACTACAGTAAAGATGATCTTACTCAACGACTGTTTGTATTCCGCCCGCATTGTGTTTGGGACGAACAGAAAAAGATGTTGGATTTGGGGTTTGTACATGCCCAAGAAGGTGACTCTGACAACATCCCCGACCAACCCATGGAGGAAGATAAAATTGAGGGAATTGAACTATGAACGAACGAATTAAAGAACTAGTCGAAGAAGCCGGATTCATACTATGGGGTAATGAAGAATGGGGCCCTGGAGAGGGTCATGTGGATTGGGCGTGTGACTATAAAGAAGAATTGGCAAAGTATACCGAATTGATTGTCAGGGAGTGTCTGAAGAAGGTGGAAGAAGAATATAAGCCTGTGCTAGAAGATAAAGAAATGATGAAGGACACGCATTGGGATGGTTATGTTCAATGCGGTGTTGATTCATATGTAGCGATTAGAGAACATTTTTTCGGAGTTGAAGAATGAACGATATTGAAATGGCAATTGTTGCAGTGTTGATGTTTATACAAGGCATTACAGTCGGATATATTCTATGGGCGCCAGCTACTCCTTTTAAACAAGGACTAGTTGATGGCTTGTCTTTAAAGTTCCTTTGGGGTAAGAAATGAACAATGATGAAGATCCGCAGCGAGAAAAAATCTTTGAACTTAACCAAGAGATTATATATTTAAAAGGACAGATAACTTATCTGCAGGAACAATTAAGCAGCATAGAAGATGACCGTGATAATAGAATTGATCGGTATGAAAAACAAGTTGCTGACCTTGAACAACAATTGGGCAATGCCCTATTTCGGAGTTGAAGAGTGAACAATGAAATCACAACAGAAATGCTGGACCGTACAATGGCATGGTGTGAGCAAAATGCATTTTGGGAATCACCAAATCGCATTCAAACCATGCGGGATTTTTACTTTGAACAAACTAGAGAATCAGTTGCTGGTGAATGGTCACAGGGTCCTACAATAACCGAACTTGAACAAAGGTTAAATGTTGTGTGTGTTAGCTACAGAATATATTATTCTAAAGATAAACTTACTCGCCGACTGTTTGTGTTTAGGCCAAGTTGCACCACTTTAGAAATGGACACAATGTTGGACATGGATTTTGTGATTGCAACCGATGGTGACTCCGACAACATACCCGATCAACCCGTAGAGGAAGTTGAAGAATGAACAAACGAATTCGAGAACTTGTCGAGAAGTCTTATATCTATGATCGACAGAATGATTCATCGTTCTTCAATAAGGAAAAGTTCGCCGAGTTGATTGT
>Ga0222712_10006777_pt1 | contig 11252 bp, 9 predicted proteins | sample C33_657DmetaG_FD_165043 | JGI IMG/M metagenome (GOLD analysis project Ga0222712, IMG submission 165043) | Estuarine water microbial communities from San Francisco Bay, California, United States - C33_657D | ecosystem: Environmental > Aquatic > Marine > Unclassified | place: USA: California... | reverse complement strand
CATTGGCATTCAGGCTGTCAGCCGCAGCACGCCGGATGGCTATACGCTGCTGATGAGTTCCAATTCCCCCCTGGTGGTCAACCCTGCCGTCACCCGCAACCTGCCCTTTGATGTGACGAAGGATCTGGTGCCGATTGGCCTAGTGGGCTGGACCAGTTTTTTGATCGTGGTGCCGCCGGATTTCCCGGCGAATACTTTGGCCGAAGCCATCGCGCTGTTTCGCGCCAATCCCAATCGCTATATCGCCTGCAATCCGGGCGCCGGCACCTTTGGCAATCTGGTAACGGAACAAATCTTCCGCGCTGTTGGCATCAGGATGGAACAGGTGCCGTATCGCGGCAGCGCCCAGGCCCTTTTGGACATGCAGCAAGGCCGCGTGCATTTCATGGTGGATGCCATGACCAGCGCCCTGCCGCAGGTGCAGGGCAAGGCGGTGAAGGCGCTGGCGGTGCTTGGCAATCGGCGTTCGCCCTTGGCGCCGGAAGTACCCACGCTGGCGGAATCTGGGATGCCGGATTTGGCGCCTTTGGAATCCATGGCCTGGACTGGGCTGCTTGGCCCTGTCGGCACGCCGCCAGAAGTGATCAGTTTCTGGAATCGCGCCATAACCGCGATGCAGAATGATGCGTCGCTGGTGCGGCGTTTCGCTTCCATCAATGTGGAAATGGCGCCACCTTCGCCGCCCGAAAGGCTTGGCGATTTTGTGCGCACCGAACTCGCGCGCTGGACCCGCGTGGCGCAGGAAGCGAATATCACCTCGGGCGGGTGATATTCGCCAATAGTCTTCAGTTCAAAAAGGGATTACCGCCGCGTGGGCTGCGCGCGCGGGGGCCGTAATGCTTGGCAAGGTAATCCACAATGGTTTGGCGGAATTCGCCTTCCAGCGGATTCATGCCGTGCTTTTCCGCCATCCAATCCATCAGCTCATCCCAGCGGTCCCGCGTGAAGGCGCTGCGGCGGATCAGCGCGGTATTGTGGCAGGCAGTGCAATAGCCGAATACCTCTGACCTTCCTTCGCCTTCTGTCAGCACGGTTTCTTCTTCCTGCCGATCGGCCAGGGCTGCGGCGGCTTCGGCCTGGCGGCGCGCAAGATCAGGCGTTTGCGCCACCGCCACCGCAGCACCTAGCAGCAGCGCGATGGCGATCAAATGCAGTACTCGCATAGGCGCCTCAGCCGATTAGAATGGCGATACGGCTGATTGGATTGGCGCCATAGCCTTGCGGGTTCCAATTGGCCGCGACATGCGGCTGCATGCGGCCATTGCTATCCGTCGCGCGATACCAAACCTCGTAATAGCCATCGGCCGGCAGCGCGATGCTACCCTGCCAGCGCTGCCAGGAATGGCGGTTGGGCGGTGCGGCCACCTGCATCGCCTGCCAGCTTTGGCCGAAATCGGTCGAGACATGCACATCGCGCACGCTCAAATCCCCAGCCCAGGCATGGCCGCGAATATCAAGGCTGCGTGTGCCGGCAGGCAGGCGCGTGCCATGGGCATGGCTGGTCAGCACGGAACGCACCGGCATGCTTTCCATATCCACGAAATCCGCGCCGTTATTGCGGCTGCCCGGCACAATGGGACGCACGGGGATGCGATAGGATGTGCCGCCCATGCCGCGCCCGGTATGCGGTTCGCTTTTCACCTCAAGCCGGGTGAACCATTTCTGACTGAGCGAGCCCGGCCAGCCCGGCACAATCAAGCGCGCCGGCGCGCCATGCATTTGCGGGATGGCAGCGCCATTCATGCGAAAGCAAATCAGCGTGTCCTCATCCAAGGCCTTTTCAATCCGCATGCCACGGCTGATCGCCGGGCCTTGCGCGGAAAGATGGTTATCGGCGCCATGCTGGCCGGTGAATTTGGCACCTTCCTTGAGGCCCGCGGCGCGCAGCACATCGCGCAGCCGAACCCCTGTCCATTCCGCATTTGAAATGGCGCCATTGCCCCATTGATTGCCGGCTGCTTGCGGCGAAAAGCCAGAACGCCCATTGCCGCCGCATTCCATTTGCAGTTGGCGTGTTACCACTTCAAAGCGCTGCTCAAGCTCGGCGATGGAAAGCTCAAGTGGCGTATTCACCTCACCATCAATGCGGATTTTCCAGGCGCGTGGGTCGGCCACGGGGTCTGGCACGCTGCCATTATTGCGGATGAAGAATTTATCAGCGGGTGTGACCGCGTCATCCAATAAATGCTCAGGTGTTTCGGCATTCAGCGGGCGTTCGCCTTGCATGATCAAGGGCGCCTTGCCTTCCATTTGCAGGAATTGCGGCTGGGCGGCGCCTTGCGCCAGCGCCGCCGGCACCAGCCCCTGGGGCATATGCCGCGCGAAGGGAATGCCAGCCCCCAGCGCCGTGCCCATGGCCGCCAGCGCTGCACCCTTCAGCGCCCCGCGCCGGCCAAACACCAGCGCATCGGCCCGTTCCGGGTCATCGCGGTAGAGTTCCTGAACCGAGCGTTCCGGTGCATTTTCGCGTGTCATGGCAGGCCTCCCTTGATTTGAAGCGTCTATGCCAGATCACGCCTTGGCGCTTCAAGCAGAAGCGTATGACCCGCCCCCTTTCCCGATAGCGCCAAAATCGGCAATCTGACCTCAACGCAGGAGAGCATGATGCAAAAAATTGAATTGGGCCGTTCTGGCATTTTCGTCCCGCCGGTGATTTTCGGCTGCAATGTCTTTGGCTGGACCTTGGACAAGGCCCAATCCTTCCGGGTTTTGGATGAGTTGGTGGAACTCGGCCTCAATGCGCTCGATACCGCTGATGTCTATGCTTATTGGGTGCCGGGCAACAAAGGCGGCGAGTCCGAGACCATCATGGGCGAATGGCTGAAGGCGCGTGGGCGCCGCCATGATGTGCTGATCTTATCGAAGGCGGGGATGGAAATGCCCGGCATCGGCAAGGGGCTTTCGCCCGCCTATCTCGCCAGCGCCATTGAAGCATCGCTGAAGCGGCTTGGGACGGATGTGATTGATCTCTACCAAAGTCACCGCGATGATGAGAGCGTGCCGCAGGAAGAAACCCTGGCCGCCTTCGATAAGATGATCAAAGCGGGCAAGGTGCGCGCCATTGGCGCTTCCAATTTCTCCGCGCCGCGATTCAAGGAAGCGCTGGATATCAGCGCCAAGAATGGCCTGCCGCGCTATCAGACCATGCAGCCGCATTACAATCTGCTGGAACGTGGGATTGAAGCGGATATGCTGCCGCTTTGCGCCGCCGAAGGGGTTGGCGTTATCCCCTATTATTCGCTCGCTTCGGGCTTTCTGTCAGGCAAGTATCGCAGCGAAGCCGATCTCGGCAAAAGCCCGCGCGGTGCGCGTGGCGCGGGCAAATACCTGAATGAAAAGGGGCTGAAGGTGCTGGCCGCTTTGGACAAGGTGGCGGCGCGGATGGGTGCTACGCCTGCTCAGGTAGCACTTGCCTGGTTCAAGGGCCGCCCTGGCCTGGCCGCGCCCATCGCCAGCGCTACAAGCTCCGCGCAATTGGCTGAACTCGCCAAGGCCGCGCGGCTTACCTTGGATGCGGCGGCGGTGGCGGAATTGGATGCGGCGAGTGCGTGAAATTTACCGCAGATAAGGCTCCACCGTCCCGGTCAGCTTCATGGTCAAAGGCCTGCCGCGACGGTCGGTGGCCTTGCCGAGGCTGACCCGGACCCAACCTTCCGAGACGCAATACTCCTCGACATTGGTCTTTTCCTGGCCTTTGAAGCGAATGCCCACGCCACGGCTCAGCAGCGCCTCATCATAAAAGGGGCTGCTGGGGTCGTTGGAAAGACGATCAGGCAGGGCAGGGGTCTCGGTCATGCGCATACTCCAATTCTTCGCGCGATGTGCCCGAGCGCCGCGGCAAAGGCAACGCCCCGCGATTGACCCGCCCCGCCCAAAACAGCAATTTCACCCCATGACCGACCCAAGGATGGTTCCGTGCAGTATTCGCTGACAGAAGCGCAGGCTGAACTTCGCGTGCAAATCCTGAAACTCTGCGCTGATTTCGGCGATGAGTATTGGCTGAAGATCGATCAGGAAGCCCGCTTTCCGGAGGAATTCTACAAGGCGGTCGCCAGCGCCGGCTGGCTTGGCATTGCCATGCCGGAGGAATTTGGCGGCGCCGGGCTTGGGATTTCGGAAGCCACCGTGATGATGCAGGCGGTGGCGGAAAGCGGCGCCTGCATGTCGGGCGCTTCGGCCATTCATATGAATATCTTTGGCCTGAACCCAGTGGTGGTATTCGGCACGCCAGCGCAAAAGCAGCGTTTTCTGCCGCCCTTGATCGCGGGCCAGGAAAAAGCCTGTTTTGGCGTGACCGAGCCCAATACCGGGTTGAACACCACGGAATTAAAAACGCGCGCGGAGAAGCGCGGCGATCGCTACATCATCAATGGACAGAAGATCTGGATTTCCACGGCCCAGGTCGCGGATCGCATCCTGCTGCTGGCGCGCACCACGCCGCTTGATCAAGTGAAGCGCAAGACCGATGGGCTGACGCTATTCTACACCAAGCTGGACCGCGCCAAGGTGGAAGTCCGCCTGATCCACAAAATGGGCCGGCATGGCGTTGATTCGAACATGCTGTTTTTCGATGGGCTGGAAGTCCCGGAAGAAGACCGCATTGGCGCGGAAGGTGAGGGCTTTCGGCTGATTCTGCACGGGCTCAACCCCGAACGCATCCTGATCGCGGGGGAGGCTGTGGGGATTGGCCAGGCGGCTTTGTCTCGCGCGGCGAATTACGCCCGCACCCGGGAGGTCTTTGGCCGGCCCATTGGCCAAAATCAAGGCATCCAGCACCCGCTGGCGCGCTGCTGGGCGCAGTTGGAAGCGGCGGGCTTGCTGACGATGAAGGCCGCGGCGCTTTACGATGCGGGGCGCGAATGCGGGGCGGAATCCAATGCCGCGAAATATCTGGCCGCCGAAGCCGGCTTCGCCGCCGCCGAAGCTGCCGTGCTGACGCATGGTGGCATGGGCTATGCCCAGGAATACCAGGTGGAACGTTATTTCCGCGAAAGCATGATCCCGCGCATTGCCCCGGTCAGCCGGGAACTGATCCTGAGCCATATTGCCGAAAAAGTGCTCGGCCAGCCGAAATCTTATTGAGGGGAGATGGTGGGCGCGACAGGGATTGAACCTGTGACCCTTCGCGTGTGAAGCGAATGCTCTACCGCTGAGCTACGCGCCCGAACCGATGCTGGCTTTAAGGGCCTTGGGCCCAGCTCGTCAAGCTTGCGCCGGGCTTGCCTGAGCCCGAAATCGCCTATTGCAAGAAAATATTATCATCTCTGCGGTAATTCTTTGGGTCGGCAACACGACCAAAGAAATGAATGCATTATTAAAAGAAAATATCGCGGCCTGCGGGTCGGATATGCCGATTTTATGCTTTCTTCATCTGCCCCGCACCGCCGGTTCCACCCTCAACCGCTTGTTGAAATACACTTTCGCGGATCGCGCGATCTTCCATGCCGATCTGCTGGCCGCATATGGCGGGGAAGCCGGGCTCAGCGCCACGCTGGCCAAGGACAAAGCGCTGTATCAGGGCATGATGATCCTGACAGGCCATTATGGCGTGGCCCATCCCTTGGTGCGCCAGGCGCCGCGCCCGCTTGGCATTGCCGCAGTGCTGCGCCAGCCGGTGGAGCGTATCGTCTCGCTTTATGACTATATCCGCGCCTGCCCGGACCATCCGGAACATGCAGCGCTCAGCCGGCTGACGCTGCATCAGGCGATGGATGCGGTGCCGAAATTCGCGGCCCATTGCCGCAACGCGCAATTGCAAACCCTGTTCGGCGCCACGGATCAGCGGGGGATCATGGCGGCGTTCAACCGCTACCCTTACTTGCTCGGGCGGATGGACGCGCTGGAGGCTTTTGCACAAAGGCTTTTGGCATCTTTCGGCCTTACCCTGGGTGGGGCGCTGCCGCGCTTCAATGAAAGGCTGTGCTTGCCTGGGGTGGCGCCGGCGCAGCAGCAGCCTGATTACGCCAGCGCCGTGGCGCGATTGGCACAAGAAAACCGGGCCGAGCTTGCTTTCTTTGCGCAATTGCCAGCGGTTTTCAGCAGCCGGCCAGTCAAAATCTCGGCAGGGGCGGCCTGAAATATTTTCCCTTCCGCGTCAGGTCGGCTACACACCCCCATGATGCGCCCCCTGCGGAAATCCCTGTTCTTGATCATGCTGTTACTGGCGCCTGCCGGGCTGACCCCGGCGCTGGCCGTGGAAGCGGTTTATCAGGTGACGCAAACTGGCATCGCGGTGGTGGAAATCACCGCGCGATTTGAAACGCGTCCGGATGGCTATTGGATGCGCTCGGTCAGCCGGGCTGTGGGTATCGGCCGGCTTTTTGCCCAACATGAAATCCGTTCCGAAGTGGAAGGCATCTGGCGCGCGGAAGGGGTGGTGCCGCAGCGCTACCAGGTGGAAGGCAATTGGCGCGGCGATGCCAGGCGTACTGTGCTGCTTTACCGGGAAGGCGTGCCCCAGACCTTGGAATTGGAACCGCCAGAGGGCATCACCAATGAACCCGTGCCCTTGCCCGCGCGGCGGGGGTCGATTGATGCTCTTTCCGCCTTTGCCTGGATGTCGCGCATTGTGACGCAGACCGGCGGTTGCGACCTTGCCGGGCCGATATTTGATGGCCGGCGTCGGCTTGATTGGTCTTCCCGCACCATCGGCACAGTGCGGCTTCGCCATGCGGGGCAGGAGGTTGAGGCCCTGCAATGTGGGCTGGAAAGCCGGCTGGTGGCCGGGATGCGCCATGGCGATGACCGAGCCCGCGCCATGCAGCCACGCCCAGCCACTGCTTGGCTCGCCAAGGTGGATCAGAGCTTGCCGCCTATCCCGATCCGCGTTGAATTCCCCAGCACTATTTTCGGCACCATGCGCCTGGAATTGCTGCGCCTGAACTAGCGGCTTTTCAGCCTAATAATGCCCTGAGCGCCGCCACATCCGCCGCAATTGGTGCATCGCCCGCCATATGGTGCGGCCCATAGCCCCAGCCTGCGAAAATGGCGCGCACCCCGGCGCCGCGCGCGGCCAGAATGTCATTGGCGTGATCGCCGATCATCACCGCGCTTTCAGGCAGCGCGCCGGCGGCGGCAAGGGTAGCGCGCAAATGGCCGGGATCGGGTTTGCGCACGGGGAAACTATCGCCCCCGCCTAGCGCGCTGAAATGCCCATCCAGCCCAAGCCCGGCCAGCAGCACCCGCGCCGCGCCTTCGGGTTTGTTGGTGCAAACCGCCAAACGCCAGCCGGCCCCGCGCAGCAGCCCAAGCAATTCCGGAATGCCATCAAAAGCGCGCGTCAGCACAGCCGCATTCGCTTCATAATCCGCCATGAAGGCGGCATGGCTTGCTTCATCCAGGGCCAAGCCGCGGGCAGCGAAGGCGCGTTCCAGCAAAACGCGCACGCCATCGCCGATCATCCCGATAACCTCGGCGCGGGCAAAACCGGGCAGGCGCTTTTGCGCCATCAACCGATCAAGGGCGGCATGGATATCGGGCGCGCTATCCACCAGCGTGCCATCCAGATCAAACACCGCGCATGGAGGCTGAGCTTCACGCATCGGTTGGCGGCACCCAGGGGATGTGCCCAATTTCGATCCCTTCTTCGCGCAGCGCTTCGGCTTCATCTTCGCTGGCTTCGCCGAAAATGCCGCGGGCTTCAGCTTCGCCATGATGGATCTTGCGCGCTTCTTCGGCGAAATCCGCGCCGACATAATCGCAATTCTTTTCAATTTCCGTCCGCAAGTGCCGCAGCATGGCGCGGAGTTCCGCCGGCATGGCAGCCAAGGCGGCGGCGGGGGGGGCAGGGGGCTGAGCAGCGGGCGGACCCGCAGGCGGGCTTGGGGGTGGTGAGGGAGCGGTTTCAGCCAAGGGCGCGGTGGGCGCTTCTGGCTTGGCATTTCGCGCCGGGCGGCCCTTTTTCGGAATGGCCGGGGCCATCAGCCGCTTGGCCACTTTCGTTGGGCCGCAATGGGGGCATTCAACAAGCCCCACCGCCGCCAGCTTGTCGAAAGCCGCGCTATCCTTGAACCAGCCGTCAAATTCATGCGCCTGATCGCAGCGCAATTCGTAGCGGATCATGCCGCCATCACCCTGTTATCGCCCCAAATGGTCATCGCCATGTAATCTGGCACTCCCGCGCACCGAGTGCCAGGGGGTGGCAGCGCGGGATTTGGGCAACAGGCCAGGGGGAGGGGGTTCAGCGGAGCGCTTTTTGTGCCTTTCCGCTTTGCTGGAGTTCCTCGGCCCTCAGCGCGATCCGCCCATGGATTTCATCCAGCTTCAAGCCCTGGCGCAGCACGGGCAGGCAGGCGCGGTCATCATATTGCCCTTGCGAACGCCCGGCTTCGAAATCCAGGAACAGCCCAGTCAGCGCCGCATTGTTGAAGGCATGCCGATTGCCATCATCCAGATAGCTTTCAGACCAGGTACCTTCAGACAGCAACAACCCATGCGCTTCCAATTCCAGGTGGAAATAGCGCACGCGCCGGCACCAGCTTTCCTGGATGATGCTGCTGCCATTCACCAAATGCTTCGCCGGGATCAGATGCCCATCAATTTCCATCGCGTGATCGGGGCTGACCCGTAAATCGCGCGCCGGCATGCCGGGCGCCAACGCACCGGCCTTGATCAGAATAGGCGCGGACTTCGCCGCCATGGCGGCATTGCGCGGCACGGCCACATCCAGGAAGCCGACCCAACGGAGAGGTTCAAACCCGGCCTGGCCATTCCGCATGGCCAGCACCATGTCACCAGCGCGGAGGTTTTCTACCGAAGCTTCGCCATTAGGGGTGACAATGCGCGTGCCTTCCGCGAAGCAGACCACTCGCTCCCAGCCTTGGGTATAGATGATGGCGCCATCGGCACGCTGGTAGTTGATCCAGCCAACGTGCTCCGGCCCTGACGACCAACCCACGGCAAGGTCCAGCGTGTCGTTGCCAATCATGTCATTGAAGACGTTATTCCCATCACCAATCAGGGTCTGATCGCCAAAGAGATCAGCCGTGACGTAACGGTAGTAGTCATTGCCGCCGCCGAAATCCAAATAATCTCCGCCGGCGGTGCCGCCACCGAGCATGGAGTCAGCGCCATCGCCGCCATAGAGCGTATTGGCTTCATCATTACCGATCAGCGTATCGTTATTGTTGGACCCAATCAGCCCTTCGATGCTGATAAGTTCATCAACACCATCCGGGCCGCTGGAGCCGCTGGCGGAGAGCCGAACGTCAACCGCCCCGGTTGCGTTTGCATAGCTCGCGAAATCGTTGCCATTGCCGCCATCAAGCCGATCATTACCCGAGCCGCCATCAAGCGTATCATTGCCGAGGCTGCCCAAAAGCGTATCGGTGCCGTCACCACCAATAATGGTGTCGTGACCTGCGCCGCCATCAAGGCAGTCATTCCCGCCTCGGCCATTCAGCGTGTCAGCGCCATCAAGGCCGGACAGCCAATTATCATTGGCATCACCGGCAAGATCATCAGTGAAATTGCTGCCAACGACGTTTTCAATGTTTTCGAGGACGTCCTCGCTACCCCCGTAGGCGGTTTGATCTTCCAGATCCACGGTAACGCCGTGGTCCGGTACATATGAGTAGGTGACAAGGTCAATGCCATTGCCGCCGATCAGTTCGTCATTACCTGCGCCACCCTGCAGGGTATCATTTAATTCACCACCCAAAAGACGATCATCACCAGCGCCGCCACTTACCGAGTCATTGCCATCATCGCCGATGAAAGTGTCATCGCCATTGCCGGCAGTAAAAGTATCATCGCCATTGCCAGCAGTGAATTCATCATTGCCATCGCCAGTGATAACATGATCATTGGCCTCACCACCCGTTACAACGCGGTCTTCCCCGTTGCCAGCGACCGTCGCCTCACCACCATCGGATAGCACGACCTCAAGGCTTGAGAAGCTGGAAATCCCACCTTCGTCAAAGACCAGCGAATTCACCAGATCGATCGTGACAGTGACACCAAAGCCCCTGAAATCGCCAACATCCTCACCGTCACCACCAAGGAGCGTGTCGTTACCGGCGCTGCCGGCTAGCGTGTCATTGCCATTGCCACCATCAAGCACATTGGCAATGTCATTGCCGATAAGGCTATCATTGCCATCGCCGCCGAGCGCATTCTCAATATTGCTGAGCGCATCATTGCCGTGCGCGCCTGCGCTACTGCCGGCACCCAGGTCAACAGTGATGGCATCTGAGGCGCCGGCATAGCTGGCCCAATCGGTGCCATCACCGCCATTCAGCGTGTCATCGCCAAGGCCACCCAGCAGCGTGTCATTGCCATTGCCGCCGCTCAGTTCATTGGCAATACCGCTGCCGATGATGCTGTCATTACCATCACCGCCCAAGGCGTTTTCGAAATTACTAAGCGCATCATTACCATGCGCCCCAGCGCTGCTGCCCGTACCAAGGTCAATGGTGACAGCGCCTGTGGCCGTGGCGTAGCTGGCCAAATCCGTGCCGTTGCCACCATCCAGCGTGTCATCACCCAGGCCACCCAGCAGCGTGTCATTGCCATTGAGGCCACTCAGTTGATTGGCAATGTCATTGCCGACGATGCTGTCATTTCCATCGCCGCCGAAGATATTCTCGAAATTGCGGAGAACATAATCGTCAGACGCCCCCTCGGCGTTGCCCTGGTCAAGATCAATGGTGAGCGCATTGGTTGAGCCGGCAAAGCTGACGATATCCGTGCCATTACCACCATCCAGCGTGTCATTACCCGGGCTAAGTACTAAGGTGTCATCGCCATCCCCGCCGGCGAGAGAATCATCGCCTGTATCACCAAACAGGCTGTCATTACCCTCGCCACCGTCCAGCGTATCGGCACTATCACCGCCATTCAGCGTGTCGTTGCCATTACCCCCCGCCAGGCTGTCATCGCCTGTATCACCGAACAGGCTGTCGTTACCTTCGCCAGCCTCCAGAGTATCGGCACCGTCACCGCCATTCAGCGTGTCGTTGCCATTGCCGCCGGCAAGGCTGTCATCGCCTGTATCACCGAACAGGCTGTCGTTACCTTCGCCAGCCTCCAGCGTATCGGCACCATCACCGCCATCCAGCGTGTCATTGCCATCGCCGCCGGCAAGGCTGTCATCGCCTGTATCACCGAACAGGCTGTCGTTACCCTCGCCAGCCTCAAGCGTATCGGCACCATCACCGCCATTCAGCGTGTCGTTGCCATTACCCCCCGCCAGGCTGTCATCGCCATTCCCGCCTGCGAGATCATCATCGCCAAGGCCGCCATCCAGCGTGTCA
>Ga0222712_10006776_pt1 | contig 11252 bp, 11 predicted proteins | sample C33_657DmetaG_FD_165043 | JGI IMG/M metagenome (GOLD analysis project Ga0222712, IMG submission 165043) | Estuarine water microbial communities from San Francisco Bay, California, United States - C33_657D | ecosystem: Environmental > Aquatic > Marine > Unclassified | place: USA: California... | reverse complement strand
GCGCGTCGTCGAGAGCGCGGTGTGTGGGTTCAATTTCTACATTGAGCAATTTGGCAAGAGTTTGTAGCTTGTGGTTCTCGGCATCGGGGTAGAGGGTTTGGCCAAGGCGCATGGTGCACAGCGCTGTGATTTTCTTGCAGTACGGCGTAAACATGGGAACGTCGTACGAGGCATTGTGCGCAACAACAAGCACATGTTCATTGGCGAACTTGCCAGCATGGGTTTGCGTGAGGAAGTCGTCGAGCGTGGGCTCATTCGCCAGCATCTCGGCCGATATGCCATGAGTGCGTTGGGCGCCTGGCTCAATGGGCATGTGTGGGTTAATGAGCGAGCCCACTTGTTCAATTTCGTTGAAGTTGCTGTCGAATTCCACCCAGGCAATTTCTACGGGTTTGTACCCGGGGTTCAGACCCGTGGTTTCAAAGTCGAGAACAATCATGCGGTCAAAGCTCATACAAGCACACTATGCGAACCGTGGTAGGCAAGGCGTCCGACTAACTCGCCACTTGCGGCCCTCATATAGGTTTAATTCGGTTAGGTAACAATTTCTCGGGGGAATCCAATGTCTACTTTTCCAGTTTTGCCAGAACAGCTCACCAATGAGTGGTTCACCAGTATGTTGCGCGACGCCAAGAAGTTGGGTGGCGATAACACGGTCACCGGTTTCGATGTTTCCTACATTGGCGACGGCGTGGGCTTGTTGGGCATGGTCATTCGTGTGAAGCTCAGCTACTCGGGTGCAGCCAATGCTGGCCCAGCGAGTGTTGTTATTAAGTTTGCTCACCCAGTGCCCGAGAACCGAGCCATTGCTGCGAACTTGAACATGTATGAGCGCGAAGTCATTTTCTTCAACGACGTGTCGAGCCAGGTGGCAACACCTCAGCCCGATTGCTACTTCGCCGCAATGAACTACGACCTCGGCAGCAACGTGGTGGTGTTGGAAGACCTGAATGCCTACCGTGCGGGCGACCAGGTAAAGGGCGCAACGGTTGACGAAGTGAAGATGGTGATTGACTCCATTGTTCCGCTGCACGCGAAGTTCTGGAATAAGGCCGCTGATCAGTTCCCCAGCATGATGCGCATTGACACCTCTTATATTGGGCCATTCGCGCCAAGCGTGCAGGGCACATGGGAGCCAGCGTTGGCCAACTTTGGTTACTGTTTTGCTGAAGGCGTGAAAGAAGCGATGCCGAAATACGTTGAGGCACTACCAAACATCATGCGCATGTTGGGTAACCGTGCAACAACACTCATTCATGGCGACGTGCGTTTAGACAACGTGATGTTTGGCGATGGCAAGCCAGGCTTGCAGCCAGCAGTGATGCTCGACTGGCAGGCCATTATGGTGTCGAGCCCCATGCAAGACATTGCGTGGTTGTTGAATTCGGGTGTTGCGGTGGAAATGCGCCGCAAGCATGAAGAAGAGTTCCTTGCGTATTACTGCGAGAAAATTGCTGCTGCTGGTGTGCAGGGCTACACGCTCGACACTGCGCGCGACGACTACAACACCGCGTTGTTGTTCATGATGTGTTACCCGGTCATTATTGGTGGGGCATTCGACCCTGCAAATGAGCGCGGGAAAGCTCTTGCTGAAGAAGGTTTGCGCCGTTCAACGGCTGCAGTTGCAGATCGTGGGTTGTTAAAACTCATTCCGTAGCGGTTGCTTCAACCCGTTGGGGTGGATTACGGCTTGGGAATTGTCTTCAGAATGTCAATTTCTGTTGCCTGCGCCGACACAATTGCATTCGCAAGTGCGAGGGCCTCTACGTTTGAGCCGTCGGCTAGAACAACTTCAGCCATATCAATTGCGCCTTCATGATGGGCAATCATTGATTGAGCCCAGAAGTAATCGAAGTCGGTGCCCTTGAGAGAACCGAGCTTTTCCATGTCGTCCATTGACAACATGCCGTCCATATCTGAGCCGTGATCCATTTCAGCGGTTAATGGTTGGCCCCAAGCCGCAAGAAGATCTTTCATTTCTTTAATTTCAGGATCTTGGGCAGCTTTGATTTGAGTAGCAAGTTCGATCACTGTTTTGCTGGCCTGTGTTGAAGGGTCAAGAGCCATGTCAGACATCTCAATGGCTTGTTCGTGATGCGGAATCATCATTTGAGCAAACATCACGTCGGCATCGTTGAAGCTGGCTGCTGAAGCACTGTTTTCCACTACGGGTGCATTGGTGTTGGAGTCGGTTGAAGAAGATGAACCACAGGCAGCGAGTGTGAGAGTTGCTGCGAGACCGATTACGAGACGAATTTTCATGGGGCTCCTTTGGTGAATCTGTTACTACGCAGTGTAGTAGTAAATGAAAGAAATGTTGAGTTCAGTTCAGAGTTGCTGTAACCAGCACTGAGGTGATTCCTATAACAACTAGGCCAGTTGAGGCTTCAAATAATGATGATCGTACTAATTGAGCTTTGGTCGACTCGCTGAGAGGTGAACCGCGGCGTACTTGGGTGGCAATTGTTTGGCGGTTCTTGGCGGCAAATTTCACCATGAGAAGAGCCACCGCAATTTTCACGAGGAGCAACACGCCATGTGTTGTTGAGAAAAGCGTGGAAATTCCTCCGTGCAGACGCAGAGACTGAATGACACCGGTGACCAAGATGACAATGAAGGCCGGTTGAGCCACACGGCCGAAGCGCGTGAATGCTTCGAGGCTTTGTTCAGTATTAACGGCAGGGATGACGACGAGCAGCAATGCGGCCAAGCCACCTAGCCATAGTGAGATACCAAAGACATGCAAGACATCGGCGGGAATGCCTAGTAGTGGAACGGCTTGTGAACGAGAGTGGCCGCCGTAGGCGAGGGCAACACAAGAGATGGTGAAGAGTGCACCAATGCGATGAAGGAAAGGTTTCGTCATTTCGCCTTGTTGTAGTGCGCGATGTAAAAAGCCGGCAAGAAGCACGCCAATGCCGGCTCGTGCGGCAAGCATGAGACCAGGAGTGAGTGAGATGGCTGTGGAAAATGCCGAGGTGAAGCTCTCGCCAGTGTTTCGTACGTCGTTCATGAAAATAAAGAAACTTGCAAGGGGTGCAAGTGCAAGGGCAACAGTGCTTGCACGCACAATTCTGCGAGCAGCGAATGTGGTGACTGAACCTTTGGCAAGGTAGTACTCGACAAAGAGAAGCCCGCCTAAGAGAACCAATGCCGCGTAGTTCACAAGACGCAGTGCAACGCGAATGGGTTCAGGAGTAACAAAGTTTTCGCTTTGGAGTGGTTCAGGAGTAACAGTGGTTTCGGTGGGGAGTGGTTGAGCGGCAACAGTGGTTTCGGTGGGGACAGGTGAAGGTTGTTGTGCCGGCGCGAGAGTGGTGGTGCTGGCTGGGGCACTGACGCTAAATGAGACACGACCGCTAATGACGTGGCCGTCGGTTCCAATGAGGCGCCAGCGGGTGGTGATGTTGCCCGACAAATCAGGCGGCAAGTCGAAAACTATTTCTTTGTCAGAGGATCCTTGGCGTGGAGCGGCCAAAGCAACACGAACGCCACTTGCGGTGACTACTTCTCCCGATGCCGAGGCGAGGGGAACAGATTTAGCGAACGTAACCGTCCAAGTTGCTGGTGCAACGGTGAGTGCTGCGCCGTCACTGGGAACACTATCTTCGTATGAGTTGTGTGCCTGAACGAGTTGCGGAGTGCCGGCGAGAAAGAAAAACACGGCCCCGGCGATGGCGAGGAGGCGATGGATCCAGCGGATCTGGGCTTTTGTTTGAGGTATCAAATTGCTCCCATGTGGTTTCGCTACTACATCGTGTAGAACAACGACCATACCAGCGTGTACGCTTGAAAGGTGAGCAAACGCGCAGATGGCGAACTTGAACTTGAAGTGCTCCACATTTTGTGGGGGTCAGAACAGCCGCTTCACATTGGTGAAGTGCAAGAGCTTTTAGAAAGTAATTTGGCGTATACAAGTGTTGCAACCGTTCTTGCGCGGCTCACAACAAAGGAACTTGTGCAGAGAAAACCATTCGGGCGTTCGTACGTGTACGAACCGGCCATTTCGCATGACGATTGGTACTCCGGGAAAATGATGGCGCTTCTTCATGAAACTTCAAACCACCGAATGCTTCTGGCGGGTTTCGTGAGCAAACTTTCCTCGAAAGATCGATTGGCGTTGCAGTCGCTTTTGTCTGAAGAAAAAGAAGCATGATTCAGCTCTTCGCGCCGCTTGTCATTGTTGTTGCTCTGGGAACACTTGTTGCTTTTGTTAACAGGGGGCTCTCGCCACATCACTCTGCACGAGTTGCGCTCCTTGTCCTTGTGCTTGGTGGCGTTACCACAGTTCCTGTTATTGGCCACTTGGTTATTTCTTTCGTGGTGGGTATTCCTGAAGTTGGGCCAATAGTTCACAACGCTTTGCATAGTGGTGGAGTTCACTTAGCAAAACCCAACTGGCTCGGACCAGTAGCACTGGTGGCATTCGCCTATGCAGTGTTTTTGTTGGCGAGGTTATTTTTATCGCGGAGGAAATTGCGTGTTTGGAAAGGTGGAGGCGTTGTTGTTGCGCCCGATGCCGACATGTATGCATTCGCCTTGCCTGGTTCGCAACAAGGTGTTGTGGTGTCACAGGGGCTCATTAATTCCTTGACGCAAGATGAGTTGGCAATTGTGCTTGCGCACGAACACGCACATCTAGAGAATCGCCACGACAGGTGGATACTTGTAGGGCAAATTTGTGCTGCAGTGAATCCGTTGATGCGGCATTCATTGGCGAGTCTTCGCTTCGCGCTGGAACGATGGGCCGATGAAGATGCAGTACAAAAGTGTGGCAGTCGCCAATTGGTGCGCGAGACAATTGTGAAAGTTGCGCTTGGTTCGCAACAGCCAAAGCATGCTCTTGGAGTTGCCTCTTTTGGTGTTGTGGAACGTGTGCGGGTGCTGGGGTCGCCTGAACGGAGCGGATCTCGAGTAAATCTCATGTTTTCAGCATGTGGGGTCATGCTGATGGCAGTTCTGTGTGCCTTTCAATGGCATCACATTGCAATGGCAATAGCCGCTGTCTGCGGATAACCGCCTGCGTAGAAGGGTGGGAAGCCCTCCTTTTCTACGCATCGTTCGGGGCCCGTGTATGTACGTAATGTGGGGCATGGTTCGGGGGAACCAGTTCATTTACAAGGGGGAACTATGAAAATTGACGTGAATATGGGGTACCAGTACGTGCAGCGCGTATTGGATAAGGAAACAAATCCGAAGCGCCAGCGCAACTTGAAGGTTGTGATTGCGCACATGAAAGCTGAAGCACGTTGCGATGTCGACGGTGTGCTCGCCACGCTTGTTCAAAAGCCTGAATACAAGTGGCACGGCGACCCATTGAACCCACTGTTGAACCCCAAGGGTTCGCAGCAAGCCGTTGCCGACTTCTACGACATGTGGATTGTGCAAACAGGCGCTCACCAAATTGAGTGGGATCTCAGCCGCGTGATGGTTGACGACCATGCAGTGCTCACCGAAGGCATGATGAAGGTGGCCTTTCCTGGCAAGACACTGTTGAGCTTGGGTATTGAAGTAGATGACCCCGATGCTTTTTATGCAGCAATGGGTATGACCACGGTTGTGTGGCCTGTAGACGATGCCACTGGTTTGTTGGTGGGCGAAGAAGTGTGGGACTGCGACAAGATGGTGGGCATTGCCGACCGCAAAGTTGCCACCAGCGATATCACGGCTCTTGCTCCTGAGGCTTTCATCGTTTAAGAGCACGAATTGTGCTTCGCAGTCATACGACTGCAACAATGGAAGTAATGACTTCTGAACAGCCAAACATTGAAGATTTTCGCGCAGAAGTGCAGCAGTGGCTTGCCTCGGTAGCACCACGTCGCGAGCAGGGCAGTAGTGCTTGGGGTGTAGGCAGCGACACTGTTGCGTTGTTCGACAATTTGTCGGAAGCCGAAGAGCGCGTGCAGTTAGAAGCTGGCCGCGAGTGGGAAAAGAAGCGCTTCGATGCGGGCTACAACATTGTGTCGTGGCCGGTGGAATACGGCGGGCGCAATGCACCGAACGACTTTGCGTTGGTGGCCGATGCGGAGGAAGCGCAGTTCAATGTGCCGCGGCGTACCGAGTTGTTCGATGTGACCCGGCATCTCATACCGGTGACGGTAGAGAAGTGGGGAACTGAAGCGCAAAAGGCAATGTGGGTGCGCAGCTTCTTGCGTTGCGATGAGTTTTGTTGCCAGTTGTTTTCTGAACCAGGTGCAGGCAGCGACTTGGCGAATGTTTCCACCAAGGCCACGCGCGATGGCGATATGTGGGTGTTGTCGGGGCAAAAGGTGTGGACCTCGTCGGCCGTGTTTGCCGATTGGGGTTTGGCTATTTGCCGCAGCGATTCCTCAGGTGCCAAGCATGCGGGCATGACCGCGTTCATGGTGAAGCTCGATGCGCCGGGAGTAACAGTGCGACCCATTCGCCAGATGACGGGTGGCGCGAGTTTCAATGAGGTGTTCCTCGACGATGTGCGCGTTTCCGACGACATGCGTTTGGGACCAGTGGGCGAGGGCTGGAAGGTGGCGCTTACCACTTTGTCGGCCGAGCGTTCGTCGGCAAATAGTTTGGGTAGCGATGCGTTGCCCAAGGTGTTGGCGTTGGTGAAACATCTGGGTGTGGGCAACGACCCCATTGTGCGCCAAAAGGTTGCTGAGTACTACACGCATATGACCGTGCATAACTTGAATGAGTTGCGGGTGGCGGCAAGCGTGGAAGCCGGTGGCGAAATTGGGCCGGAAGGTTCCATTGGGCGCTTGTCGTGCACCTTGAACCTCACTCGTACAAGCAAAGTGGTGTCGGGGTTGTTGGGCACGAAGCTCATTGCCGATACGGGCGAATGGGGTACCTATGCATGGGCCGAGCAGGTGCTGGGTGCGCCGGGTTACCGCATTGCGGGTGGCAGCGAAGAGATTCAACACAACATCATTGGCGAGCGCGTTTTAGGCTTGCCTCGTGAGCCACGTTAGGAATTGCCCATGAGCGACAAGCGCATTGCCATTGTGACGGGTGCTGGCCAGGGCATTGGGCGTGAAACTTCGGTGGTGTTGGCGCGTGAGGGTTTCACTGTGGTGTGTGTCGACATGAATGGTGCAGCCGCGCAAGAAACTGCAACGTTGGTGAATGGTATTGCGGCTCCGGCAATGGACGTGCGCGATGAAGCTGCCGTTGCTGCGTTGGTAGCGGGGCTCGAGCGCTGTGACGTTTTGGTGAGCAATGCGGGAATTTGGAAATTCACTTCGTTGTTGGAAACTCCGGTGTCGGAAGCCAACGATGTATTGAGTGTGAACGTGGTGGCGCCGCTCATTTGGATCAAGGCCGTTGCGCCGTTGATGGCGAAAAATGGTGGTGGGTCAATTGTGCATCTCACTTCTGTTGCAGCGCGTGCAGTTGCTTCGGGTACGGGTATTTACCCTGCATCGAAAGCGGGAGTTATTGCACTCACCGAGCAAGCAGCGGTTGAACTGGGGCCGATGGGCATTCGCGTGAATGCAGTGGGGCCAGGGCGTATTGAAACAGAAGGCACGGCAGGGCGAACGGGTGGCAATGAAGACTCGCTTATTGGGGCCAGTGCCATTGCGTTGGGGCGTTGGGGCCGTGCGAACGACATTGCTGAAGCCATTGGGTTTTTGTGTTCGCCACAGTCGTCGTACATCACCGGTCAAGTGATTTGGGTTGATGGTGGCTTAACGATTGGCACGAATGATTATTTGCGTCATATGAGAACGTCGAAGAAGTAGGAACACATGCGCGCTATTAAACATCCACTCACCTTGGCAACTTATGAGTTGTGCGACGAGGGCGTGAAGGTAACCGACCGCGGGCAAGTGGGTGTGTTTTCTAGTGAAGGTGAATGGTTGTCGGGCGACAACTTTATGGTGTGTTCCAATATGTGTGGTTGGGTAGGAACAGGGCCACGTGTGCCCACCGACTTGAAAGATCACCGCCGTTTCCGTTCTATTGTGACCAAGGAGTGAGCATGCAAGACGTACCCGTTCACTTGCGGCGTTCGCCGGGGCCAAGCTTTAAGAGCATTGCGGCCCAAGATGCAGTGTTGCCTGCGGCGCACTTTTTTGAAGAGAACCCGTACTTTGAAGGAACGCAAGACATTCCGGTGTCGCGTTATACCTCGCGTGAGTTTTTCGATTTAGAAAAAGAACACGTGTGGCGCCAAGTGTGGCAAATGGCGTGCCGCGAAGAACACGTGCCAGTGGTGGGCGACACCTATGTGTACGACATTTGCGATATGTCGTTTGTAATAGTGCGCTCCGATGAAAACACCATTCGTGCGTTTTGGAATGTGTGTAATCACCGTGGTCGTCAGTTGGTGTCGCAGCCTGGGCGTATGAAAGTGCTGCGTTGCCCGTTTCATGGTTTTTCTTGGAACCTCGATGGCTCGTTGGCTTTTGTGCCAACGGCGTGGGACTTTCCGCATATTGAAGGCGACGACTTTGGTTTGCATGAGGTGCAGGTCGATGTGTGGGGCGGGTTTGTGTTCATTAAGCCACGGCCTGCTGACGAAGGTGGCGAAACCCTCACCGAGTATTTGGGTGAATTGGTACAGCATTTTGCGCCGTGGCACATGGAAACGCGTTTCATTGAGGCACACGTGGCCAAGGTGTTCAATGCGAACTGGAAAGTGGTGGAAGAAGCATTCATGGAGTCGTTCCATGTTGCTGGTACACACCCTCAGCAGATGGTGCGCTTGGGCGATGTGAATACGCAGTACGACTGCTATGAAAACTTCAGCCGTGCGCTGCACCCCAGTGGTACGCCCAGCCCGTTGTTGAATTGGGTGCCTACAGAACAAGAGATGCTCGAGTCGCTGCTCGATGTGCGCGAAGGCGAAGAAGCACCAGTGCAAATTCCTGAAGGCGAGACCTTGCGTTCTTTTGCGGCACAAATTGGCCGTGCTGCATTGCGGCCTGCAATTGGCGATGAAGCCGATGCGGTGAGCGATGCGGAACTTATTGATGCAATGGAATACACCATCTTGCCGAACTTTCACCCGTGGGCTTCGTACCAACGTGCGGTGTATCGGTTCCGCCCACATGGCGATTCACATGAACAAGCGGTCATGGAAGTAATGCTCATTTCGCCATTTGAAGGTGAGCGCCCAGCGCCTGCGAAGTGTGTGTGGCTGGGTGTCGATGAGCCATGGACCAAGCCCGATGTGTTGGGTATTACGGGGCGTATTCTCGACCAAGACTCTACGAATATTGCAAAGCTGCAAGTGGGGTTGCGTTCAGCGCCGATAACGGGCTTGCGGATGTCGTCGTATCAGGAAAGTCGTATTCGCCATTTCCATGCGTGGCTCGAAAAACGTATTGCTGCAGGTGAAGTGAAGTGACACATGTTTTGCGCGAGCGGGCGCTGAGTGCGCCTGCAGAAGTAGCGCTAGCCGACGGCGATACCAGTTATTCATGGGGTGAACTTGCCGATGTGTGTGAGCAAGCCGTACAAGCGTTGGCTTCGTTGCACTTGGCAGCGGGCCAGCGTGTTGCGGTGATTGCGCGTAATGCTGCGCCTGCCGCGGTGGTGTATTTAATGGCGCGGTTTTCTGGTGTGCAAATAGTTGCGGCGAGTTTTCACCTCACAGCAAAAGAAATGTCGTACATATTGAACGACTCGAATGTTGGTGCGGTGTTTTGCGATGAAACCACGCGTGCCAATGTGGTTGCTGCGGCGCGCGAGGTAGGCATTGCACATGTTTTCACTATCGATGGCACTGCTGGTAGTGATGGTGCACAAGCGTTTCTGCCCTGGGTGCAGAGTTTTCCCATTGTGGAACCCGATTTGCTGGTGATGGCTGCGCCAAATGTGTTGTACACCTCGGGTACCACGGGTTTTCCGAAAGGCGTCATGAACCCGCAACTGCTCACGTGCAGTGTGCGCCAACATGTTGACGACTATCGCGAACCTGCCGACATTGGCCCGTACTTAATGATGGGCCCGATGTATCACGCAGGGCCACTAGGTGCATTGCGCAGGCTCACTGGTGGGCGGCCGATGTTTGTGCTGAAACAGTTCAGCCCTGAAGGCGTGCTGCAAGTAATTCAAGACCACGGCATTACGGGTACCACCATGGTGCCCACGCATTTTGCGAAGTTGTTAGAGCTACCAGGAGAAGTGCGGGCGCGTTACAACATCAGCTCGTTGAAGTTTCTCGACCACACGGGTTCGTCGTGCCCCATTGCGGTGAAAGAGGGAATGATCAATTGGGTGGGGCCCATTTTGGTCGACCGTTATGGCGGTACCGAAGCCGGCACGGTGTGCACCATTACTTCGCCCGAGTGGTTGCAGTACAAAGGTTCGGCAGGGAAGTGCTTGCCACGCTTTGATGCTCATGTTGTCGACGACAACGATGTGGAAGTGCCGGTGGGCCAAGTGGGTCGGTTGTATTTCATTGACCACAGTGGCGAAGGCGTGAAGTATTTGAATGCGCCTGAGAAAACGGCTGCTGCTCATATTCGCCCTGGTGTGTTCACACTTGGCGACCTGGGCTATGTGAATGCAGAGGGTTATGTTTTTGTGACTGGCCGTACTGCCGACACCGTGGTGTCGGGTGGGGTGAACTTGTACCCAGCAGAAATTGAGCGCGTGTTGTTCGATTGCGCATTGGTGCGCGATGCGGCAGTCATTGGCGTGGCCGACGATGTAATGGGTGAAGTGTTGTTTGCCTATGTGGTGCCACACGATGCTGGGGCAAGTGAAGAAGAACTGATAGCAGGAATGACCGCGCATTGTCGTGAAGTAATGGCCGGGCCAAAGGTGCCACGTAGGTTTGCTTTTGTGGAAGAGCTGCCGCGTAATGCGATGGGGAAACTCGACAGAAAAGTGTTACGGGAAAACCACAAGTAATAGTGGGGGAGAACATGGGTCAATTAGACGGAACCGTTGCCATTGTGACGGGAGCAGGCAGAGGTATAGGCAAGGCTTTTGCCAAGGTGTATGCCCGTGAAGGTGCACGAGTGGCTGTGGTGTCGCGCACACAAAGCACGCTCGATGCAGTGGTTGCTGAAATTCGCAGTGAAGGTGGCGAGGCCATTGGTATTGCGTGCGATGTGGGCGTGCGTGAGCAAGTGTTTAGCGCAGTAGAGCAAACGCTCAGTGCTTTTGGCACCGTAGATATTTTGGTGAACAACGCTCAGGGTTTTGGTACGCAAAGTGCGCCGCGTTCATCAACCAAGTTCATGACCGTTGAGGAATACCCCGACGATGAAATTGAATACATTTTCCGCACGGGTGCGATGTCGACTCTGTGGGGAATG
>Ga0222712_10006774_pt1 | contig 11254 bp, 11 predicted proteins | sample C33_657DmetaG_FD_165043 | JGI IMG/M metagenome (GOLD analysis project Ga0222712, IMG submission 165043) | Estuarine water microbial communities from San Francisco Bay, California, United States - C33_657D | ecosystem: Environmental > Aquatic > Marine > Unclassified | place: USA: California... | reverse complement strand
ACAAACAACGCATTTTTAATTTGAGGTGATGCTGATTTTGTAACAGCTTTTAAATCTTTTAATTTTTTTTGCAGGTCTTGTAACTTGTCAACCGTTTGAGCCACATTTGTTATTAATTGACCTACAACTTCATAAGCTCTTGGATGTTGTCCTTCTTTTGCAATTTCCAAAATACCTTCAATTGCTTGTTGACCTTTTTCTATTAAATTATAATAACTCTCTCTACTATAATCATAATCATTATCTATATCTGGTTTATTTTTATCTTCTATTCTAGGTACGGAAGGATTATCTATTTTAATTATAGATTCTAATGTAGGCGTTTCCTTAGGTTGAATACCTAAAATTTCATTTACTTTATCATCAAGTTTAGTCATAATACTATTTATTATATATTTACTTATTGATTGGGCCTTCTATGGTTGTTGTAAATCCAAAATCATCATCAGCCTTAGCATCTGTTGGATTTGGTACTATGGTAATTCTTTCGTCTATTGTAGTGGTTGTTGTATTTGTAGTACCATATACATCTGATTGTGTTTTAAGAATAACTTTTTGTGTAGAAGCAGGACCAAATAGATAAGTTTTAGCGGTAAAGTTTAAAGTATATATTACAGCTCTTCTTAGATCAAAATTTCCTGTGTAACTATCCTCATAAGCTACACTATTTAAAACTATAGGCACATCTCTTTTAATATCTAATTCTGGCAATAAATTTAACGTAACAGTGTAATCTGGTTGAAAATATGGTAATATTTGTTCTACAATTTGTAATCCATTTTCAGCAGTAGCCGTAAACACGTTTAAAGTATAACTTATATTATATGGAACTGGAGTATAATTATAGTTTAAAGAAGAAGATGCTGATTTTGTTGTTCTATATTTTTGAACACGAGATAGTTTTCTAGTTGCATCATAAGCAATACCCGATATTTCAAAACTCATACGAGGCAACACAATTGCAAATTCTCTATCTTGTAAATCCTTCTGTTGATCCAAACGAACTATAAATTTTTCTTTAGGTGCATAAGACAAAGGCACAGTAATACTTTGAACCAATTTACCGTTAGCATCTGCCTTTTTAACTTGTATATCATTAAAGATAGTACCAAAAGCAACTGTTAATTTTCTAAGACCTTCGTTATAAAAAAATGTTCCGAACATTAATATATTCCTGGGTTACCAAAAGGATTTAATTCATTAAAATCTAATATATCATCTGAAGTTGTTGGCGTACCAAAACCAGATTCCGTATCAAACCCCAAATTGTCAGCATAAGGTGAATTAATAACTCCTGTTTGTGTTTCTTCATATAAGAAGTATTCATCATCATTATTTACAGTATCATTTTCTAATAATAAAGAACCAGAACTATCTTCTAATAATGTATGATGATCTAATTGATTTAATGTAAAGGCTGCTTCTTTATCATCAATTGCTTGAACACCTGTATCTAATTGTTCATTTGAATATTCCCAACGAGTTACTCTAAGTTTGTAACATGGAAGATTGCCTAATGCAAAAAACGGTTGTTGATCTTCTACAAATGATATTTCAAAAAAACTGTTCATTAAAGGCATATAAATTATATCGCCTTCGTTAGGTCTACCTTGTGCAATTAATGTAGTACGAGAACTTACCAATTCTTCAAATCTTCTTTTAGAAATCATAAACGTAGTATCTTCACGTATTTCTAAACCAAATTTATTAATTACTTCTTGTTGTCCTAAAAAACCTTCCGTAGTTTCAAAATAAGCTTCCAAAGGAAATGCGCCTTTATATTTACTTGCAACGTCCTCACCAAGAATAATATCTTTATTAACCAATGTTCTTGGCATATAATAAACTAAATTTCCGTAAATTTTAAGACCTTCGATTATTAAATCTTCATGTAGTCTTTGTTCTGAAAAATTTCCTATACCGTTACCGGATTGAAAATATGGATTCATTACAACCATAAATTATCCTATCATAAATGTTGGAGCTATTTCGTATGAATCTCTTATTTCTTTTTCTAATTTTTCTATATCTGTTTGAGCTTCAGTAAATAATTTTTCTCCATTCAATGTAACACCACCTAACATAGTTACTCCACCAAATTTTGATAAATTTGACCCCCATTGTCTTTTGAATTGAGCAGTTACATATCTTTTTAACCAAATATCATTATATACATCTGTAAAAGTATTAGGGTCTAATTTACGATAACACTCAATAACTAAAAATTCATTTACCGCTAAATCATTAGACCAGTCCATATCAATATATAATCTGTTATCGTGTTGTTGAAATCTTATAGGTTTCATACCAACCAGAATCATATCTAAAAAATCTAAATGTCTTAACACCATATCATAGTTGATAATTGATGTTGAAGCAAAATCATAAAGGTCATTTAAACGCAATTGATATCTTACGTCAAACATGTTTAGATTTGCTTTATCAGAAAAAGGTAATACGTTAACAACAGATATAACAGTTTCAGGAACTACGATATAATTGTTAGCTTCGTACCATGTAGTTGTAACAGAACCTTTAGTGGCAACTTCCGTTGTAGGTATAGAGGCCTTTAATCTTGTTTTATCTTCTTCTGTTAACTTATATTTAAGGTATGTTCTACGAATACCATCATAGTGATATTGTGAATAGAATTGTAAACACTCATCTAAACGATCTTCTAATTGGTCATTATCCACGTTAATCTCTATAACTGGTTTACCTAATGATCGTAAAGCGTATTGTTTTAATGTTTCTCTTGTTGATGGAGTAGCCATTTTATACCTGTTTTATTACTATATTTATAATAAAAAAAACAAGAGAAAACGACTATTTTATTTATCTGAATTGATCAAAGTCTTTATATACAAAATTCATGGCCAAACTAATTCTGGTTTCATCACTTAAATTAGGTTCCACAGAATGTACAATATATGCAGGAAATAAAAGTAAATCACCAACCTTTGGTGTAATTCTATGATAACTTCTACCACTCAAACCATCTTCAAATGAAGGTATAAAAGAATTTGCTCCTCTAGGATCATGTAATAATATATCACCAGACTTTTCATTAGTGTGTACATAATAAACACCTATTACTGTGTTGCCTGAATGTTCGTGTGGTGTTTGAAATTGATATTTTAAAGTTGCTGTTGTCCAACTTTGTTTTAATTTTAGATCAATTTGTTTACCTGTTAATTCTTTCATATATGATTCTGCTTCATTATTAAATATTTTTTCTATTTTATTAGATTCGTCTTTAGGTAAATTTTCATTAAAATTATTTTTAAATTTAAGAGATTGGGCTCTACCTATAATAGGATTTATTTCCTCATAGTTTAATTTTACTATTTTTACAGGCGTTGTAAATAGATGTTCCATATTAATAATTAAAATACTTAGACGGATCTTTAACTATATCATTAACCAAATCTTCGGAAATAACTTCAAATCTTTCTTCTTGCGTATCTCTCCTTGGAGTTCCATCAATATATCTTAAAATACCACCAGTTAATTTAAATAATGCAGCTGCAAACATGGCCGTATTATAATGATACGAAACATCACAAGCAGTTGTCCAATATTTACCTTCTAAAAACAAACAAGCACCTTTACATAATTGAACCACAGGACATCTAACACATTCTTCTCTAGTTCTAAAATGATGCACCAATTTCATTTCTATTGCTTCAATATCTGAAATCTTACCTATATTATGTTTTTCTAAATTAGCATTTGTGTTCTGACAAGTCATAGAATTGCCTTTTAAATCAACCGCAATAATATCAGGATTATCCATACCACATTTTTGACCAAGTACTGTAAATGGTCTTTGTGTAGTAATAGACTTAAAGAAATCATCTATCTTATCAAATATAGTTGAGACTCCCCATATCTTTCCACTAAATGCTTCTGTAAATATAGTTTCTCTTAATTTTTGTTGTTCTATTAATGACGTAGGACATAACATCATACCAGAATCATCATAAGGTAACATAATTTCTTCTGAAGAAAGAGGAACGTTAAAAGGACTTATTCCCATTTTGTCTGCTATCCATTCTCTTACTTTGTGCATACTATAATTATTAGTGGTAAGAACGCAATTAAAACCTATTCTACCTTTTGGAAATAACTTATTATAAGCATATTTAATTGCTTTTAAACTTTCAGGTTTTTCTAAAACATCTTCACCTCTTTGTATTTTATATGATTCTCCATCATGCGAAATACCTAACTGAACATCTAAACTGTCCAACCAATCAACAATTTCTTCTGTCAACATAGAAGCGTTTGAAATTATGTTAAACTCGGCTTTAGGAAATTTCTTTCTTAATCCTTCTGCTAATACCTTTAATACTTTAATATAAACTAATGGTTCTCCACCCCAAAATTCCCAACGAGTTTTATTACCATCACCTTTAAACCATGTATCTAAATTATCTAAAAAATCTTGTGCTTCTTTTGGATTGCCTTGAAAAGAATTTGGAACTTGTGTTGCTTGATTACAATAATTACAAGAATAATTACACTTCAATCCCATTTGTATTTTAACTATTACTGGTTTATTACTCTTTTTACCAGGATTAGTTGGTGAATTAGGAATCCACTCATGGAAATGGCCTTGTTTGTATGTTGAATTTATTGAAGAAAGATTATAAGGTTGACCAGTCTCATCAAATAATTCTGAAGTGTGAGGTTTATATGTTAATATTCTCCAACCCTTTGGATATTGTAAGTGCAGTTTGTATTCTGGAGGATTAGCAGTATCGTATTTTTTTACGATTTTTAATTCTTCTATAGGGTTATTCTTATTTTTCCAAGAATGAAAATTATATTCAGTCGCATTTGTCATAATCTATATATAACACATTTCGCAAGAAATGTCAATATTTCAATAATAACTACTTATTATCTAAATATGTTTTTTGTGCAGCTCTTATTTTTTTCTTATTAGAATCTAAATCTGTAATAATATCAGTAGCACTTCTAACAGTAGTTACGTTGCTTGTTGCTACTTTACTTAAAAAATTAGCAGCCCAAGCAGGTTGTTCTTGACTATTGATTAAATTAGAAACTAATGTTGTTAACAAATCAACTTGTTGTTCTAAAGAAACTATAGAATTTAATTCACTTAATGCAAGTAATATTTGTTTTTTATTTAAATCAGCATCAATTATATCCTGAACTGAAGGAAAATCAGTTAACAATAAATGTGTAAATGCTGTATTTCTATCAACTTTTGTAAATGTTTCATTTGAAACAGCAAGTCTATTAATTAAAACATATCCTTGAGTAGCTGAATCGTGAAAATATATTTTTGCTATAGGAGTTTTATCAACTTGTTTTAAAGAAGTAAGTTTTACTCTATAGATTGAATCTTGTTGTATATCTGAAATATCAGCAAGAACGTAATTACCTTTATTATCCATGTACAGTTCATATCTTGTTCTTGCTTTAAAAATAGAACTACCTATAGTATAAGTTTTAGATTTTAAATGAGGATAATTAAGAGTTAAAACGATTTCATTACTATTATTTTTAACAACCTTAACAACGTTTGTATCTATAATTTGTTCAGACAAAGATTTAGCTGATCTATATTCAGGAAGTACTCCTAATAAAGAATCTGTATAGTTATCAAGTATTGGTAATGGATCTACATAACTTGCTAATATTAATGCCATTTTTATTTCCTCTTAATTAATCTTTTTATTAACACGCACACGCACAAGCGCAGTTGCAGTTACAATTTGTTCTACAGTTAAAAGCATAGCTACAGTTACAATTAGTTACTGTTCTGTATTGATATGTTCCACCAAGTTCATCCACACTTGTGTATGAACCGAATACGTTTGTAGCAAAAGTTCCTGTTGCTTGAAAACTATTTGTATTACCACCAGCACCATCATACGATCCATTATTTTGACAATTTGATGTTGGTGTGCCAGTGAATCCTAAACCTGCCCAAGTCCACCAGTTTCCATTAGGAGGTTCTGGTATATTATAAGGTTGAGGTTGTGTTTGGCCATTAGCATCCACATATGTTGGTGAAGAACCGTCAGGTCCGTAAACCGAATTTTTGTAACCATTAGCAAGAGCTGTTGCACAATTTACACCACTGTTTATACTAGCCAGAGATCCGCCAAGAGTATTTGTAGTTATATTTGCTGATACTGTAGCTCTAGCTTTTTGTGCTAAATCTACACCGTTTTGATCTTTTATACCTAATATGTTTGCATTTGAACCGGCGTTAGGAGATACTATATTACCTGAAGTATCTATTATATTTGCGAGTTTTCTTGCTTTTGTATCTGCCATTTGTAATCCTGTTTATAATTAAAATTTTATTTTCTTGTTATATTTATACATCTACATACTCTGTAATGTAACATAATCATTTGCATAAATTCCATTAACTAATTCTATTGTTGAACCAGTTGATGCCGTATAATCAACACCTGCAATTAATTTAACACCATTAACATACACCATAGCTTTACCTACAGTATAAGCAAAACTAATTAAGTTTTGGCCAGTATCAACTACTGCTGACAGACCTGTTAAAGTACCTGCAGTTGTAGTTATTGCTGATCCATTTTTAGTTGTTGATAATGTAAATGTTGTTGAACCATTTGTTGCAATGATATAATAAATTGTTGGATTCGAATATCCTGTAATTGTTCCTGAACCACTATTTGTTCCATAAAGTCTAACTTTTTGACCATTAGATAATTGTCTTGATGAAGCACTACAAGAAAACTGGCCAGCAGTTCCTGTTGTTGCTATTGAACTTAATTCTATTTGATTACAAGTATATGTTACACCAAACGGAGTACCTATTGTTGAACTAATAGCATCACCACCTACCGTTTCAGATAACACAGCTGTTGATGTACCATTAGTAGTTTTTACATAATAAGTTTTTGTTGTACCAGTATAATTTTGTAATGCACCACTACCTCTTACGTAGAAAGAAAGGCCTGTTGTACTTCCTGCAGTTGTTGTAATAGCAGAACCACCTAATGATGATGATAATTGGAATGTGGTAGCACCAAGAGTTGTTCCACTATTTGATGTTGTAGTACCATTAGTTGCAATGATGTAATATGTTTGACCAGCATTAGCTGAAGAATATCCAGTAATAGAAGATGAACCAGAATTAGTTCCATAAACTTGCACTAGTTGACCTACTGTTAAAGGAACAGAAGAAGCATCACATGTAAAATTACCTGTTGTACCTGCAACGGCAACTGTTGTTAAAGAAATTTGACCTACAGTATTTACAAAAGTTAATCCACTAGGAACACCTGTTCCTGTAGTAATTGCTGAACCGCCTGGCGTTTCTGATAATGTGAATGATGATGAACCATCTGTAGTAATAACGTAATAAGTTTTTGGACCTGGATTAGTATAACCTGTAATAGAACCTGAACCACCTTTTGTTCCTGAAATTGTAATTGCTTGTCCTACAACGATAGGAGCATCTGATGCTGAACAACCAAATTGACCAGCAGAACCTGAAATAAAAATACTTTGTAATGTTTGGGTACCCATTTCGGTTCCTGAAAGAGTAATAAGATCATTTACAGCTATTGGATCTGTAGGATTAGCAGTAAAAGAAATTTGTCCTGCTGTTCCTGTAATTTGAACGCTTGATAATGTATTTATTCCTATTGAAGTAGTTTCTGAAAAATTTCCTCCGCCAGCTGAACCTGTGTAACCAATTGAACCTTGTGTACCAACTGATCCTGTGTAACCGGTATTACCTCTTGATCCTGCGTAACCTACTGCTGCTGGTGTATAACCTACATATCCCATTTTCTTCTCCTAATTCCTTTAAGCTGAAATGTCGTCAACTGTTGATACCCAAACGTCTATTGACGTAGCAGTATCAGAAACAATTTTCAGAACATCTCCTGATTGAATAACTACTTTACCTTCAATAAGTTCTAATGAAGAACCTGCCGGCACTGGTATAGTTTTACCAAGATAATAATTATTACCCCCGGTTAATATATAAACATCAACTAAAGCTTGTGTACTTGCCGTTGTGTTGGCAATTTTAATTCCTATAACAGTATTGTAAGTGGTTGCCGTTACTAAAGTAACAGCTGAAGTACCTACGTTTCTTGCTATATATCTTCTAAAATTTTGTGCCATTTATTTTAATTCCTGTTAATATTTATCCTTTTTTATAACGCAATAGCCATAGCCAAAGAAAAACCTGATGTAGCTGTTCCAGAAGTTGCAGTATCTACATAATTTTTAGTAGCAGCATCTTGTGAACTTGATGGATCAGTTACGTTTATAATTCTATGAGTATCAGCATCAATTTTTCCTGTACCATTAGGTGATATTTTAATATCAGTATTTGAAGCACCAGACATTGTGTTACTAGAAAATGTTATTGTTCCAGTAGCAGCCGATCCTGTATAACCAATATTACCTTGTGAACCTGTGTAACCAGCCGAACCTGTATAACCAGCAACTGTTGAAGCAGATCCTGTATAACCAGTATCTCCTTTAGAACCTGCATAACCTAAAGCACCAACAGCACCTTCTAAGTTAATAACCCAAACTGCATAAGTTCCTGATCCTTTAATAGCGGTTTTTTGAAAAACTAATGAACCACTTCCTGATGTATAAGAAACCACATCAGCGTATTGAATATTATTAACGTCATAAGCAATTGAAATACTTTGTCCTGTTGAATAGTTTAATCCTGTTTGAACTGTAATTGTTTGATTGCCAGAAGTTCCTAATGTAAATGATGTTGTAGAAATTGTTTGATATTTGTCTCCTGAAGATCCTGTATAACCAGCTCCAGCCGATCCTGTGAAACCTTTTGAGCCAGAATAACCAATATCACCTTGAATACCTTGAGAACCTGTGTAACCAATTACACCTTGAATACCTTGTGAACCAGTGTAACCAATATCGCCTTGAGATCCTACGTAACCTTGTGAACCGGTATAACCTGATGATCCTGCATAACCAACATCACCTTTAGATCCTACGTAGCCGATAACACCTTGTGAACCGGTATAACCTGATGATCCTGAATATCCAATATCGCCTTTTGATCCTGTGTAACCTGCACTTCCAGTATAACCTAAACTTCCAGTATAACCTAAACTTCCAGTATAACCGATAGGACCTGTTTCACCTCTTGAACCAGAATATCCTAAATTGCCTTGTGAACCTGAATATCCAATATCGCCTTTTGAACCTGTATAACCGCCGGCAGGTCCTTGAGAACCTGTGTAACCTTGAATACCACCATAAGGCAAACTATTCCAAGTAGTAGTACCATCACCAATTTTAAACTTGGCTGTATCTGTTTCGATACCCATTTCTCCCGATGCTAAAACTACTGTACCATTAGTAGTCCATTGGGTTGAAGTACCTCGTCTAAATTGTAACTGAATATTTGCCATATTAATTTAAATTCTCTTTATATTTATTTATAATAAAATTTATATTTTTCATTTATTTTAATTAATTCCTCCACAATCAAATGCAGGACCACCTGAATAATTTGAAGTAGGACTACCACCATCAAAAACATAAGCTGTAGTAGGCCCAACTGAACCTGTGTAACCTAAATTTCCTTGAATACCTTGTGAACCAGAATAACCTATATCACCTTTTGAACCTGTGTAACCTTGAGAGCCTGTATAACCGGCAACTTGTGTTTGTAATTGCCAAGAATAACCGTTCCATAACCAAGTACGGCCGTTTAATGTGTATGTTGATACGTTAGCAGTTAAGCCAGATGAAGGGAAATTTATTGGCATGTTTTCACCCCTTTGTTAATTAAATTGGTAGCTGTCTTACAGATATTATTACACCATTTGCAGGAGTAGAAATTAATGTTAAAGTTGTTCCTGATACAGTGTAATCAGTTGTTGGTCTTAAATATACACCATCTTTGAAAACTAAAATACTATGTACATTATTACCACCGTTGATAGTAATTGTATTAGTAGAATTATTACCTGTTAATGTGTAAGTAGAGTAAGCACTTACAGTTACGTTATCGCCTTTTGATCCTGTGTAACCTGTAACACCTAAATTTCCGTATTCAACCCACTGATATGAATCTCCATCATAACTGTAGAAGTATTGAACACCTGAATTTGAATCAATCCAAATATCACCTACAACAGCACCGCCTGGAGGAGTTGATGAAGTTGTAATTTGTAAATTACCTCTTGAACCTACGTAACCTTCTGAACCTGTGTAACCTAAACTTCCTGAATAACCTATAACACCTTGTGAACCAGTATAACCAATTACACCTTGTGAACCAACATATCCTGTATCTCCTTTTGAGCCAGAATATCCTATTACACCTTGAATACCTTGCGAACCAGTGTAACCAATATCGCCTTGAGATCCTACGTAACCTTGTGAACCTGAATATCCAATATCACCTTTTGAACCTGTGTAACCTAAACTTCCTGAATAACCTATAACACCTTGTGAACCTGTGTAACCGATATTTCCTTGATCGCCTTTTGATCCTGTGTAACCTAAATCTCCTTGAATACCTTGCGAACCAGAATATCCTATATCGCCTTTAGATCCTGTGTAACCAATTACACCTCGTGATCCTGTGTAACCTATAACACCTTGTGAACCTACGTAACCTAATGTTCCTGATAAATCAGAAACAAAACTATATGCTGAACCTGTCCATAAATATAATCTTGAATTTTCCGAATCATTTACATTACCTGTTTCTACGATAGCAAATTCTCCTGCAACAATTCCTGTTGGAGAAGTATCAGCAGTTAATAATGCTACTGAAGTATATATTCTAGCAATGTTAAATCCTAAACCTGTGTTACCTTTAGAACCTGTATAACCAATTACACCTTGTGATCCTGTGTAACCGATATCACCTTGTGATCCTGTATAACCAATTGATCCTGTATAACCTAAATCACCTTTTGATCCTGTGTAACCAAAATCTCCTTGAATACCTTGACTACCTGTATAACCTTTTGATCCTGTAAATCCAATTACACCTTGTGAACCAGAATAACCTATATCGCCTTGAATACCTTGTGAACCAGAATATCCAATATCACCTTTTGATCCTGTGTAACCAATTACACCTTGAATACCTTGCGAACCAGAATAACCTTGAATACCTTGAATACCTTGTGAACCTGTGTAACCTAAATCTCCTTGAATACCTTGTGAACCTGAATATCCAATATCACCTTTTGATCCTGTGTAACCTATATTA
>Ga0222712_10006772_pt1 | contig 11255 bp, 9 predicted proteins | sample C33_657DmetaG_FD_165043 | JGI IMG/M metagenome (GOLD analysis project Ga0222712, IMG submission 165043) | Estuarine water microbial communities from San Francisco Bay, California, United States - C33_657D | ecosystem: Environmental > Aquatic > Marine > Unclassified | place: USA: California... | reverse complement strand
AAATAATCTATCATTTTTTCTTTTCCACCAAACCATAGTAATTTCAGCGTCTTGGATGTTCCCAACAGCACCTCCCGATGATTGGTGTAACATAATCTCAGAATCTTCCAATGAACTACGTTTACCCTTAGTACCTGCCCCCAATAGAACTGAACCCATAGACGCCGCCATACCTGTACAAATAGTTCTAATATCTGACTTGATATAATCCATAACGTTTACCATTGATAAACCTGACTTTACAGACCCGCCAGGACTGTCAATGTGCATTGTAATATCATTATGGTCAATACTGTCCAAGAACATTAATTGAGCTTGTACAACGGTTGACATATGGTCATTTACCTCTCCCGCCACCCAAATGATACGTTCCATCATTAAACGAGAGAACACATCCATCGCGGTTACGTTCATTTGTCTCTCCTCCAAAATATAAGGAGTTAAACTGTTTTCAATTCCTTTATTGAAATTGTGTAATGTTAGTGAGCTAATCCCACGGTCTTTTGCGTATAGACCAAAGCTGTTGTATTCCTTCGGAGTCATAATAAGTTTTTTTATAAAATTAAGAAATTTAAACGAAATTAAGAAATTTTAGTGGTGATAAATTCAACAGAGGATATATTGTCATCTTTTTTAACCATAATGATATTGTCGGACCAGTTCCTTATCAGTGGGTTATGAGAAATAACTAATATATGTTCAAAATAATTTTTGATTTTCTTGAAGAATTCCCCTACCATCTCGAGGTTGTCATCCGCTATCTTACCAAACACCTCGTCCATTACTACAATGTTCGGTTTAGGTAATGATGATATTTTGGTCAATACACTTCTAATCGCTAAAGACGATATTGTTCTTTCGTATCCTGAACCGCTTGATAATGGTTTAACCACCCTTGTTTCATTATCAATCATTAAGAACTCCAATTCGTTCTTATCGTTGATGTTTAACTCTAAAGTGAAGTAACAACTATCAGATAACAATCTATAAAGTTCCTGATTCAATAATGGAATCATATTTTTAATAATCACTTTTGAGATTCCATTCTTACCAAATATAGTTAAGTAAGTTTTGAACACATAGACTAATTCCTCTTCACTTTTAATCTTTTTGATTAGTTCGTTGTTAACTCCAATCTTCTCGTTAGACGATGTGATGTTTCCGTTATGTCTTTCAATTGATTGATTGGTGACTCTAATGTCGGCATTAGCAGTTTCAATTTTAGTTCTTAATCCCGTAACTTCAATATCAATCTTTTGATTCTCGTCTAACTTCTTTTTATTGTTATCGTAGTTATTCAACTTCGCTTGTTTTGTATCGATTTCAAGTTGTCTTTGTTCAACTTCCAATTCAAATCTCGCCTTACGAAGTTTATTTCTTTCGTAATTGTCGAATTCATTTTTAAGAGATTCTAAACCGTCTGATTGTTCTTTCAGTATATTAAACTCAGTTTGATTAGATTCAATGTCTCTATCTATTTGTTCAATTTCTTTTTTGATTTGTTCAATCTCATCAGTGTGGTCAACCTCATCTAATGCTCTTTTACAAGTTGGACAAATAGTTCCTTCGGTTAATTGTTTAATTAACTTTTCTTTTTCTGATTTCTCATACTTGAGAGCGAACTCAACTCCTTGAAGTTTGGACATTTCACTTTTAAGTTCCTTATGTTGGTCTTCGTGATAATATGATGATGGTTCTTTTACATCCACACCATCTGCACCTGCTTGACTTTGATTTCTTTTAAGAACTAACGCATCAATTTCACCTTTTAGTAAAGTAGGATTCGTTCTTATTAGTTCTTGGTCAACGTCGTTATTCTTAGAACTTAATTTTTCGTCACGTTTCTCTTCTAATTTTTTCAGTGACTTTTCGGTTTCTTCTAAAAAAGTTGTTAGTCTTATAATTTCATTCTCCGAGTTAGATATACCTTCCTGTAATGTAACATTAGTATCTTCCAAATCTTTTACATTGTACGTGTTTGATACTAATTTCTTAGACCAATCGTTATACATTTCTTTGCAAATATCTTCTTTCTGTTTTAGACTTTCTAATCCTAAAAACTTTGTAAGGATTTGACCTCTAGCCGTTGGTTTAGATTCAATTAACTCTTCTAAGTTATACCCTGTTGTTAATATTGTTGATAGGAAATCTTCTTGACTTCCGATGGCTGACGATATAAATGTTTCAGTTTCTCTTCTTTGTTCACCAGATAAGTTTGAAACTGTTCCATCTTCACTTACTTTAAAGAATTCTAAATCACTTTTAACATTGTATTCACCCGCTTTAGTTTTCTTTCTCGTAACACTTCTAGAAATAATATAATTTTCTCCATCGATAGTTACATAACCTTTTACTTTTACTTCATCCTTATCACTAAATTTATTGAATACTTCAATATTAGTTTTGGTTTTGGTTGTTGCGTTAAAAAATAAAAACATTAATAAATCGACAGTTGCTGTTGATTTACCACCAAAGTTTCTTGGTGTTGATTCAACAACAGTGATTCCGTCTAGATTATCAAATTCAATCACATTATCTTCACCAAAAGATAAAAAGTTAGAGAATTCTACTTTTTTAATAAACCACTTATTGTAACGTACCTTATTTTGATTTGACTTATCTACTTCAGCATTTACCTTATCATCTAACCTATTAAGTAAATCCCACTTAACGTTAAGGTCATTCTCAGTAACGAACTCTTTAACAATATTCTTTTGATATTGATGGTCCAAAATACTATCTGTTGCTTCGAGTGTCCTCAATTGTGTATGGAGAACGTTCGAAACAATCTTTGTTACAATCTTAACATTAGTGGAGTTGTATTTCTTTTCGAAATAACTTTTAACTCTCTTGATTCTTTCTTGGGTGAGATTTTCCGGTGTATCTTCCCACTCTACTTTAATAAAAGGATTTGCCATATTAATTATTTTTTACACAACTGAATTTCCAAACCATACAATCAAAAAGGTAACAACCTGAACAACCTAACTCATCATTATAAACTGCATCACCTTCTAATTGTGAGAACGGATAACCTAAGAATTGTGCATCATACCTAAGTCCTGTCTCTTTGCACTTTTTACAAGCACTTCTTTTTAATTTATTACAATTACCACATAATGGTTGGAAGTCGGATAGGTTTTGTGTGTCGGAACTCAAAACATTCTCGTCATTATACCTACCATTTTTGTGGTCTATCTCCATTTTCTTTCCCTTCACACCACAATGAGAACATCTACCGTGTTCTAATGCCTTTCTTATATCTTTACGAATATATCGATTTTTATGTGAATAATCGAAATTATACCCATCAAATTTAAATGCAACCGTTTTCCCCTTATCTCTAACTAAAGTAAATTTAAAATACTTCTCAACTGTTCTGTTCCAACCTGTTCCGTTGTTTGGGATACAACTATCATCTTTATTGGTTTTACCAAAATCAGGATGTTTTTTAATCTCATCAAAAGTTATTAATTCACTAACACCTTCTTCGTTGATTGGATTAAAATGTAGAAGTCTACCTAAGATAGAATTTGATTTGGCGTTTTTTTCTAAGCTCTTAAAAAACTTTACTCTTTTGTCTTCATCATCAACCTTATCTTCTTTTGGTGGTTTTATATGTGATTCGTACTTTTCATTTAAGTACTCGACAACATTGTCCCACTCTTGTTTTCTGGTTGGTGTTAAATCAAAGAAACTATCTTTATCACCTTTAATAACTTCAACATAAGTGGCGTTCTTTTTATCGTTACCACTTTTGATTTTTAAAGATTCAAATAGTTTTGGTTCTCGTAAATAATATTCTTTAGTTACGTAGTAATATAATTCCTTGGGTACTGAATAATCAAAAACCCTATAACCAACTTTTTTTAAATTCATAGATTACTTTAATCTACTCTCTTCGAAGAATTCGATAATTGAATTAATTGCCCATACAATACCTGCGGTGAACATACCATCAAAAAAAATCCCAACAAACCAATGTATTCCGAAAATAGGTCCGATTAATCCACCTAACACAATTGACATAAAGAAACCTACCCAAGTACTTGTACATAATGTACAACCGATTAGGTCTCCAAAAAATTTAGATTTTCTTTTAATGAATTCTCTTGTTGATTCAAATATTGAACCCCAAACTAAAATTGAGGTCATTCCATATGCGGCGAATGCCCATAAAATAAGTTTATCCATAATGATTTTCTTTGTTATAAAAATATAACTAAAAAAATGGATAAATCAAAATTAATTACCTACTTTAATGTGTGTGACTTTGGGGTTATTAATTTCCATTACTCTCCACACATCAATAACGATTGACCCATCGGGAAAACCAAAGGTTCTGAATTGTTCGTGAGGAACTGTAACAATGTAAGTTCCCTTTTCAAAATATGGTTCTATCTCGTCAACGAATGGGTCATAGTGATTAAACTTAATTCCTTGTTCTGTTAACATATTAGCCAACAACATTGAGGGTGAACCTAATGTTAGGTTTGTATTTTCTTTAAATGTTTTACCCAAGATAGTATAAGGTCCTGGTTGTTGTGTTAATAATTCAATTAAGAATTCTGTTTGTTCTTCTCTTGCTTCCATAATGTCTTCAAAAAAATTGTGGGATAGATTTAATTTATTAGCCAACCAACTCATAGCGATATTATCTCTTGGGTGACATCCTCCTCCATCTCCCATCCCTCCATTTAAATATTTGGTAGAAATTAATCTGTTATTTGCCAACTTCAATCCACCCATCACCTCGTCCACATTTGCACCTGTTTTGTGACATATTTCCATAATAGTATTGGTGAAGACTATCTTCATACCAATAAAAGTATTATATGAAACTTTAATTAATTCCGCATTTTTAATAGATGTCTGATAAAAAGGTTTATCGTGTATAGTTCCATAAAAATTCTTAAGTAATTTCGATGCTCTTTTATCTTCGGAACCAAACAAAATAAATTCAGGATTTAGGAAGTCTTGGATGGTGGTACCCATTGCAATAAAATATGGGTTATAACATAATATAAAGTTAAAATTATCTTTAATAATTGGATAGATTTCTCTTTCAATTGTACCAGGTAAAACCGTTGATATTATTACTACTATCTTTTCATTAGATTGTTTTAATATTTCAGTTGATAGTGATTCAATACCTCTTTTTAAAGGTTCGTAATCAAAATCGGCTCTTTCTTCAGGTATTCTTGTACATCCCTCAAATTTATAATCGTGTGGGGTTTGAATTGGTACAAATATGATGTCACTATTTTTAACGACTTCACTAATGTCACCAAAGTTAATGTTATGTGTTTTTAATAATTCATCGGCACCTTCCTCAAGGTATGTTAATTTCTTTTTTTCGAGTATTTCTGCAACGTTTTTATCAATATCATATCCCCACACTTGGTGACCTTTGTTGTCAATCGCCAATGCACAAGGTAAACCTAATTTACCTAAACCAATAAATCCAATGTTAAACTTATTCGCCATAAAGTGTATTCAAATCGCTATTTTTCATAAACGTTGCCTTGTTAAATTTATTTAACGCTTCGTTCATTTTATTATTCTCTTCTTTTAGTTTACTAATCTCCTCTCTCAATCTTTCAATTTCAACATTATCTGTTACAGTAACCTCTTTAATAACTTCTTTAGTTATAATTTGAGTTTCTCCTTTTATTTCAACAGGAACTTCTTTTATAACCTCAACTATTTTCTCGATGGGTATTTCTTTTTCTACAACTCTTTCAACAATGACCTCTTTAATTACTTCTTTCTCAACTATCTTTTCACTTCCTTTAATACCATATGGGGTCTCACCATATTTCAATATAGTGAAACCCCTTTGAAATGTTTCTTTTGCCAATTTCTCAACATCTTTGATGTCATTCAATCGACAATATTCAAGAAACTCATCACCCAAGGTTAATAAGTTCCTCTTGTTCATTTTCAATATTGTTTATATCTGTTATCTTAAAATGCATATATGGTTGGTCGTTAGGTAAGTCGTGAAATGTATATTCATTCTTTTCCATATCATAAATTCCATAACCGTGATGTTTAATAGTTTCACCAAAGTTTTGTTGAATCAAACTACCAATCATCACCGCTTTACCACCTTCGGGTAATGTAAATGTTTGTCTCTTATGAATGTCACCACATAATAATAAATCCAATCCAACAAAGTTTAATTGGTCATATGCATCTTCAAATTCAAACCCCATATCAGTTGATAATCCTTGAATCGGTCCGTGAAATAACCCAATATGGAATTTACCTTCCATTTTTTCAAATTCAGGTCTTGCATTGTGTTGATATAAAGAATAAACAACCCAATTAACATTCTCGTCATTATACACACCACTATCTTTATAATAAGCAATGGTGGGGTCATCCAATAGTTGTACTACCGGTGTAATACTATCCATACGTTGGGTATTGTTCTCTAAGAAATCGTGATTGCCAGGTATAATCACGACCTTACCATATTTTGATAATTCTTTTAAAAACCAACTTGTTAATAATAGTTGTTCATTAGATATGTTTATCTTTTGATGCGCAATATCTCCTGCCACAACAATTCTAACTTCTTCATATTGAATACCCTCTTGATTCCATACTATATTATGTTCACGAATTTCGTCAATTAATGTTTCAAATTGTTCTTTATACAAATCGTGCAATTGAATTGTGCGAATATGAATGTCAGCAATGTGAATTATTTTCTTAATCATTTTTTAGTGTATTTTGTTAAATCCATTTGAAGGAGTGTGTTATTAATTTGTGGTGGAACTTTGTATTCAACGAATGTACCGTCTTCTTTTAATAAAACAATCACACATCCCAATAATTTGATGTTATCATACTTTGTTCCTTTTAACATTTTAATCAATAACCTTGCATAAAGTGGAAGTTGAATGTAATAGTGACCTAATGCGGTATCGTGATATTCTTGGAATGGTGGGTACATTCTACCTGTATAATGTTGTACTTCAAAGTTCTTAGGTTGATTTGTTTTCCAATCGGTAACAACAATTCCAAAGTCCGTACCTTCTTTGTTACTCATTAACCATATCTTATCAGGTTGTCCTGTATATCCTAATTCATTATCACCTAAAACAATTTCAGTATCGATAAGAACTGCACCTCTCTCTAACATTAGGTCGAGAAATTGTTTACCTGCAACAATCATATTGTCACTCTTAGTAAGTTGAGCTTCGTCACATTCAAATATTGGTTTACGAACTTCTTTGTAGTTTTCAAGTCTCTCAACTAAATCACTCTCCAATTCGAAGTGAACACGACTACCCATATTTGTTGCATATAAACCAGTTGCTTTCCATTGTTCTTGTAATTCTTTAGCTGCTATGGGGTCCCCATTACACATTCTTAATGAGGTCCCCTCAGCGTCAAATGACTTATGAAATTTCTTAACAACTTTAGATACAGATGGGAATGTTTTTCTTAACACACCATTAGTATCCTTCATATAGTAGATGTGCTCTTCTTCTATGAATGACAGTTCTAAATCTTTTCTTCTTTCTTCTAATAAATTGTTTATCTCTTTTGAGATTTCTAATAAATTCATATTAATCTAACTGTATTTTTTCGTAATTATCCAATTTACCTTGGAGGTCAGCAATATCCTTATCCAATGGTAATTTTATTGTCCACACTTTTCCAAACAATCTACCGCCATTTAGTTTGTGATAAATCTTTTGAGAGTTTTCCCAAGCATCCCCATCTAATACTACAACAACACCTAACGCCTTTTCATATAACAGACTAAATAATTTTTCTCCCATAACTTTACCTAACATTGGAATTGAGTTGGGTAAGAAAATACTATCGAAAGCTCCCTCAACAATATAAATCGGCATAAACCAATCAATTAGATATTCGTTGAATATTATAATTTCTTTTTGTGCTTCGGGGTTTTTGTATTTGAATTTAGTCTTTGCTTCATACGACCTTGCAATGAAATAATTTAATCTATTTTCGGCATCATATGAAGGGATTATAATTCTATTCGCATATGGACCCTTATAACAAAATCCGATGTTATATTTTGTTAACATATCATCGGTTATATTTCTTTTACGAACATAGTTTAGTGCCGTCTTGTAATAGTGTGTTAGTTTTAAACCAGCACTAACTTTAGAAAATGGAATAAATTCATCAGGTAATTTAACTGCTTTAAAATTTGGTTTACCGTTTTCAAAACTTTCTTCGGGTACTAATAACTCGTATCTTTTTAAATGTTTGGTTGTTCCATATTTTTTAATTAATTTATGTAATGAACCGTGAGTGTAGTTCACTTCACTACAAGCCCAACATTTATAAACGTTGTGTCTATAATTAACCTCTAAATTACCTTTACCATCTCCGTGGTCCAAACCTTTTAACTCATATGAACAAACAGGACAATCGAATGACATCTGACCTTTATAGTCATTATGCATACGATGGTCACCTAGAATATCTTCTAGTATTTCGATAATTGGTTCATAATCATCATTAGATACACCCATAAGAAAAATATAAGGAAAAAAAAGGAGAAAAAAAAATCCCTCGGACACCACTCCGAGGGAACACCAACCAAACGTGGATTTTAACCCACGTCCCGTCCTATTAATAAATATAGAATAATAAAATTCTAAAGTGAAATATTAGTTGCCGGATTTTTCAGTCTTAATCATATTGACATATCCAATGACTGCTGTTGCCGCGTCACTCATATCATAATTTTCTTTTTTTAGATTACCTGTTTTACCATATAACCACTTAACATCAGGACACACACTATTAACGTGTTCCCATATTACGTGTTTTTTATCGATGTCTTTTGGGTATCCACCAAATAAAACGTTACGACCTTTATCGTTAGCACCAACTAAATCGGGGAATGCAAATTTTCTTGCATTATATGTTGAAATGAATGTAGGAATGATTCCCAATACGTCGTAACAGTTCTTTAAAATTAGTGTGTTGTAACGTAATAGTGTTCCTACGGTATAAATGTTATTTGATTGTAATAGTGGTTCTTCAATCACTACTCGAGTGATTCCCATATTCTTATACTCTAATAAATGTTTTTTAAACGCCTCCGCCTTTAATAACAATTCTTCAATTTTATCTTCAGGTTGTGGTTTAATTTTAGGGGAAAAGTGTGTTAGTTCCAATAATTTAGAACTATTGATATCAAATAATGCCCAACCAATTGTTTTGGTTGAAATATCCAATCCCAAAATCTTTGCTTTGTTTTTTAAATTGTTCTCCATAAAATAATATATAAATAATATTATTTGTTTTGTAAATGGTTAGAGGTCAATTTTTACAGCAAAAACTTGAGTACCTACTCTATGGATTGGTTTTGGCATTTTACCAATAACTAAAAGTTCTTTATTACTATTGAATAAACCGACTTCAGTTATTCGTTTGGTTTTACCTGTTGTGTAACTTGGATTTTGTGTTGTGGTAAATTCACCATTAGGTAGGTTTACTAAGAATCTCATAACCGTTAAGTCTGAAGCTCTTACCAATTTAATACTACCAGGGAATGGTTGTTCGTCTCCAAATTGAGGTGTGGTTTGATAAAAACTACCGTTAGCATAAGGTGCTGGTTGATTCGGTAATTCACCTAAATGGTCTTCAATATCGTACGTGGTTCCTGAATCATAATCATCGTTTGTTATTACAAAACGAGCACCTTTTAAATTGTTTGGATTTATTAAACCTGTTGTGTGATTCGGAATATCAGATGTAATGTTAATTTTTCTCCACAAATCTGTTTGTGGTTGGTCTCCTGTATCTACCAATTGAACTAACGCGTACAATTTGTCGGCTATAAATCCATTTTTAAATCCACACTTGGTTGATTTCATATGAACCCAATCATTGTCTGAGAATCTAAATGATATATCCGCATTTAACGATGTACCTGTAATTTTTGAATAGTGATTACAATGTAATGAAGTTGACCCACTAAATTCTAATAGATATGTTACAAAAACAGTTTGACCTGTTGTTCCACTCATTAAAGGTTCTAACGGGTTTCCTGTTGTGCTACATTTAGTATCAACAGGAACTTGTGCTACTCTTGGAATTGGTAAGGTGTATTTTCTATTAGATTTGTAATCTAAGACTGCAACAATTTCTTGGTCGTCAAATACAATTACTTTATGATTTACATAAACTCTACCTACTCTATATCCTCTTTCATCTAAAAGATATCTATATTTTAATTTATTTAATTTAGTATCAATAGCTGTAGAGTTAACAAAATAATCTGTAGTGTCCATTGTGAATCTTGCACCTACTGTTGTCCCTGTATTTCTATGATAATAAATAAATGGAATATAAACTTCAAAATAATCTAAGTCTGTTACCGGTTCGTCATCTGAATCGTATAATAAAGCATCTACTACACTATTATTAGTACTAATATAATCTTCATACTTAAAGAATTTTTCAGGTTCTCTTTCTGTATTAAGTTCTGAATAATGAATAATAGCAATACTATGTTGTTCCTCAGGTAAAACAATTACAGAATCACCAAAACTATTTGTGATGGTTGTACCTGTATTAATTGTCTGTCCTGATGAAGAACCATATCCTAAAAATTCTTTAGTTGAAACAAATACGTTACTTGTGTATCCACTAACGTATTCTTGTATCTCAGCTCCTTGATTTTTAACACCCGCTGGTCTTTCACTCCACGCAATGTTTAATGTCCAAGGGTCTTGTTGGTCTTCAGGGTTTTGTGTATTTGGTAAACAAGTTAAATCAGTTTCGTATGGACCAGGAAAAAATGGATTACATTTATTACACATAACAGTTGCAAAACCACCTGAACATATATTTGACATACTCGGTGTTGCTCTATCTAATGTTAATGTGTTCACTGATGAACCTGAAACAAAATTTGTTACTCTATATATTAAACTTGTTGATGTTCCTGAAATAACTGCATCCTGACCAATCAAATCGGTAAATGCTATTGTAATGAATTCACAATTTGAAAATGTATTTCCTGTTAAAAATAATGTTGTGGTTCCTGATAATGCGGAAACTGCTATTCTTTCATTTGAACATTCTACAGTCGTACCTGTACAAGGATTCGTACTGTCGTCAAATTCTAAATAAGCGGAAACAAATCCAGCGGGACCCATTTCATTTCTAATTGTTTCGATTTGAGAGACTTGAACAGGGTTACCAAATGTTGTACCTGTAACTGTGGATTGTGATAATTTATATGGATA
>Ga0222712_10006771_pt1 | contig 11256 bp, 11 predicted proteins | sample C33_657DmetaG_FD_165043 | JGI IMG/M metagenome (GOLD analysis project Ga0222712, IMG submission 165043) | Estuarine water microbial communities from San Francisco Bay, California, United States - C33_657D | ecosystem: Environmental > Aquatic > Marine > Unclassified | place: USA: California... | reverse complement strand
TCTGATTTTGAGCGAACTCTATTCAGAGAAGTTTCTTGAATAGAGCAACACTCTACCATAAATTCTTGGAATGTCTTCATGCTACCAAAGAAATAAATTCTCCTAATACTTTTTTATTTAGTTTTTTAGTCTTCAGAGACTTGACAAAAGCAGATTTAATTTGCGATTTGGTGGCATCCTCAGCGACTTCAAACTCAGAATCCTGAGAAAGTGCAGTTGCAGACAAACCAAAGTATGCATCATATCCAGAGTTGGTGATAGTAAAACTTTTCACTTTCTTCCAATCACTTTGGATTTTTTCATACTGCTTATCATTGTGCGAGTGATACATTTGAATGAAACGACTTGCATTGCGACTTTCAAGAACACGAATACCAATAAAGTTCATAGATGAGAACTTATCCTTCAGATTTCTGAGAAGAACATCAGTGAACTCGTGATAAGTATACCCAAACTTATAGGTGGTTCCAAGTTTGCGGTCACGAAGAAATGTAAGTTCTCCGTGAATGTATCCCGTTCCAAGACGAGGTTCCTTTTCCCAATGGCGTTTAATTTCTTTATGGTGAACAAGTTGGTTTGCTTCACCATCAGTCAGAACAATACACTGAACTTTTTGTAGTTTGTTTTCTTTCTGAAACTTAGGAAGAATTTGATGGAGTGCAATCAATGCCTCATTTAGAGGAGTTCCAGAGAGAGAAAGACGATTTGGGTAAGTGTAAGGGCAGCGATAAGTATTAGCAAAACAAGAAGCAAGACGCCAGATGTTCAGCATTTGATGCTCAAGTTCTTTACCAGAAACTTTACTGGTAAGAATATTCATCAATGAAAACGTCTCATCTATAACCAAAAGACCTTCTTTCTTCTGATAATGTGGATTACGGTCTGCGGCAAGATATCGATCATTCTCATAATCATATTCACCACGCCGCCACTCATTGGTGAAAGCATAAACTTCAAAAGGAATTGAAACTTTTTTACAAAACCAAACAAGATTGAAGAGTTGTTTGCATGTATCAAGCATCACATCTGCCATAGAACCACTCCAGTCCAGAACAAATACCAGACCGTGATTTTTGCCGTCAGGAATCACAGAAACTTTTTTGAACAGGTCTTCATTATACTTGTAGGTATGAAGACGAGTAGTATCAAGAACGCCAGTGCGAGCAGTTGATGCACGAGCATACTGATCTGCTGCTTTACGACACTCAAACTCTTTTACAAGATAGTTGACTTCCTTTTGAGCAGAAGACTTAAACTTCTTAAACTCAGTATCAGATTCTTTATAAAGATTTGCGGGAGTATAATTTTGCCTCTCAGCATGTTCATTATGAATTTTTTGCTGATGATTAAAAGAATCATCAATGTCTTTATGTACTTCAGAATTCTTACCAATAATAGTATCAAGATTTACTTGAGGAACTTCAACATAAACATTCTCATATCCATCATCATTTACAAGATCACGAATCTTATCCTCTAGAGAATCCACTGTGCGAACTTCAGGTTCTTCTTTTTCTCCAGAAGATTTTACAGAAGTTTCATCGCCCTGAGCAGTGCCACCATAAGACTCAGAGGACTCATTTTCAGAGGAGTTATTACTCTCGCTTTCTTGCTCAGAAGAGGAGTCATTACTCTCTACAAAATCGCTTGCAGGAGACTGTGAATTTCCTTGAGTTTCGTGAGAATCAAAATCAGCAACCTTTTGCTGTTGCTCCTTTTCCTTCTTGCAGTATTTGTAAAGTTCTTCTGCTGCGATCAGCGCATCTGCAAAACTTTCACACGCACCAATTAGATTAATGATTTCTTGCTCTTCGGAATTGAAATCAAGAGTGATAAAGTTGCCAATCTTGAAGTAAAGATTAGAACGGTCAGCAAGATTGAAGGTAGAAATATCTTCGTTTTCAAGTTGAAAGAAATCTTCTTCATTCAATTCTTTATAACCATTAAAGAAAGTCTTAGCAAGACCAGAATACTTACGCTTCATCAGTTTTTCAATGCGGGCATCCTCAACCACATTCACAAACTGCTGAGGAACCTTTGTAGTCTCACTCCAATCCTCATCTGGGGTAAAGAGTGCATGACCTACTTCATGACCTACCAGGAGGTCATAAACAAGGTTACTTGCTTTCTCCCAAAGGGGTAGAGTTAGCACACGAGTATGGACATTGAAGCAAGCAGTAGAAACCTTCTTATGCTCTACCACCAAATCCTCAGTGGCAAGCAGTTTGGCAAGTTGAGATTTGATTTCGTGGCGAACAGACATTTGATTTGTTTCGTATGAGACCATCATACAACGAAAGGTCGCCTTTTGAGCGACCCATGTGCTGCTTTTTGAACTGGGCGAGTCTTGCTTTTGCTTGCCTCAGTGCTTGCGGTTTTAATTTTCGTTTCTGTTCTTTCTTGGAATGATGCTTCCAGTTTGGTACTTGCATTGTTCTTGAGTGGTTCAGACCACCATATGCGAAAAACCTTTAACCTTCTCAAACTTTATGACACTTTCAAATTTGTCCTCCATACCAGTCTTATGGGAGATAACAAAAATGTTTGCGTCTTTGATTACATAACGAATGATTTTAAGAAACTCTTCTGTTCCTGTGGAATCCAAAGAACTATCAAAAATCTCATCAAGAATCATTAAGTTAGTATTCACTGAGTTCTTCATTCTTGCTACTTCTCTCCAAGTGAAAAGAAGTGCCAAGTCTATTCTCTGTTTTTCTCCTTCACTGAAAGAAGCATAGGAGAAATCTTCATGAATTGGTGACTGGACGGTTTCGTTAAATTCCTCATCAAGTGTGAAGTTGATGTAGAAATCCATCATCTGAAGATAACGGTTAACTTGCTGATTTATCAGCGGTAGATACTTCTTAATGATTTTGGATTTTACTCCACCGTCTTTGAGCAAACTATACGAAAAATCGTAATAGTTGATTGTGTCTTTTTTAGAAGCGAGTTCGTCGTATGTAGTTTTTAAGTTGTCTTTGAAGGATTCTAACTTCTCATGTTCAGAATTTCGGTTTGCAAGGTTCTCGGTAAGAACTTGAATTTCTTTTTCAAGATTTCGGATTTGTTTCCGTAATCCGTTAATCTTAATATTGTTTTGAGAAATGCCATTCGTTAATTTTGAAATCTCCTTCGACAGAGTATTGAATTGACGCTCTCGCTCTTCTTCCTCTTTAATTGCCTCCTCTAGTTCTTTATAACCAGATTGCAACTCTTTTGCTTTAGATTGAGCGTCGTTAATTCTATTTATTCTGAAGGTCTCTTCAATAGATTGTGTGCAGGTGGGGCATACCGTATTCTCCGTAAAGAACTTATGTTCTTTGGTAATAGTAGATACTTTTTGAGAAATCTTACCCTTTAGATTTCCAAGTTTACGAAGTTTCTCTGCATACCCAACCAGTTTATCTTGCTCTCTAATATACTCATAAAGAGGATCTTCTAAAGAGACATTTTCATCCATATGTTGTTGGATTTCTTTATCCAAATCAGAAATTTTCCGATTATTATTATCAATACTTTCTTTTCCGCGATTCTCAAGTTCTTCAATGAACTCTTGCTGCATTTTGACTTTATCAAGAAGAGATTCTTTCTTCAACTCATAAACTTTTATTTCTTCTTTTATTTGACGAATCTTCTCCTTAATTACCATATTCATTGAAGAGAATATCTTAATATCAAGAAGATCTTCAATCACTTCTCTGCGATGAGCAGCAGAGAGTTGCATAAAAGGAACAAAAGTACTAGAACCTAAAATTACAATCTGAGTGAAAGACTTATAGTTCATTTTAAGAACATTTTGTTCCAACCATTTCTGCTGATCTAGAGCGGCAGAAGATTGATCTAGAGAAGTATCATTCCTCCAAATCTCAAAAAGTGCTGGTTTAATTCCTCTTACAACTTTCCACTCAGTATTTCCAATCGAAAACTCTACTTCAACTCTACAGTCTTTTTCATTTACCGAGTTGACTAGTTGTGGTTTATTAATCTTACGAAATGGTTTTCCAAACAAAGCAAATGTAAGTGCATCCAGAACAGTACTTTTTCCTGCTCCATTTGTACCTACAATAAGATTAGTTTTATTTTCTGTGAAATCAACTTCAGTGTACTGTGTTCCTGTACTCAAAAAGTTTTTCCAACGAATTGTTTTAAATAAAATCATGTTCAGTGTTTGGAGGAATTACAATATCATCGGGGGTAATAACAGTATACTGGTATCCATGCATTTCACAAGTTTTTACCATTACTTCATCTTCTATTTCAATCACATGCATCTCTGGATATCCATCTTCTTCTAACATCATAGCATATCTGACAGCATCATCCTCTTCCTGAAAGAGATACAGGATGTGTTCTCCCTCATCATCAACTACAGAATATGCCCCTTCGGTTTCCCTACCATTAATTGTTAGAATAAACATTTAAACTAATTCACAAGCCTCTTGATAAATTTCTTGCATCATTTTTTGAATGATTGACTTATCAAGACTAATTTCTGCCTCCTCAATATATCTATTCAGGATAGAAATAGTATCTTCACTCTCAAATGCTTCAAACTCTTGAGGTTCTTGAATATCAAAGTTCTCAATAATTTTGAGTTCTGCGATATTGGAAGAGTAAAGTTTATCAATAAACTTTTCAAACTTTTTGGTATCAGATTTCTTGCGAACAATAATTTTTACAATTTTGTTTTCATATTCACGAGTATCAAAAGTCTGATAGTTAGTGTCCTCATAATAAATGTTATGGAACATTTTATAAGGATTATCAACTGGAGTATGTTCTAGAGTTTCGGTATCAAAAATAGTAAAACCACGAGTATCTCCTACATCAGTCCAGTAAATCTCATAAGGATTTCCTAAGTAGAATACTGTTCCGTTAGTCGATCGAGTGTGATAGTGTCCCGAGAAGACACGTTTGAACTTTTCAAATAACTTGCTATCCAAACCATGCTCCATGATGATTTGACGATTAACTCTAAATCCGTGCAATTCAAGGTGCCCCATCGCACACGGGCAAGTTGTCTTTTGAATAAGTTTGAGAGTGCTTTCCTCATTTTCTTGATTAATCCAAGGTATAAAAAGTGTTGGGAGTTTGCCCAGTATCACTTCAGTTGGTTCTGAATATACCGTTACATTATCATACTCGCGCAGAAGCAAATCAACTGCGTTTACATTATTTGTATTCTTATAATAAGCAGTATGATTTCCTACAATTGTATGGACTTTTATGCCCATTTCTTTAAGACGGTCATAGTAATTATCTTTTGCCCAAGATAAAGCAGAAAAATCAATTCCTTTACGACTATCAAAAGTATCTCCCATATCTACAATAGTAGTAATCCCTTGCTCTTCGAGTGTAGGGAAAAATACATTGTTGTAGAACTTTAGGAAATAATCATGAAAGAGTTTGGAATTCTTTCTTGCTCCGAAGTGCTGGTCAGTAATAATTGCTACTTTCATTCAATACCGCAGTTTGCTGTGAACTCCGTCCTTGATAGAATTATAGTCGGAATAGTTCCCGCCGTCAACTGAATTGTCATCAGTAAACACTTCCGAAAATCCAGAACGCTCAAGGATTTTGTTTTTGATTTCTAACTGACGCTTTTCTCTTTGAATGCGGCGAAGGAAAGCGTAGTGAATGATTTGAGTAAAGTATGCAAATGGATTCTGGGACTTCTCAGGATTGAAGTTGTGAATGTACTGGACACAGTTTTCAATACCATCAGAAATCATATCTTCCTTGAACATATAGTTCACGAAGTTTGGTTTGAAGGAAAGGTGATTGGCAATCTTCAGGAAACATTCTCCAATGTAGCGAGGAATGGGAGGTTTTGGTTTTCCTTGAATTAATGCAATTTCTTTATCTTCACGATACTTAATGAGTGCGGCAAGAAACTCTTTGTTGTTGACGTAATGCTCTGACCTTTTTCTTTTGGTCATAACTGCTGTAGTTATCATAAGTTTTTATCATTATTATGTATAGATTATACCATTTATATAAATGCTTGACAAGGTATTCAAAAGTTGGTACAATTACCTTTGTGGAGGTTGATAAGATTAGTTTTAGCTATTTTTATAAAGCTTCTCTAAGAGCTCTTTAGCATCATTAACATTTGCAAGATATCCCATTCTACGATTTAGTTTGGGTTCATTGTTCTTTTCTCTACTTGATTGTCTCACATAAGATTGATACATCATAATCATTTCAATATCAGAAGATTCAGAAAGAGTTAATACATCATCAAGATTAATGATGAACATATCTTCTGTTGTTGTTTTTAACCATGGCTCCAATTTATATCCAGCAATTCCTGTTCTGCTTTTAATTTCATTAACAGTAATTGGATTAGAGACAATCAGAATGGTTCTATCTTCCTCTTCTGAAGCTGCTACCTTAGCAAAAATTTCTTCACCTGTTTTTAATTTGAGTGTGCAGTAAAAATCATCTTCTATCATTTTTTCTTAAGTTGTATAGTGATTATTTCATAGTTAAAGTTTTCTTCGTTATAAATTTTAATTCTTTCTATTAGGTGATTTAAAGTATAATTCTTTTTTGAGTTATAAGTACAATCATCTGCAATATCATAAAGTGTTGCTTTTACCTTGTCTTTTCCTTTTCTAAGAACTCGTCCAATGCTTTGAAGATTTCTAATTCTTGATTTACTTGGTGAGGCAAAGATAACGTTATGGAGGTTTTTAATATTGATACCAGTACTAAAAGTTCCATAAGAAGCAACGATGATTGCGTTGTTTTCTCTTTCAGTAATTTCCCTAACTAATTCTCTTTCTTCAGTATCAACTCCACCATGAATAAAAAATACTCTACGTTCATTTCGCTTATTAGTATTTATCTTTTCATAGAGTATTGCTCCGTGTGCTTCAACTCTAGAAAAAAGAACAAGAGTATTTCCTTTTAGATCTAATGCAAGATTAGTGATAAATTTATTTCTCTGGTCGTGTGAAATTAGATATTGAATTTCATCTTCATAAGTTTCAAATTTTTGTGGTTGATGCTTCAAGACAATACATTGAATATCTAGTTGAGATAGGTGTCCTTGTCTCATCAACTCATCAGTTTTTGTAACTTTGTATGATGGACCAAACAATCCTTCTAAGACCCATTTATGAGTCTGTGTTCCATCTAGAGTTCCAGTAAATCCAAAACGATATTTTGCGTGATGAAGTTTTGTCATAATCTCTATGAGAGATTTGCTCTTGAACAAATGAGCTTCATCTCCTATAATTACATTATAATCTTCGAAGAATGAGCGTTCCAGTTTATATACTGATTGCCAGGTAGTAATCGTGACCGGATGTTCATTTGTTTTTTCTCTTCCAGAATAAATGCGATGGCAATATGACTCAGCATCCCAACCATAATCTAAGAAATCCTTGTACATCTGCTCTACCAGAGATGTCGTTGGAACAACTAGAAGAATTTTTTGTCCTTTATCTACATAATACCTTACGAGGGAATAAATCATCAAGGATTTTCCTGAGGCTGTGGGTGATATCAGTAATTTTCGGTTATGTCGTAGAGCATCGTATACTCCCTCTATTTGATACTCGCGTGGAGAATGAGCACAAATAGATTGCATATAGTCTTTGACACCTTCAAATGATATGATTCGATTTATCTCAAAAGGTAAACCATAAAATTTATTTTCTTTGAACTCATACGTGTAATTATGAAGATTTAGTTTGTCAATAACTTTATCCAACAAACCAGTATAAATTTCTCCAGTATGAGAACTTAACAGGCGAATCTTGCCGTCCCAGTGTCTACTTCTATACTGAGACATAAATTTTGCGGATTCAACCTCAAAAGTAAAATATGGTTGAAGTTCATATAAAATATGAGGTTCACAATGTAGTTTAATGTAAACCTCATTTTTCTTTTCAATTATTACGTCACTCATAGCATCATAATTGCTATGAGTATTTATTTACCCCAATCCAGACTGAAAACGTAAAAAGTCTATAGAGTTTTTAATTTGATAAGTTCGGTTTGAAATCATTTTGAGAATACTATCAATATAAGTCAGCATTGTTTCATAGTATTCTATTTTTAAATTTACTTGAGATAAATTTTCGTCCGAGTCCAAATATCCCTGAAGGGTTTCTTTGTCGCGAATCTTTTTTGGAAAAGGATTTTCTAAGTAAACTTCTGGGTCTGCTTTTCCCGTAAAGTATTCATATCTTTCATGCCTTATTTTTTTCTTCTGTTGTTCTGCTCTCTTTTTCAATAGATTAATCGTATTATATAGATCAAAATATTTTGAGTGTAAAATGGGAATATTTAAAGATTCTGTATGCAGATTATCAATATCTATTTTTGAATCTTGTTCCCACATTTTTTGGATAGTATCCAAATCAATGCTCATAATTTATTTCCTTGCAAATCATAAATGTTGTATATAGTATACTTGAAACTAACGTCTGCCGTAAAGTATTGAACGTCTGTATCCGTAGCATCAAAGGTCATCGTAGATAAAGAGTATGGAAACAAATCTTGAAATACGATTTGAAAGTTTGGTATCTGGCTACTAGTTAATACTTGAAGAGTTCCATCAGAGTAAATATTCTGCCTATCCTTCAAATAATTTCCTTGAACCAATCCAGACTCTTCTAGTTCAGCAAACTGACTTATTTGCTCCGGAAATCCAAGACCACGTATCCAATTCTGTATCTGCATATAGTTCTCAAGATTTTCATCGACTAAAAATCTCAATGTCAAATCCCCAAACTCAATCATATCACCTGGAGTAGGTAACATCTTTGTGTATGAAGGTTGAACAGCAACTCCAAGAGTCAAATCAGGAATGTTTGCTTGATTGCAAAAAAAGGCAACCTTAGGAGTTCTTGTTAGAGTAAACTTAAATCCTGTTGGGGATAAAAAGTTCCTATTATCTATTTGCCCTCTAGTCATGATTTTTTTAAGTATTTAGATAACTCTTTCCCATCTACTACCAGGTCCATTATATTTTAAAGATCTACTTATACTACTCTCTAAAACTCCAGTATCTTTTCTTGCTTCCTTCATTGATTCATAAATTTTTCCAGTTTTTCTATCCTTAACAGATATAATTCTAGACTGTCTTGTTGCTTCCTTAACGTGCTCTGGACATTGGCGACCAAGTGTTCCACCATCTCCACCTAAAGTAGCATTGTAATGTGGTTTTAATTTATCTATCCAATAAATTTCTCTTTCTCCAATATTATTTTCATTTGTTTCCTCTACAATTTCCCATATAAAATTATTTCTTCCATATTTTCGTAGAGCATTTGGAAATGGTGCATTGGTATTTTTATTAGTAGCATACCACCAATGTTTATATTCTCTGTTTTCAATAGGACCTTTACATCTACCAATATAAAATTTGTTATTGGTTTTATTAGTTGATTTGTAAATATAAAACATATCACTGAAGTTTTTAACTGTATTATTTATAAAAAAAGAGGACCTTTTTGAGGTCCTCCGATAAATCTTATGTAAGATTTACATGAGATTTTTGACAGCAACTCTTCTGTAGTAACGGTTAGAGTTGGTTTGTAGTCTTCCAAGACCCTGAGTGGTGCCCTCTGCAAATGGGTTTGCAACGAGACCATAACGGGTCTTAAAGCCAATCTTGGGCTGGAAGCTGTTCTCACCAACGGCACGAACCATTTGGAGAGGAACATAAGGACAATAGAAGAGTCCAGCGTCATAAGGTGAAGAACCCTTATAACCAACAACGTAGTACTGGTTACCACCTGTTGGAGCAGCATTACCTGAAGTGAGGTTTGCTGAATATGGGTCAATGTAGACGCGGAATTTGCCCATCAGAGTACCAGCAAAGGTGTTGCCGGTATCATCAACGGTTAGGTTAGCGTTGAGTGCAGGAGTGTAATCGAGAACACCAGCCATGGTCAGTGCTGAAGCAACATCAGCAGAGCACATGATGATGTTGCCCTTTCCGCGACGAGTTCTTTGTGCGATTGCATTAGCATCACGCTCGATTTGGAACAGGAGACCCTTGAACTTCTCAACTGACCAACGACCGTTGGAGTCAACATCGAGGTCGAATACACCAGCGGTAGCAACGTTCTGAGAAGCACCCTTTTCAGCAACCATATAGATGGTTCTGATGACTTCACGGTTGATTTCAGCAAGAATCTCAGTTGACAGAATGTTTGCCAACTCAGCTTCTGCATTCAGACCGTGAATTGCCTTGAGGTCTTGAGCGAGCTCAAGTGAGTACTCAGCTTTCAGAGCGCGTGACTTTGCAGTAACGGTGACCTTCTCGATTGAGAATGCCATCTGGTTGAACTGATCGCCATCGCCAGCGCCAAGATTCTCAGCATCTCCAGTTGCCATACCACCGCCAACGTTATAGTCAGCAGCAGCAACTGAAGCAGCATTTAGAACAGCTGGGTTGGTTCCTTGCTGGTTGGTAGTACCGATACCAGCAGCGGTGCTACCGAATCCTGCGGTAACATTGAATCCAGAGTCTTGACCAGAGAATGCAGAATCAACTTCGTTGAAGAAGGTTTCGTTTCCACTCTGGCTATTGTAGCGTGAGCGCATTGCGAAGATGAGTCCAGTAGGACCGCTCATTGGTTGAACACCTGCGAGGTCATAAGCGACCAGGTTAGGCATTGAACGACGGATCAGTGAAATCAGAACAGGGTCGAAACCTGCAGTAGGACCACCAGCAGCAGCACTGCCTGAGAATCCACCTGAACCACTTACAGCGTTGCCGCTATTGGTTGGTGACTCCATGAGCATACCCATGGAACCATTGTCGAAAGCAGATTGCTCTCTTAAAAATCTTTCTTGGTTTTCGAGCAGGACAGCGGTTACAGCTCTACGATGTGAATCTTTGATTGGATCCAGACCCTCATAATTGAGGAGAGGTGCCCACTTTTCCTGCAGATGCTCGGAATGGAACATTTGCTTTTACCTTTTACTAAGTGTTTGTTTTTTGGGTTTGAATTATATTAAATTCAATTATTTGCTAAATGCTGAAAGGGTCTTCAGATAAGCAGCCATTGTTCCCGAATGAGATTCGTGAGCAACGCTCACTCCCTCTGAGAGAGTATCAGATTTAGCCGATGGAGAAACTCCTCTTGATGGGAAATATGATTCCCTCAAAGTCTCCAGTTTTTCACGATATTCTTCTTCACTTTCAAACTCAACACTTTCGGCAAGTGAAGCGAGCTTGTCTTTCTGAGTGTCTGCTAGACCTTCAGCGACTTGTTCAAAGATTCCATCAGC